>JACCDV011134196.1_pt1 | contig 14267 bp, 10 predicted proteins | sample 7446131 | NCBI WGS metagenome assembly JACCDV01 (sample SAMN15323448, study PRJNA562643) | freshwater metagenome | isolation source: river surface water | place: USA:Blue River Watershed | collected 2017-08-17 | reverse complement strand
TCGATATCCACCATCAGCTGCGTGGATGCGTTTTTTCCGACGGCCTGCTCCTCCTTTTTTCCGTACGCGATAGTTGCGTGCAGCATGATGTGCGCATCGCAGGCGGTGCATTGCATTTGCATCACGGCAAAATTTTCTCCCAAGACCTTGAGCGCTTCCAAATTCACCTCCATGCGCTTGCGACACTGCGGGCAGCGAAGCTGTTCGCGGATTCTCGTCAGGAGCTGCTGGATGGTGTGGGGATCGATATTCATCGTGTCTTCGTAGTATAGCAGAAACGGGAAAAAAATTGAAGCTTACTTTCCCTTTTTACTATGAGACCGATCAATCCGGATAAAACCAGAAACTGGAAGAATATCGAGTTTTGCCCCCTTTTTCTGCCAGAGATCTATCAGCAGGTTTACGCCCAGGGCATCACTTGCCATATGGGAACACTGAATGATATTCACATGATGTTCTTTGGCGGTATCCAGCGTTTTTTCGGTCACATGCATGGAAAGGATCGTGCCGACGCCGGCTTCTGCCTGCAATTTTATGAGTTCCTCCGGACCGTTGGTGCCGCCCGTAAACTCGTTCGCGAAAATCTTGCCCGGACGACTCTCCTTGCGGCCATTCACGAGAATCGGAGGATTCCCTTTCTTCGCGTAGATCTGGTATTCGGGGATCTCCATGAGTGCATCCATGATCTCGCCGACCGTATCGAATGGTTTGCTGCAGATTTCCTTCTCCATGAACTGCCATGCCATGTTGTCTGTGATCGTGTGACAGCCGAAGAGGGGAAAATCAAGGAGTTCCGCCGCGCGTTCCACCCGAAAGAGGTTATCCGCGTGGATATTTCTCCAAATTCTATCCATCCTTGGGTGGAGAATTCCTTCCGCCCGGTTTACCGGAACGCCGGACCGCTCAAGGATATCCACCTGCACATGCATGACTTTCTCCAGGTCTGCGAGAGCGCGACCCTTCGGATGGTGGAACATGATTGCATCCACCTTGTGGCCTTTCCTCTTCAGCTCGTTTGCGAGGAGGATCTCCGGCGTCTCGATATCGATACCGATCATCAGGTGCTTTATCTCCTCTTTGCCGGTGCCAAAGAGAATGCGTGAATCCAAATACGGATTCTTGTGTGCTTCGTGATCGATGTGCTCGCGTTCTTTTCCTTCCAATCGCTTGTGGCGTTCCTCTACGCGCTTGAGGGATTTCATAATGACATTTTTCGGGCGGGGGTCCGAGGCAATGCCGGCTTCCACCGCAAGGTCGAAAAGTTGTTGGAGCTTCATAATTGAAAGGGTATCAGGGAAAGCGGCAAATCCAAAACATCGTGGTTTTGTGGAATTTGGGATTTAATGCCCGGGATTTTGACGTACCATGGGAGCTCAATGAGAATTGATATCCTCACCCTCTTTCCGGCGATGTTCCAGGGGCCTCTTACGGAGAGCATCTTGCAGCGCGCACAGGATCAAAAACTTCTCGATCTCCGTTTCCACGATCTCAAAGAATTCGGTCTCGGGAATTATCACCAAGTCGATGATGCGCCCTACGGCGGGGGTGCCGGGATGGTGATGAGGGCGGATGTCATCGTGCCTGCGATCGAGGCGATAGTGGGTGGAGGCAACGGGAAGAGTAGGTTAGGTAGGTTAAGTTGGTTAGGTAGGTTAGGTTTAAAACCTAATCAACCTAATAAACCTAATCCACTTAATAAACCCCATCGCATCTACCTCTCCCCCCGAGGCAAGCGACTCACTCAGGAAAAAATCGAGGAACTCTCAAAACTTCCACGGCTTCTCCTCCTCTGCGGCCGCTATGAGGGAATCGATCAGCGAATTATCGATGGCGGATACATCGATGAGGAACTGTCGATCGGCGATTATGTGCTCACCGGAGGCGAACTCCCCGCTATGGTGTTGATTGATGCCGTGGCGCGGCAGATTCCCGGAGTGCTTGGTAAAGATGAGTCCTCCAAAGAAGAGAGCTTTTCTCCGGCACTCGACCGCAAGCGCGAATATCCGCACTACACGAGGCCGGAGGAATTCCGCGGACAGAAGGTTCCGGAGACGCTCCTCTCGGGGAATCACAAAGAGATTGAGAAGTGGAGAAAGGAACATCTACAGTAACTCCTATGATTGATCACCTGCGCGATCAACTGAAGAAAGAGGGAAGCCTCAACCTATGGCTGAAGGTTCATGCCGGAGCCTCGAGGACATGCGTGAGAGAGTTCTTACCCGATGGAACGATCAAAATCGATATTGCGACGAAACCGGAGAAGGGGAAAGCGAATGCCGCGCTCATCCGTTATCTTTCGGAACTGTTCGATGTCCCGCAGAACTCCGTAAAAATTCTCCGGGGCGAAACCGGAAGGAAAAAGCAGGTGGAGATCACCCTTTAACTCTTCCATTTTGAGCCAAAATTTGATATACTATCTTGATGTCCTCGAAAGTCCTCGATGACCTTTTAGAGAAGGCAAGTGCCGTCGGCGCTTCCGATATCCATGTTGCCGTGGAGAAGCCGCCTCTCATGCGAGTGGACGGCGTGATCATGCCGATTGGCGCCGATCCCAAGGCAAAAGGAGAAGACAAGACGCTGTCGCCGCTCTCTTCTACGGACGTAGAGCAGATGATTCGCGGCATGCTGAAGGCACCGCAGGTCGAACGGCTTGAGCGCGAAAGAGAGTTGGATCTTTCGTATCAGCTTACGTCGGGCGTGCGTTTCCGCATTAACTGTCACTACGAGCGCGAGCACATGGGGTTCGTGGCGCGCGTGATTCCGGATGTTATTCCAAGCTTGGACGAAATCAACATGCCGGAGATCACCAAAGAAATCCTCATGGGAGACCGTGGACTTATTCTGGCAACGGGTCCCACGGGATCCGGAAAATCAACCACTCTCGCCGCGATGATCGAGGAAATTAACAAGGCGCAACCGGTGCACATCATCACTCTGGAAGACCCCATCGAATTCCTCTACCACGCGAAGAAGGCGCTCATCCGCCAGCGGCAGTTTGGAACGGATTTCCTCTCCTTTGGCGAAGCGATGAAGCGCGTGCTCCGGCAGGATCCCGATGTGATTCTTGTCGGAGAAATGCGAGACTTGGAAACGATCGCAGCAGCGCTCACTCTTGCCGAAACCGGGCACCTCGTCTTCGGGACGCTCCACACCAATAACGCGGCGCAGACCGTGGATCGCGTGATCGACGTGTTCCCTCCACACCAGCAATCGCAGATCCGAACGCAGCTCAGTATGACTCTCCGCGCCGTGATCGCTCAGCGCCTTGCTCCGAGAAAGGGAGGGGGACGGGTGGCGATCCGGGAGGTCCTCCTCAATTCTCCGGCCGTCGCAAACATCATCCGCGATAATCGCATCGCCGAACTCCAGAACGTGATCCAAACCTCTGCTGCGGAAGGCATGATTACCGTGGATCGCGATATCGCGCGGCTCGTAGGGCTTGGACTCTTAGAAAAGGAGGTGGCGGCAAACTATGCACAGGATCAGGAGAGCCTGAAGAAGCTGAAGGAGCCCACAGAGAAGAAAGGGTGGTTTAAATGAAAGAATTAAGAATTGAGAATTACCCATGAAGAATGGATAATGCTTCGCGCGTTCCTTCCTATTATTCCCGGGTAGCTCAGCGGTAGAGCAGTGCGCTGTTAACGCATTGGTCGTCGGTTCGATCCCGACCCCGGGAGCCATGAACCAGTCAGCTGCATGGCGCCGCAGAGCGGCGCCATTTTTGCGCTACGCGCAATGCAGCTTCCGGTTCATGGCTTCACCGAAAAACTTTTTGCAGCTGAACTGGTTCATGCCCTGTACCGGAGCGGAGCGACTGGTACAGGGCTATCTCCGATATACTCCACCCATGCACTTCTGGTACGTCAATATTCTCTTAAGCCTTGCAGATCGTAAGTTTTACATTGGCAGCACTAACGATCTAAAACGTCGAATGAAAGAACATCAGCAGGGAAAGAATATTTCAACAGCAAAAAGACTGCCGCTTGAGCTTGTCTATTTTGAAGGACACCGATCAAAGGAAGATGCAGAAAGAAGAGAAAAATATTTCAAAACGACAAAAGGGAAAGTGACATTGCGACAGGTGCTTCGAGATTCGTTGCCAAAATTTGAGTGAATTCCCTTTGTAGGAAACTCCAATTCTAAGATCCTGACCTTTGAGCGATTCTTGATCTTATATAAGAATGTGGTATATTATATTTATGGACTCTCTAGATGACTACATTGAACAACGGAGACTTCATCCTCTTTTTTTAGAACGATGCCATCCTGGTGGAAGGGATGTCGATCAAAGATTTAGGGATAATTTTACAGCAAGGGGAACGGAAGGGTTAACTGGCGATCCCAGACCTGAAATTAGATTGCTTGAAGCAGTGCCTCATGCAATAGAATTTGTGCGAGGTGAGATAGTTGGCATTGGAGTTTTGGGAGCAGGAGAAAATATATCTGTAACCAGAATTAGCCATCCAAAAGATTATAATTGTATTATTGCTATTCCCATGACCCAGGCATTACTAGATGTCCTTGAGCCTGTTTTAGAGCAAGGAAAAGATTCCTAAGTTCTGGAAACAGTCAACCTGTGGAGCCACACTTTCGCGAGAGAAAACTTTGTTACAATCACCGCATGGCGAAAAAAGGAATCTCCACAGGTATGGTGCATACAGTGCCCGCAGATGTACAAAAAGCCATTCATGCAACGCCTGCCGCGAGAGCGGTATGGGAGGACATTACGCCGCTGGCGCGCAATGAATGGATTTGCTGGATAACATCGGGAAAAAAAGCGGAAACGAGGAATATTCGTATCGAGAAAGCACTCTCGAAGCTGAAAGGCGGAATGCGCAGACCTTGCTGTTGGGAAGGCTGTCCTCATCGTTAAGCGTTTCACTCCCCCTCGTATGCCTTCTTCAGCGTTGCGAGGTTGAATTTCTTCATCTGCAGGAATGCCTGCGTGACACGGTCAACTTGTTCTTTGCTACCACGCATCATGGCATCCAAGTCTGTCGGCACGATCTGCCAGGAGACGCCGTATTTATCCTTCAGCCATCCGCACTGCTCAGATTCGGGAACGGCGGAGAGCTTGCTCCAGTACTCGTCGATCTCCTTCTGATCCTTGCAACGCACCATGAGGGAGATGGCTTCGTTGAAACCGAACTTATGCATGTGTCCGCTGTCCATGGCCGTGAACCACTGTTTTTCGAGCATGAATTCGGCGAACATGATCTTGGCGGATTTTTCCGGCGCAGCTCCTTCCGGATAGGGGGCAGTCATGCCGCGTTTGGAATCTTTGAACACCGACACGTAGAAATCGATCGCATCACCCGCTTCGCCGGTCTTGTCGCCCGTGAACATGAGCGACGGGATGATGAACGGACGAGAATCGCCTTCGGGCTTGGTGAGGATTAGCTGCCATGTGACTCCGTATTTGTCTCTGATCCAGCCGTAATGCTCGCTGAAAGGGTATTTATCGAGCGGCATGAGCGGCTCGCCGCCTTCGGAAAGTTTTTCCCACAGTGCGTCGAGATTCTTGCGTGCATCCTTGTCTTTCGATGGATCGAAATTGAGCATGAACGATATCGACGGGTTGAGCGTGAAAATCGGCCCGGCGCTGATGCTCATGAAAGAATATCCGCAAAGATCGAATGACACGATGTCGCAATCTCCGGAGGGGGTGTCGTGGATTGTGGAAACATTCGTAATCTTTGATCCCTTACCGAAAGCGGAAACATAAAACTCAGCGGCTTCCTTCGCCTGGGTATCGAACCAGAGATGGGGGACGATTTTCTGCATAGGGTGGGGACTGTTACAGTATAGGAGACGAGAAAGTGGCCACATCCTTTCAAAACTCATCGGAAAGATTTCATTTCTTATGCTTATCGGCGTCCACAAGCCCCGGGTTCTTTTCTGCGGTCTTGATCACCTTTTTCAAGGTTTCAAGATTCAGATCGCTCAATTTCTTAAAGCGGATGCAGCTCTTGCCTACGCTCACCTTCCCAAGATCTTTCTTGTGCGTCTCTGCAACATATTTGCCGTTCTCCACGGCGCACACGTAGAGGCTGATGTACTGCTTTTGATTCGCCAAGGCGATCACGGGCCATTCAATCTTTTCTTTCTTGTAGTTTTTGTAGGGAAAGGAGCCGTAGCCGAGCATGTTACTAGCGAAGTGAGGTTTCAGTTTTGGTGCGGTCTTTTGTATAAATGCATGGAGAAATTCTATGGTCTCACGTCTGTCAGCAGGAACAGTTGCCAGATATTCCTTCACCGATTTCGCCTTCGTTGGTTTGAACATGTTCATACGGACTGTCGAAAAAGAGAATTATACCATGCTACCCTTCTTCCATATGATCTTCGATGTTGCGGTCATCGGCGGAGGCCCCGCGGGCATGATGGCTGCCAGCCGCGCGGCGGAGCTTGGAGCACGCGTGGTGCTCCTGGAGAAGAATCTTATTCTAGGCAAGAAACTCCTCATCAGCGGCGGGGGACGGTGCAACATCCTGAATGCCGAATTTGATACGCACAGGCTGACCGAGCGGTACGGGAAGAAAGGGAAGTCGCTCTTCTCGATCTTTGCGCAGTTCGACGTTCAATCCACCATCGATTTTTTCGAGTCGCGCGGACTGAAGATCAAAGTAGAAGCGGAAAAGCGAGCGTTCCCAGTCTCGAACAGCGCTGCAGACGTGCAGCAAACCATGATCCGTTCCATGGCTTCTGGCGGGGTAAAGGTGATGACCGGCGTCACGGTGACGGATATCGAAACAAAAGATGGATTGATTACGAACATCATTCATTCTTCGGGCTCTGTAAAAGCCCGCCAGTACATCCTGGCAACGGGCGGAAAATCTTATCCGGAAACCGGTTCGACCGGCGACGGCTTCCTCTGGATGAAGAAACTCGGACATACCGTGACGGATCCGGACCCGGCGCTCGTCCCGATCACACTCTCCAATTCCTGGATCAAAGATGTTGCTGGCATCAGCGTGAAGAGCGCGAAGCTTACGGTGATGCAGAATGGAAAGAAATTCGATTCCCGCGTCGGCAAAATGCTCTTCACTCATACGGGACTGAGCGGGCCTTTGGTCCTGAACATGAGCAAGGACATCGGCACGCTTCTTCACGATGGTCCAGTGACCGTGTCCTTGGATCTCTTTCCCTCCACGGATCTCGGGACACTCGATAAGAAACTGCTCACGGTTTTCGAGGGTGGGAAAAATAAAATGATCAAAAATAACATCGGTGAGCTAGTGCAGCCGAGGCTGGGGCATGTACTTCTCGCACTTGCGGGCATCGAAGGATCAACTCCGCTCCGTCAATTGACGCGAGATCAGCGCATGAAATTCGCCCGGCTTCTCAAAGATATGCTGATGTCGGTTTCAGGGCTTCTTGGAGCGGATAAGGCGGTAGTGACGGATGGGGGAGTATCCCTGAAGCAGATCGAATTTAAGACGATGCGTTCGAAGCTCTGGAAGAATCTGTCGCTTGCCGGGGATATTCTCGATTTTGATCGTCCATCCGGAGGTTTCAGCCTGCAGATCTGTTGGACCAGCGGCTATGTGGCGGGCACGCATGCCGCTCAAAGCTGAAAGAGTCTACGAAAATGGTGGCGCGGGTCTCTGACCCGCGCAGCGAGTTTTATTGCTGACATGCGCGGGTGGTCCGCCGCGGGCGGACACACCCGCGCCACCTAATCAATCACCCTCCTGATGAGAGGTTTTTTCCGCACGGGATCATTCGTGGCATCTGCGAGTGGAAGCGGCACGGAGGTGAAATCCTTTGGCAGGATCCAGCGGCGGTAACGGCTGGAGAGGAAGAGCCCTGCAGTTTGCAGAATGAGGAGCGTAAGAAGGGCGATGAGAATGGTGCGGTGGTGGTAGAGCTTCGCGATCTCTGCGGGGGCCGCGCCGTGCGATACTTCTCCGATCTCCACGCTCACGACCGGAAGGAAGACTTCCATGGAGGAATCCGGCGCGACGGCGAGGCCCTCCGGCGCTTGCAAAGCGACGCTGCGGTGAACGACGTAGCTGTCGTTGACGCGGACTTCCAGACGGTGATCGCCCGTTTCGACATTGCGGAATACGGCGATACCTTCCTCATCGGTATATGTTTTCTGCGGGATGGAGAAGAGGGTCGCGGGAATGTATGCGAGCGGAATGCCACCGGGACCGTGGATTGCAATTTTCAGTTCTTCGATGATGTATTTCTCTTCCGCCTCCGTTGAGCGCATGCGCGTGGAGTAGAGTTTGCGCTCGATTGTTTCCGTCACCTTTCCTTTGCCGATCATCTGCTCAAGGAACTTTTCGGTTTTATGGGCGGTGAGCGCTTCCAGAATCTCCATGCCTCGTTCTCTGGAATCGGCGGTCAGCATTCCTTTCGCCATTTCCTTTGTCCTGCCGTAGAGCGTATCGAGCCCGCTCATGGCGACGACGGATCGGATGAGCGTGTGCGTCGGAGAGGTTATCCACGCGATCATCATGCGGGTACCGCCGATCACGCGCTCCGGGAGCGGAGTCATTTCCAGCGCCGCACGCATCTTGTACGCCGGCTGCTCGATGAGGCGTCGCGGACCGATGGGGATACTCTCAATCACCTGGAGAACGAAGAGCGCCGCCGCATTCTCTCTTTCCTCCGGAGCCGCGGATTTAGCTGGTATCCATGAGGGAGGAACAACCGTGCGTCGCTTCTCCGGTACCGCCGCTTCCAGAGTGTCGCGCATCACCAGACGCGTGCGATCGGTATTGGCAAGGCGCTTGAGGAGTCGCTCCAGAAGTCGCATGCGGGGGGTTATGGAGAGAGGGGGGATCGGTGAGAGATCCTCCACGGTTTCGGGAAGCACCGGCACTCCGGGTGTCGGCATCACGGTCACTGGAACTGTAATATCCGGTTCGTCCACTGCCGATTCTTCGTCATCATCATTGCCGCCGTTATCATTGTTATTATCGTCATCCTCTTCTTCCTCCTCTTCATCGATGGGGTTTCCCTGGAACCAGCGGACATTGTGGCCGTTATCCACTGAGTTTGCAGGGTTAATAAAGTTGCGACCGCGGTTCTTGCCATCTTTGACAACGACGAATGAGATAGAGTAGTGCACTCCGGGATCAAGGTCCCAGTGCGAGCCCTGATCCGTACTGTAGAGCCACAATCTGTTGCTGGCATCCGTTCCGCGCAGGATCAAATTATTGAGAATTGTGACGGCGTTGCCTGCGCCAAAGAGGAGTGTATCGATACCGGCAGACGTCTTGGTTAAACTCCCGAACGTGATATCGCCATCGATTGTCTGCGCGCTTCCGTTCAATAGCACCGAGCTGTTGCCTGGGGTAAATGTGCCGTTGTTCAGGAAGCTGCCGCTCACGGTGATCGTGGATGAGTTGAAACCATCCGATGCATCAAGCGCGCCATCGATTGTCACTGTTCCGCCAATGGCGAGATCGTAGCCACCTGCAATGAGCGAGCTGTTTTCATTGATCGTGAGCGCATCGGTGACGAGTGTTCCGGAGAGCGTGATGGTATCCGCGCCGGATCCCATGCTCATATCGCCCAAGCCCTGTCGCCCCTCGGTTTCAATGAATGCGCTTCCGTCGTTCCCCGCGAGTGTCAGGAGAGCATCGTTTGTCGCCTTGGTGTAGGTTGCGCCATTCTTCAGGGTCAGGTTGTGACCGACCGCGAGGGTCCCCGTTCCCTGCGCGAAGTTTCCGGCCTGGAGGAGGAGTGCGCCGCTCACGACCATCGGATCTACCATGCGATAGCTGCCTGCGGCTGCGAACGTCACTCCCGAGAAGCTGCCGCCATTGCTCTTGATGATCATGTCGCTCGCCGTTCCATCGAACGTCGTGATCGCATCGCCGATCGCGTAGCTGCCGCCCGTGGCATCGAACGAGCCGCTCATCGTCAGCGCGTTCCCATTCATGACGAGCCTTCCGTTGATGTCGACGCCGCTTGCGGTTTTCACCGCCCCGCCCGGTGTATAGCTGCTCTCCGTCCAGATATACAGTTCCTTATTCGCAGCAAGGTTCAGCGTGGATGCCCCGTCCACGCTGAACACTGACGCGATGTCGCTGTCGTTGGCGTCATCTGCAATGGCAAGTTTTGCATTGGTGATTGTCTGCATGTTCCCGATGGAACTGCTCCCGGTGTTGCTGCGGATAATCAACCGGTTCTGATACAGATGCACCCCTGTCATGTTGTCGCCTGAGCCGGTCGTGATCGTCACCGCATCCTCCGTTTCGCCATCAACATAGACCGTCAGGAGTGATCCGCCCGTGAGCGTGAATCCGGAAAGCGTGAATCCGCCGCCTGCATCCGTGAGCGTCGTATCGTACGTTGCCTGGCCGTTCACGCTGATGGCAACGACTTTCGAGGGAAGGGGAGTGAGACCCTCGTCGCTGTAGAGCGAGCCAGCGACGGAATTAGCGGTAAAGCTCCAGTTCGTGGTGTTGCCGCTGTTCACACATCCCTCATTCTTTACCGCACAGACGAGCTCTCTCCCCCCCGACGCATCGTTATCTTTCACATCCAGGTAATCAATCGTCTGCGTCCCGGCAGACCCATCGAGCAGCAATCTCCCCGCAGACCCAGATACCGCACTGCGGATTGACAGAAGATTCGATGCCGCTCCTCGGAGCGTCAATGCCCCGCTCACGCTCTTCACCCCGTTCACGGAGAAGGTAAGCGTTGCGGCACTCGTGACAGTCTTCGTGAAGTTGTGGAAGAGCGTGGATCCCGAGATCACCTGATCCGCTCCATCCATCGTCACTGTTCCCGATTGCTTCGTAAACGTACCCGCATTCAACCAGCCACCCGAAAGGGTGACTGCGTGACTGCTGGCACTCACATCCAGTGTTCCCGCACTTCTGATCTTCATGTTTCCCGTGAGCGCCAATGTTCCGCTCAACGTCACCGTGCCGCTCACGACATCGATATTCGCGAACGCATCGCCTCCACGCTCCAAGGTCATCGATCCCGCAATTGCCCCCGTGCTCGAACTTGCAGTCACAGTTCCACTCACACTCAACCAATCCTTCGATGTCCGAACGATCGAACTCACGGTCAGCGTCCCCGCACTCTTGTTCACGCTCACCGGCAGAAGATCTCCCGCGCTCGTGCTCCCTCCTCCGGTCAATGTCTGATTCCCCGTTCCATCAATACTGACCACCGTCGATCCTCCATCAAACCCCGTTCCCTGAACCACATTCCCCTTCGCGCTCAATGTCGAACTATTCACTGTTCCATCCGTCAAAGCCAGCGTCCCCGAGGCCGTCATCGCATCGCTCAGAGTCCATGTTCCCGCCGCTGCAAACGTGACTGCATCGAATTCCCCACTGTTACTCACGATCACCGGATCCGTTCCTGTGCCATCGAACGTCACCGTGTTCCCTCCGAGACTGTACGTCCCTCCTGTCCCATCAAATGATCCCGACATCGTGAGCGCATTCCCCCCCATCACCAGTCGACCATTGATATCCACGCCCGATCCCGCGTTCAGAGCTCCCGTGGCCGAATATGTACTCCCGTTCCACACCAACATCTCCTTGTCGCTCTTCACATTCACCACCCCTGCATTCTCGCTGAACACCGCAAGTACATCCGGATCAGCGCTTCCATCCGCAATCGCCATATGCCTACCCGCGATCACGCCACCTGTCGCGTTCCTCACAATCACCCTGTCCCTGTACACATGCATCCCCGTCATCGAACCTCCCGAGGCGACGACCACCAAGACCCCGGTCAATGTTCCATCGTTCACAAACACCGTCGCCACCTCTCCTCTTCGCAATCCCGCTCCGCTCAACGTGAACTGTCCTCCCACATCTGTCGTCGTACTATCCACCACACTCGATCCTGACACGCTCAAGGCAACAACCTTGGAAGCCAGAATACTGGTGCCCTCGTTACTGTAGAGCGTACCGGTGATTAAGTTCCCCGATCCTGCCCCGCGGCCAAAGTCCCAATTCGTATTGTTTCCCGAATTCACGCACCCCTCGGTACTCACGTAACAATCCAATTCCTTCCCACCCGAAGCATTACTATCCATCACATCCAGATAATCAATCGTCTGCGTCCCGGCGCTCCCATCCAACATCAACTTCGCATCGCTTCCCGTCTTCGTCGAACGTATTGAAAGCAGATTGGAGGCCGCACCGCGGAGCGTGAGTGCCCCGCTCACGCTCTGGCGGCCAGTGAAGTCAAAGAAGAGAGAATCCGCGCTCGTCACGGTCTTCGTCAGATTGTGGAACACCGTGCTCCCTGTCATCGATTGCAATGTTCCATCCAATGTCACCGTTCCTGTGGAGGTGAACGCCCCCGCATTGATCCAGCTTCCGCTCAAGGTGATTCCATACGCATTCCCCGTTCTCAATCCTCCCGCATATATCCTCAGATTGCCCGTGAGCGCGAGCGCGGATCCCAGACTGTACACGCCGCTCCCCGTATTTGGATTCCCCGCCGCAAGCGCTGCAACCTCGTTCGAGCTGAGCGCGCGGTTATACACACGCGCTTCATCAATAATTCCGGAGAAATAGCGTCGTGTGGCATTTGGTGCAAGGCTTCCGATGCTCACATTCACCGGATCATCATCAATATCACCGACGTGCGATGCTTCTGCCTGCTGTGCGCCATCGCCGTATATTCTGACCGTGATGCCATCGTAGGTACCGCATGTGTGATGCCAGTTCCCATCCACAAATCCGGAACCTCCCGTTGCCGGGTAGTAGGTATCGCTGTCGAAGATACCCATTTCGATGGTCCCCGCTTGTTTCGGACCAATGCCCCATGATCGATTCGAGCTATCATCCTTACTTATAATCTTCGATGCCACCGAATCCGGAATACTGCTCGTCTTAAACCATGCGCACAAAGAAATCTGCTGCGTGATCTTTAAGATATCCGGATTTCCCACATCGATGTAATCACTCGTTCCATCAAAATCCAGAGCATACGGATCGAAGAACTTCACCCCTCCTCCCGTTGCGGTATCCGTGCCCCAATCCGTCGCAGGATCCATCGTCGTCAACGTTCCATTGTTTCCATACCTCGAGCTATCCCTCGCAATACTCGATCCTGGGCCGTCATCCAGCTTCCAGTACCCAACGAGTCCGTTATCAATCGTCACATGTGTCAGCGCCATTGCGCCAGAGAGCGTCTCCTTGCCGCTGATAGATGTGAGGAACGTGCCGGTACTGGATGTGAGTCCGGCATTTCCAACAAGCGATCCCGAGACCGTCAGTCCATTCGTTCCCATCGCCATCGCCCCCCGTATCTCCAGATCATGCGTCTTCACTCTTCCCCCCGGCACAAAGTCCGTTGCTCCATACACCCCGCTCGTCCACACGAACATCTCCTTATTCCGTGAAACCTGCACCGTGGCATCACTGTCTGCCATCGTGTAGATCGCACTGATATCCGAATCTCCCGCATTATCCGCTATCGCCAGCATCGCATTTGTCACCGTTCCCCCCGTTTCAGACCGGACGATCACCCGATCCTGGTAGATATGCACCCCTGTCATCGTGTCGCCAGATCCAATTGTCACCGTCACTCCATCCTGCGTTTCGCCATCAATATAGAGTGTGATGATCTCGTTCCTGCGGAGACCCACCCCTGAGAGCGTGAACTGTCCTCCCACATCCGTCGTCGCGCGATCAACCACCGCGGATCCGCTCACGCTCAATGCAACAACCTTGGAAGCGAGAATACTGGTGCCCTCGTTACTGTAGAGCGTGCCTGTGATTGTGTTTCCGGATCCCGCTCCGATGCCGAAATCCCAATTTGTGTTATTGCCGGAGTTGTAACATCCTTCCGTGCTTGCTTTGCAATCCAGTTCCTTCCCCCCGCTCGCATTACTATCCATCACATCCACATAATCAATCGTCTGCGTCCCCGCACTGCCATCCAGGAGTAATCTCCCCGCCGTCCCTGAGCTCTCGCTCCTCACACTCAGGAGATTGCTTGCCGCCCCCCTCAATACCAACGCCCCCGATACGCTCTTCACCCCGCTCACCGAGAACGTCAACGTTCTCGCAGTCGTCACGGTCTTCGTAAAGTTGTGGAAGAGCGTCGCTCCCGAAATCGTTTGATCCCCTCCATCCATCGTCACCGTGCCGCCCTGCTTCGTGAATGTTCCCGCATTCAACCAGCCACCGCTCAAGGTGACTGCGTGATTGCTTGCACTCACATCCAACGTTCCCGCACTCCTGATCTTCACATTTCCGGAAAGTGCCAGCCCCCCGCTCAACGTCGCCGTCCCCGATACCACATCAATGTTCGTGAACGCATCTCCTCCG
>JACCDV011033153.1_pt1 | contig 14274 bp, 3 predicted proteins | sample 7446131 | NCBI WGS metagenome assembly JACCDV01 (sample SAMN15323448, study PRJNA562643) | freshwater metagenome | isolation source: river surface water | place: USA:Blue River Watershed | collected 2017-08-17 | reverse complement strand
TATTTATTAAAATCAAAAAAGCCCCATCGATGTTTATAAAATTTTTTATTAGGCTGGGTTTTGGCGTTTCTGGGAGCAGTGAGTTCTCTGAATCAAGTCTGGCTCTTCTAAGTTATTAAAATTGCCAAAAAATGTATTTGATGCATTTTGTTCTCAAAAAATCCTTATGCAAACAGTGAAAGAAAAGAAAATAAAAGGTTAATCGTTCCAAATCTAAAAATAAATATTATTACTTTCCCATTTCTGTTATTTGGAACATTGTGTTTTGATGTTGGATATCAAAACAAGTTTAACCATCGAAAAAAAGCGAAAAAATGATGTATTTGCCAAACTTTTTTGAAGTTTGAGGGCTTCCCTTGTGAAATACGTTGCAAAGACAGGCAATTTCTATAAATTTTGTTTTTGTGCATGTATTGCCCTACCCTACTTCTTATGTTCAATAAAAACTTCAGAGCTTTGATGAATTCCCGATGTTTTTCACAAAATACAATGAGGGAGTCTTTTTTCTTGCTGTTCCCTTCGCCTTTCTTGTAGTTTTAGCTACAAGGGCTATAAATAACCTTTCTCTCAAACGTTTATTTCCATTCTTCATAGTTTTATTGATAATCTTTTTTAATTATCATGGAGAAGGCCCCCAAAAAACAAATTCTTTAGATTATCGATGGGACAATACCAACTGAACGGATATATGTACAAAGTTTCTAAAACAAAAAGAAAGTATTCACTAATTAGCATCAATTAATAGTTGAAAGAGTGGAGTCCTCATACGAACCTGAGCTTAGAATTAAAAATTATTTCGCCAAAGTGGAAGAAGAAGACATAATTGTGAAGGTTACAGATATACGAATCGAGCATATGGTGATCAAGCTTATTGATAGGCTATGGTCGAAAGATAAACAAGCATGTAGCATATAGCTCATGGAGGTTAAAAAAGTCAAAGGTAAAGGAAAGCATACTGAGAGAAAATCTATCTAATAGAATAAATCACTAAGCGTCTGCATTGTTGAATAAATTGAATAATCGGAAAGTGGCAGTGGAATTTAAGGTCGAAGAAGAATAAGAAATAGCGATTGATATGAATGAGTGGTTAGGCTTTTTTAAATCGATAATACTATAAAGTTTATATATATAGGAAATGAACCTTATCGCCATTCAATTTATTATCATAATTATTGGCTTGAAGTCAATTAAAATCTTCAATACACCCAAAGGGAATCGTAACAATTAAATGCTAAAGTTGACTATAGCAATCAATACAATAAATAATGTAAGCGTTACTATCCAAAGTGCATTTTCGGTTTTGTGTGAGTCTAAAGACAAAAGAAGAAAGAAAGAAAGTATCCGCAAAATGGAGAGACTCAATAGTTCAGGAAATAGTTTCATTTTAAACATCCACATGGAGGCTTTGAAGATAAATTATTGAACCAAATGACAAATAAGCAAATATATTCTCAATAGAGCTTAGCACTATATTTGATTCTCAAAGGTATAATAAATAAAACCAAGGTCTTTTTAAATGCTTGCATATGATTTGAAAATCTTTTTAAATCTGTTAATATTAGGATGTTTTAGATTATTCCGAGTTTTGCTATGCTTAAATTCTGAACTTTCTAGAACTTTAGGTTACAACATTTGATTTAGAGTCATTTTGTTGCCCTGATCAATTACCTTTTTTTTGAATACATATTATTGCATGTTTTATTTTCAAATCTTTTTTTCCGATACAAAATATCAATAAATCGGAAATCTATCGATTATCTTAAGGTAATATCATTATTTTCTTGTTTAATCTTTAAAAGAAACATGTCTCGACCCCAAGATGATGATTAAAATAAAAGATAGCTAAGTCCTTAAATAAAGTAAAAAATACTCTCCTCTTATTAAAATTTATCCGCCTGTTCAAAACCTCAGATTAAGATAGTAACGCAGCCACTAATCTGTTTTTTAGAATAATGATTATTTAGACTTCATCCCTAAAGTAGTTCTTTTAACAAAAAAAACACTAAGAATTTTCCAAATTCTTCATGATTCAAGCAAAACTCAAAGAGCCAAAGCTATTTTTATACTTGTGCCTTCTCAATCCTATGTTTTTGCATAAAAATACGGTAAATAGCATTAATTTCCCTAAAAAATTTTGTATTCTTCATACTTAAATAATAATATTTTTATTTTATCATGGAGAGGAGAGCTTAGAAATCAATTTTATAGGTATTGGACGGAAGTGTGCCCACCTCACGGTCTTATGTGAGAAGCTTCTAATTCTAAGAGCGAGTCGTCACCAATTAACATGAGTTAACTGTTGAAATAGCATAGCCTTGCTAAGAAGAACTTAAAATTAGCAACTATTTCGCAAGGGCTGAAGGAGATAACCTCGTCAAAATTACCCACATCCAGCTTAAGGATCGAATTATTAAAATTATTGATCGGCTTCACGCTAAAGATAAAAATTTAACTAAAACATCATAAAAAATAGGGTTAAAATAAAGTCAAACATCAATGCAGTTCTCGAACAAATAGTTTCTCAGAAAATAAAAATTGGGGAAGAAAAAACGCTAAGGCATACGTGTGGAGGAAGAGAATAGTCTCCAATAAAGTGGGAGCTAAGACCGTGAGAAAAAGGAAAAGGGGAGTCCTAATAATATCGTAATCATCAAATGATAAAAACCATTTCAAATAATAATCTCCTAATCTCTTAATAATAATGAGTGCCTTATTGGGTATCTATCAACACAATTTATTGCGTTTATTAAACTTAATGTCAAACGATAAACATTTTGACTTAGAAATCCATAAGTTAAGTAATTATCTAGGGTGATCAGGCGATACTCAAGCAGGCTGTATTTTGATTCTATAATTTGATTCATTTGAATTGTGTACAACATTCAACTAGATAATAATCCTAAGGTGGTTTAGCTAGTACTAAAATTTTCCTCAGAACCGCTTGATTGTTATTTTTATCTATTTGTTACTTGGAGAGAAAGGCTACAGATAATTTGAAAAGTCAAGAAGCTTCAAGCATACATCATTAATAAAGAACTATTCTGGAAGCGCCACGCCAATTATTGACATGAAAATAAGCTAACGAGTACTTGCTTTGTTTTGAACTGCACTAAATATTCAACTACACCTAATCCAGTGTAAGCAATTTGATGCCTATTGTTTTAACTCGTCTTTGGAGAGCGTTCGTCTTCAGTTAAATAACCTCGTTCATATATTATTTTCCTCTTAATAAAAATTAAAAATAAAAAGACACAAAAACGGCTGGATTTTATAGGTTTCAGCAAAAAATGGGGTTTAACAGACATTCAAAAATATTTTTTAATGTTTTATCTTTAAATGGATCTTTATTTTTCCGATATAAATTTAAAGGTGAACCGAACGATTAAAAGCCATTATTAATATAAATTTAATATAAATCGTAGCATAATTAATAACACTTCATTTTGGTTTTTATAAATCAGGAGTTGTTTTGCAGAGTTTTCTGTCTTTTGATATAATAATTTAGTATGAGAAGTATTTTGCTCTTTTTGTTCCTTTAAAGTCCTTTTTTAATAGCAAAACAACTCAATATAAAGGTTAAATGCCCTTTAGCTCAATTCAATATTATTAATTTGCTCCGCCCCCATTTCAATTAGAGGTTTATAAGGTTTTCGCTCTCAGATATCGATAAATAAATAAAAGTTAGTTGCTGTCTTGATTAAAGGCGAGATTATCTTAGTATTAAAATACATTTGAAGTTTGGCGTACCTGGCAAAAGTAGCAATGCTTTGATGAATTGTAGGACTTTTTAGAATCTCGATTCTACCCAACGTTCTCCCTTAAATTTGCCTTTTTCAAAAACAAAAGTAATCAAATGTTTTATACATTCCTGAGGATTTTAACAAAAAGCAAAGAAGAAAAGTTGTTTTCATAGTCTCCGTAGATCTTTCTCTTGATTTCAGATAAAAATAAAACAAATGGTATTTATTCCCAAAGGTTTATTTGGATTCTACTTAGTTTCATGATAATTTTTTTATTTAAGCATGGAAAAGGGCCCTTAAAAGAAACTCCTCTAGCTGGTTGATGGATCCAAGGCTACTGAACGCGCGGTCGTACAACATTTAGAGCTCAAAAAGAAAGTTATTAAGAATTAACATCAGCTAACTGTTGAAATTGTTTAGGACAGGTAAGAAGAACTTAAAATTAATAATTATTTTGCCAAGATCGAAGGAGAAAACCTTGTCAAAATTACAGAGATCAAAGTTGATAATAAAGTTATTAAAATCATTGATCGGCTTCATGCGAAAGATAAATAAACTAACTCATCATCTAACACGGAGTCTGAATCAAACAAAGCTCCGAAAAATCATGCAGTAAGAAAGCAGATCTTAGGTAAGAAGCCATTCATAAATCCACCAGATTAAATCTAAGACAACGATTGTAAACTTAGGGATACTAAAAATTTAGTTAAGAATTTAATGCGTCTCTTTCAAGCGTGGCTTTAGGAGAAGGAAGAAATAACTGCAGATGTGTATAAGTCGCTGTCTGATATGATGAAGACTAACAAATTCAATAATAGTTTCATTGTTAAAATATCCAAAAACGACCATCTAAGAAGAGCCTTTCTTCATTTTTGTCAAAAGGATGTATAGTAGTTTATTAAAAAATCAAAGATACATGACAAAGTTTCCCATCTCTAAGCATTAAAGAAGTATCAAAGCATATGCTTGGAAGAAGAAGACATTATTTCAGAATAGAGTGGAAAAAAATAAAAATAAAAATCCAATGTGAAAAATGAAGAAAATTAGGGTGGATTAAAGGTTTAAGAATGATTTTAGGTTATTTGATTTCAAAATTATTATAAGGCAATCAAATCTTTTATCTAAATATTGTAGGGTAAAACATTACGCTGCATTTATGAAACGATAAAAAAAAGAAAAAGCCTATTGATGAAAAATTGATCGTTACATATCATTAATAAAAAATACTCATAAGCTAAAAGAAAATAGAGTCAATAAAAAAAGGTAGCCCTTTTTTAGCAATTATATAGTAAGGAAATAAAGAAGAAAATGACTAATGAAGCCAAGGTCATAATGTTGAGAAGTCGGAACGTGAGTCAGAATAACTCAGATCGATAGAACTCGGCTGCCAAATCAATCAAAAAAATGCAAAAATAAACCTCCCAAAACTCAGTTGCGCTGATTTACAGCCCTATTATGAGAACTATCGAATTCCTTTGGGGAAATTGCCGACAAATTAGTCGAACCCTCCGTCCACACATCAGAAGGGCAAAAAGGATTCCCAGAAACTGAGGGCTAAGAACGAGCAACTCGAAAGGCAGGCCGAGCAACAGAAGAGGGAAATGGAACACCTGAGAAATGAACTGAATTTATCTTTAAGCAAACTTCACTGTATAATTGATTTTCATGAGGCTACAATCAAGTTTTTGAAATCATGCCGTCTTCATAAGTAATATTAAAGTATCTCAACTCGTTAGAATTACTTTTTTTTTGCTTGTTTTGCGTATGTGCGATGCGATATTTTGCTCTTCTAATTATTATTTAATTATTACTTGCAAGCCTTTATCAATAACTTAAGCCATTGTTTAGAATTATGAGTTTAAGCTAACTGTTTGGGAAGCAATCGATGATTTTTTAAAATAAAATGATACTATCATTTCTTTATTCTAATTGAACCAAAAGATTGAAAGTATTTCAAGTATTCAGCATACTTCTAGTTCGATCTGTCAAATGATTTGGGACAATTTTTTTTTGTTTTTAACTGGAAAAAAATTAGTTAGGAACATAAATTATTCGATTCTTTCTTCGCTTTCCGAACATTTATTTCATAAAGTATGGTTTTCTTCTTTGTTACCGCTGTTTTAAGGAACATGGGCTTTTGGGAATACAAAAAAGATATTGATAAGTTGACTCAGTTAAAATTAGCATTTATTAGAATTAAATAACCATGAAACTTGTTGTAGATTCAATATATTATCATACATTTATATATTGATTCGCATTCAAAAAAAGTTCATCGATATTGATGAAAATACAATTAATTTATTCATTGTTTTATGTCTTTGATCATCATGGGGACTCTGCGACTTGTATTCCCGCCAAAATAAAAAAAAATCGAAGAAAGTGCATTTTATTTCCTTCAATTCTTATTGAATCAATTTCTTGTCAACAGTTTCAAAGGATTAAAGGCATTCTCTTTGAAAGGGATATTATTATTTTGCAGTTTAATTCTTTTTGCTTGCTTTGTAGGCCTGTTTTGGCATATAAAAGCAAGTTAAGCTTTTTTTAAAAGCAAAAAGCTTGCCCATCTAAAATGCATTAGAGGCTCGAACGAAACACCCAAAGAAAGGGTTGAGATCAGTATTAAGCTTTTTAAGCCCAGTTTCAATTATTGCTTAACGCTTTTATCTTCTTTCAATAGCATAGCTTGAGAGTTGATAGTTTTGTATGACAAACAAAGAGGAGAGGACCAGCTTTCCACTGCAATTTCCCTCTCCTGCATTTTTCCTTAAAAGTGGGGGTGAAAAATTATTCCAAGTATATATTCGCATTCCTGATATTCTCATGATAATCTTTTTATTTTATCATGGAGAATACCTCTCACAGACAATTTTTTAAGCCCACAAACGAATTCATCGCTGCATCTCGATACTCATCTTATCAGTTCTCCTCCTAAAAGAAAATTATAAGTAATTAACACTAGCTCACTGTCCAAGTCAACTAATTTTCCTAAGAGCCGTTGACGACCAACTACCTAGGACTTCTTGAAGATGAAGGGTTCATCAGCTCCAGGGTGATAAGAAACGGCAACATAATAATTCGACTAGTTGATAAGTTTCATATCAAGATGCCATAGAGGACCAACCTATAAATTAAAGCAGAGCCTCCATAAACTATACCCCAAAAAAATAACACCTCAAGAAAACTAATTCTCAGTAAGAAAATTTTGCGAAAATTGCCGAAGTAAGATCAAGGAAGTGATCAAAAGCAGAGAGATACCAAGAACTTAGTGAAGAACATTATGAGGATTTTCCAGTCTTGGCTGGATGGAAAGAAAGAAACATATAGTGAGGTCCATACTTCCTTAATCGAAATGATGAGAAACAACAAATTCAACAATAGCTTCATTATTAAAGTTTCCAAAGACCAGGTTCTAAGGAAGGCCTTTCTTGTTTTCTGCCAAGCAAATGCAGAGGAGGAAATAAGACAATCAAAAATACACGACAAAGTCTCCCATTTAGAAGCGCTAGAATAGTATGAAAAACTTTGCCTCTAAGAAGACATCAGTCAATAATAGATAGAGATGAAAGAAAAAAGTGATTCCTAAAAAATAAAGGTTGAGGACGAGGTTAAGCTGTAGGAATGATTATTTTGTTGATCAGTCATATAGTAATAAAAATGAAATTAAGCATTTTGATTTATTAGTATATTTTATTGAGGGATAGAAAATAATGCTAAAGACAAACAACGAAAGGAGCCGATACAAAAAATACGATTACAAAACTCACCACAATACCTTTACAAGTCGGAACGTGAGTCAGAATAACTCAGATCGATAGAACTCGGCTGCCAAATCAATCAGAAAAATGCAAAAATAAACCTCCCAAAACTCAGTTGCGCTGATTTAGCAGCCCTATTATGAGAACTATCGAATTCCTTTGGGGAAATTGCCGACAAATTAGTCGAACCCTCCGTCCACGCATCAGAAGGGCAAAAAGGATTCCCAGAAACTGAGGGCTAAGAACGAGCAACTCGAAAGGCAGGCCGAGCAACAGAAGAGGGAAATGGAACACCTGAGAAATGAACTGAACTCTATCAAAAATATGCTCGGGCAGCATACAAACAAATCTACAAAGGAAAGCTAACATCTTAAGCAGGCCAATGAATCCCTGCTTTAGAAGTTTACAAAGCAAACAAAATAAATGCAATAGCTATAAAGCTAAGTTCGAATTTTAAAAGCAGTTGCCTAAGGAGCTCATACTATCAACAGCTACAACAGTGAGCAGATTGAGGAGAGTCATGTTTCAAGAAGGGCAGAGTACACCAAAAACTACTAACAAATAATGCAAAAAACTTCTGCTTCTCCTTGTGAAAAGTGTTCGAGGCACCAATAATAAATGGCATAGGTTCGAAGGAAATACGAAACTGAAATACTTAAGATCTAAGCTTAAAGGAAGTTCCTCAAAGAAAAAGTTAGTACTCTCCACAATTTGTAATAGCTAATCTTCGATAAAAATCAATGCATTGACTACCTAAGACAATAGGTTGAGAAACTTTAGCAAAACTCTAACAACTTATTAACTGTTATCAATACCCTTGAAAGAGCCATTGCGAAAGAGTAACAACCCAAGAAGTTGAACCGCGTTAATCATACACTAAGATCGAAGCCTGACTAAATCTTCACTTCTTTTAACGACTTCAAATATTGATTTTTCTTATGTGTTATTATCACAAATAAAAATAGGTGATAACATAAATGCTAATTATTTGATTAATCATTCCTTTGAGGCAAGATGCCTTTGAAAATCTTGACCTTACAGGTATTGCCTAAAACTCATTACTTCTTCTGCTTTCTTTGCCAAAATGCTATATTAAAAGCTAATCTTCTTTTTTTTTATCTCATTCTTAGGCTTTTACATTTATCTATTTTTAAACTACTCAATAACTTTTATTTTCAAATTGTCCTTAAGTTGAATTAATTTAGAATATTGTTCAGAATCTGGAATTGAGGCTAAAAGATAATCTACGATTTTTTCACAATACTAAAATTTATTGGCATTGTATAAAGCTTGCATATAATATTTTGCCAAGTTAATTGATAATAGTTTGTTTCCAAGAGCAATTTTTAGATAATTTTAAAAATCGAAATAATCCTCGGTATAGAACGATAGCTATAACAACTATTTAATGAAAAGATTATTTTCTAACGATTGAGGACTAATAAATTCCTCAAGCATATCTCTTAGTAATTTGATATAAAAGATTACTTAGAAATAATCGTACTTTTCCTCTTATTCTTTTTTCTTGATCTTGGAAAGGCAAAATTGTATGGCCTAGCCATTGCTTTTACACTATTAAAGTTCTTGCTTAAAGATGTCAAAAGCATTTTTCTTTTTATTATTTCCCTTTGGAACTGGCTTTGGTTTTGTCTAAACCTTAGGCTTCTAAGATTATCGTAATATTTTAATGGATCCTAAAAAGTGATTAACAATTTCTTTAGCATTGTCTACAATATTAGATTAAAACCACCAGGACAAAGCTGCGACTAGGATTATTTTTGCTTGCATCTACTTAAAAATTAATTTATCTTCGTTGGCCTACTCCAAGGTCTTTAACACTTGAAGTAAGCAATCCAAATATTTTTTGAGGATATCTTATGTTTTTGATAAGCTTGAGAGTTTTGATATATCGGCTATCTTTTATAGAGATGACTTATTCCATTTACCAGTCATCGAGCTGATTTGGCTAACTTTTTTGTTGTCTGGATATAGCTTTTTTGCCATATTTTCATATTATCTTTGATGCGATTTGTCTTCAGTATTCGCAAATAAAATCAATGAGGTTATTAACTTGGACATTTGCTATAAAATAGTCATTGCTTATCTTTGGTCTGCTTCGTGAAATGGTCTTTCAAGTATTAGAGGGCTTTTGTTGAGAGTTTCAAATATTTTACCTTTGAATTGTTTGGCTTTGAATTTATTTTTAATTTAGTCTAAATAATTAGGATCGGGAGCTTTGTTCCTAAATTATGCGACTGCATTTTTTTCAACTAAATATTTAAAGATTTCCTTCACATTTTCGTTTTAGGCTTACCCGCTTAGATCATTCAATATTGAATTTGCTTCTTAGAACTGATGCTCTTCAGTCTTTGTAAACAGCAAATAGATCAACTATTTGACACTATCAATGTTCTAATGTTTTTTGCTTTAAGTTATTCCAATGTTGCTCAAAAAATCTTCGAAAAATTTGACAATATTTTATTTCCAACTTTACTAAATAAGAATAATGAAGGCAACCTTTTTACATATCTTTAACAACTGCTGCAAAAAAATAAGCTTCAGGTTTTATCGGCTTGAAGGCGGCTTTTACTCGTCTGTAGAGAGGGTGAAGGATTCAATGCATATTTGTTGATTTGTTTTCTTTATGTACAAAGGATGGTACTAATGCTAAAAATTATTCTTCTCAACTAATATTTTATTCTGTAATTCAGGGTCTTCGTATTAGGTGAGTTCTTTGCCCGATAGCAGGTCGATGAATAGAGATTTTCCTGAATTATGATGGCCAACAATTACGTAAAGATCCTCATTTTCGATAGTCGAGAAACACTATGCAAATAAGGATAAGTACTGTGGCAAATCAATTTTATTTGCTGGATCCTAAATTTTAGGCATTTGGATCAAAAATATTATTTCAAATAAGTACAATTAATTATTGGGTGTACAAATATAAAAGCAATGGATAAGTAAAAAAATGTTGTTTATATCTGCCTATTTATAAAGTAAGGGAAGATAATTATTAGGAATCAATTCTTCTGGAAAAAGATATGATTTATTTTTACCCTCTATTAGACTTACCAGATGAGGATTCTTTGCTTCGCTAATTCTTGGATAAAATATTACCACCCACTTCTACACACTTATTTTAAAAATCTTATCTTTTCGTCTATTTCCATGGGCAAGAGATTAAGATTCAAATATATCTTCTTGAGCTGAGGGAGTGCTTTGGGACCAAGGAATATCTTTGCTCTATTGAGCACATATTGCTTGTTTTTTGGTGTACCATATCCTATGTGTTTAAGCCATATTTTTATAAAGTAGGTTAACGTATTCCCTCTTTGATCTCGAGAACCTTTCGACAAGTCAAGATTTGATTGATTTTCTTCTTAGATTAAAAATTGTGACGATTAATAGATATTCCTCATTTCCTCAAAAATCTTTGTTTATTTCTCAAACCCATCAGCCATGAGATATTTGGCAAATAGCTCTTTCTATTTGCTGTATTAGAGCATTTAATCGAGACTTACAGAAGAAGAGCATATGCTGAGGCTCACCTTCTTCTTCAACATTTATGAATTGGCTTGGGTCCCCAAAGAAGAGTCAATCTTGAAACTCATAGTTGGCGAATAAGACTAAGTTTATGTTAATGAGTTTATCTGCATCATTATCTTGATAATCTTACAATTATTGATTAATAAACTTATTAAGATTTATTAGCAGTCGAAAATATGGCACAAAAAGTATTATTTATCTTTACCAAATATACATATTTAGCTTCATTCTCAAAAATAATGTCTGATCATATCCAGTCAACCAAAATCAAGATATATTGGACCCAATATTTCACAATAATTTTTAATATTCTTCTTTAAGAATACAAGGTTGGGAATAACTCACTATTATGAACTAATACTGAAAGCATATAAATTTCTATCTTTTTAATCTCTGAAAATACCAATTATAATTTTATTGATAATGGGTAGACATGGAGACGATGATGAAAGCGAAGAATACTCTGAGGAGTAAAATTAATAAGAAAAGAAGTAAATAAAAAAGCCCAAGGTTGATCGAATAGACAAATTTAAAAACCAAAAGAAAGTTGTCATCAACATATCAAGTATCTATTTCCCATTATCATAGTGACCCAATATCCCGTAGTTTCATAGGTCGCATAGTCACTCAAATGGAAAATTCAATAAAGTAATGATGCAGGTGACTGGGATGTCTATTGGATGGATTTTGCGATCGACACAGACATTCTCATTAAAATGCATCTTTTTCAAAAAATCAATCATTACCCTGGAATGCATGTCATTGCGAGAAAGAACCTCTTGGGTTTAAGCCTTATGGGGCTTAGAAACAAGTTTCCTAACGAATACAACTTTTTCCCACTCACTTGGATGCTGCCAGCACAGTATGCATAGTTTAGAGCTTATTATTAAACAAAGCAAAAAGGAAAGGCAAGAACATACATCGCTAAGCCTGAACACTAATGCCAAGGAAGGGGAATATTTTTAACTAGAAAAATATAAGACCTATAAACAGGAAAGCATTATGTTGTTCAGCGTTATTTAGCAAGGCCCTTTTTGATTTAAGGCCTGAAGTTTGATTTAAGGATTTACGTTCTTTTGTGTGGAACCAACCCTCTAAGATTATATATGTATAATGAGGGTCTTGCCAGATTTGCCACATAACCCTATGTTGAGCCAACTACATCAAATTTATAAAGGCAATATGTCCATCTTACCAACTATGCAATAAATAAGAATAATCCCAAATTCATCTTCAATAATAGCAGCAATAATATGGGAGTTGGTCATAAGCGATCAATTACATGTGTGTTTAAGCAGCTTGGCTCGCTGGGAATCAACGTTGAATAGCTAAAGGCGAAGATAAATGATGTTGCTATTAAGACCATAATTTGTGGGTTGCCTTTGATGTCTCACCAATACAAGTGCAGCCAGCCAGAAGATTATTTTGGCAATATGTGCTTTCAAATTCTTGGATTGGATATCATGCTGAATAATAAAGGCGAGCCAGTGCTGCTTTAAGTAAACCATACTCCTAGCTTTACAACTGATACTCCTCTTGACCATCAGATTAAATTTAATCTCATAAAGGATACTCTTAAGCTAATGAACATTAATTCCAAAACCAAAGCATAGTTATTTACTAAAGCAAAGTAGCTCAACAAGGATCGGTTGATAACTGGAAAAAGGCAAATCTTCGAAGGCAAATAAAGATAGGCGGCTATCAAATAAGCACAAGCACTGAGAGATGAATATGAAGACAAGCACCTTGGTGGGTACCAAAGAATCTTTCCGACAAAAGATGAAGAATCGATGAAGAGATACAGCTAAATAATCTAATCAGCGACCAAAACATATCTCGAATAAAACGGATCCATTAGAATGAAAATGCTATAAAAATAAGCAAAGAAACTAGCGAAAGAAGATTACAAACAAATAAAAGCATCCAAATTACTTTCATCCGAAAGATAAAATTCAAGCCAAGTCACCAATGATAGCAAATCTAAAACTTTCAAGAACGATTTGAATGCAAAGAAAATAACTGAAGACAACCATTAGCTGTAAATTGATGAAAAGTAGTAGGAGGAATCATGTGAAGAGAATGAACACCTCACTCGCTCGGAGAATAATATCGAAAGATAGAACCAATTAATAAATAATGCTGAGTTTGTTGTCCCCAATCTTGTTAAAAAGTTTAGTGATAAGCATTAGAATAAAATGATTACCTCAAACCAGGCTATTCACTTTAGGAAGAACGAAGTGGTGGTGACTGCCTAGAATGCTGAATAGAAATAAATAAAGCCAAATAATTATCATAAGTCTACATCGATTCGTAGAGTCAACATAAAAGATCAAAGTGCAGCTGAAAGAATATAAATGTTAAGAAAGCCAACACCTAAAGAAAAAATCAAAAGTATCACAGTCGCCAAAAATTAATCTAAAAAGCAAAATAATCATCTGTATCAAAATGAGTTCCCCAACATTATAGATTATTTGAACAATGACCCTTCTCCCATCATCCCAAGGAAAGAGGAAAAGCTGCACTCTTTAAGCCGCCATCAAAACTTAAGACTCGTGAACAGATCCGGCAAAATATCAGATTATGCTGCCCGTGATATAAGGGATTTGATTGAAAAGAAGGTGAATAATAATGGAAATTTTGTCATGCCAAAATTAATAAATTTGAATGTTGAGAACGAAAGAAAAGTTGTTTAATACCCTCTAAACTTTCTCCTTCCTCAGCGAAAGGCCAATATTTTTCATGAAAATTAATGATAGTTATTCTTAATTACTATTTATTCAATTATCCAAAATGATTGAAAGCAAAGTATTTATTATTTAATACTATGGAAGCAAATGATGAATGCGTTTGTCATTGAATATATAATGGTCATAAAGATGAAAAATCAATAATATTTTATGTGCATATTTACACACACTCAAATATTGTGCTTGTCAGCTCATAATCTTTGGAACTCATATATACGATATGTAATGGATTTCTCTAGGTTTTTGACAAATTATTGACTAATTTATATGTACTATTCTTCGAATCGATGATATTAGTAATCGTTTTATTAAGGTAAAATCTAATTGGTGGAGGGGTTATGATAAAGATGTTCTTGGATGTTGGCAAACTTTGGAACAATTATTTGAAATTGATCCATTTTTTATAATTCATATCGAGCCTGGCTCAGCTATTTGTCAACCCTTATACAGAGCTAGAATAGATCGTTTTTAATAGGCTTT
>JACCDV010692395.1_pt1 | contig 14274 bp, 12 predicted proteins | sample 7446131 | NCBI WGS metagenome assembly JACCDV01 (sample SAMN15323448, study PRJNA562643) | freshwater metagenome | isolation source: river surface water | place: USA:Blue River Watershed | collected 2017-08-17 | reverse complement strand
GTTGGTTAGAATACCTGCCTGTCACGCAGGGGGTCGCGGGTTCGAGTCCCGTCCAGACCGCAAAACGCTAACGTTAAAGACAAGTCCTATATGGCTGTAGGAAATAGAAAACCCTAAGATGTATCAATGTCTTAGGGTTTTTGCTTTTTACTTGGTTTTTATTTTATTCGTTTTTGTTGCGTTTTTGAATTTATAAAAACTCACCCGCATTTTTCCCACCCCAGCTTCCCGTAAACTTATAGGGCACAAATCTTGCGAACATTTCTTCCATATACCAGTTGAGTTTTCTGGTCAGCGCAACCACTTCTCTGTGTTTTGGATTTTGATATGCGTAATCCATCATTTCTTTCTGCGTTTTCCAAATACTTATGGTGGCTTGCTGAATCAAAGGCCATTCGCCAATACCAATGGACAACAGCAGTCCATCGTAGCCATCTAAACTTTGACTAACGGAACCTACCCTACTCCAAAAAGAAAATAGTTTTCGTAAACGGATACGGGCTCGTGTGAGCACAACAATGGGTTGATCAGGGTTGAGCTGTGCATTCTTCTCAAAAGGTTGCAAGCCGTCCCATGAGCCATGTGCTTCAGCAGCATGTAAGTAAGCAGTAAAGTGTTCGCTGCTGCGGTTTTTATACGCAGTGAAGAAAGGATGGGATTCAAAAAATGCAGCGGCATGCTGCTCCGTTTCCCAGATACAAAAAAGGACGTAGGTTCCAAAATTTGGAATGGCACTAAAACCATTTTTAGCTCCGGATCCCAAAATTTTGAAAAAAGTGAGCCCTTCGATATTTTTTAAGTGGTTCTTACCCAGTTGCATTTGACTAAATGCCCACCATTTATTTGAAAATGAAGTTAGCCTAAAAAAGGAGCTTGTCGTTATTTGACGCACCGAAAATGATTTAAATGAGGTTATTGAACAATACTTTTCAATCGAGATAAATCATTTAAAAAAACTGATCTTACTTTGTCCTAGTGGAAAAGTAAGCATTTATTCCTGGTTAGCTATGTATTTAAAGATTGCACCTTGGTTAAATATAAACATCAAGAGAAATGTTGTAAAATCTGGCAGCTCTAGTGGAAGATAAATTCAAAACTTCAAAAGCAGGTCTTTAACAATTTCTCCTACCTTTGAAAAAACAATCTTCCATGAAAGCAAAGCATTACTTATTGCTCTTTTTATTGCTCCCCACCCTATTTTTTGCCCAATCCAAAAAAGAGGAAATTCTGGTCTTAAACGCACGCATCGATAGCATCACGAACGTTTGTAACGCATTGAATTTGGAGAAAGCGGCGCTTCAGAAAGAACAATTGAAGTTGAAGGAAGAATTTGCAGGTGAAAAGGGCTTGCTGCAAAATGAGCTGATTGAGACGCAAAAACAATTGGAAAGTGTCAAGAAAACTTTTCAAAGCGAAAGGGAACTCCGTTTGCAAATAACCGAGAAAAAAAGAAGTGATTCACTCCTTTTTGTTTCTGAATTAGCAATACTTCAAGAGGCCAATAGAAAGGTGACTGACTCGCTGCGCAGTCTTCAAGAAGCTCAAGCTCTAGGTCAGAAAGCTAAATTATTGAATGGTACCTATTACAATTCAAAAAACCAGGAATTTACCATCAGCAACCATACTTTAGATGCAGCTTTTGACTTTACATTCAAATACGGGGTCAATGATGAATGGGGTTGCATGATAGAAAATGAAGGGACTGCCAAACGCTTGACAACCGAGTCTAATGAACCAGGTGAAGTCACTTATTACGTCGGAGAGGCTGATTATCCTTACTTAAAGTTTATTATAAGTAACGGAAATACAATTTACTTGCAAGCCGACCCAGAATTTATTGGCATGGATTGCTCAAAATTCGGGGAATCACAGGAGGAAACTTATACAAAGTTCATGAGAAGGTAAGCGCCTTTAATTACCCTGCTCTTTCTTTGCAAAATCGATGTCAAAAACCATGACAGCATTTCCGGAATTTGGAGTTGAATCTTTGCCTTGAGAGGTGACAATAAGCTGCTTGTTGTTAGGAGACAACGCCATGCCAACAGGAAACGCCTCTGCCCTTACTTCGTAAATTACCTTCATGTTTTCGTTGTCGATGACCACTACTTTACAGGCGTTATTGACGCAAGCAAATGTGTATTTCCCGTCGGCTGTGACATCTATCGTACGAGCTCCGGCACCTACCATAACGGTTTGCCAATTTTTATATTCTAAAATATGTTGTTCGTTGAACGCTTGCTTTAAAATATCGGCTAGTTTGGCTTTTTGAACTGCTCCAAATTTATTTGAACTCAAATAGATATCGCCATTGTTTAGCGCAATGTGGCGCAGGTTCAGATAAGACCCTGTAATAGTGCCTTGATACTTTCTCGAAGGCAAATCAATAACAGCAATTCCGTTTCCTCCCATTTTGGCAACGAGGATATGCTTGTTGTCTTCGGTAAATACAGTACCCCGCAAACAATTACTACAGTTGTTATCGCGGTCTACGTTACCACTAAAGTTGGTATTGACTTGTTGGTCGATGATGATATGCGACACATAAGTAAAATCCATAGGGTCTTGACTTGAAATGTCAATTAGCCCCACGGTGTTGTCGCCCCAATGCGTTACGGCAATATAATTGTTGTCGGCTGAACATGCAATCATTTTTGGGAGTGGCCCCGATGGCATGACGCGTACAATTTGATCGGTTTTGGTATCGATAATAGCCACAGCCGACGGCGACTCTGCGTTCGGGTCCCAATTGCGGCGGTAATAGGTAACCCAAAGATATTTGCCGTCGTGAGACAAACAACTTTCAACAGGCTTTCCTAAAAAAGTGTTGTAGTCCTCTTTTTGCTGCTTGAATTGATACCCAAAAACAGTTGTTTCATTGTTCTTGAAAAGTGAACGATTGGCTTCATTGAACTCGTGGCGGATCTCTTTGATTTTGACCAGTGTCTTGGCATCAAAAACAGCGGTTGTGTATCCTTCCAAAGAATTGATGTAAAATTTGCTGCCATCTTGCGCATAAATCGCTGACTTCGGCGAATTGATGGCCGGTTCATAGAACCAATTGGAGTCTTTTGGAAATTGGACCTTACTTTGAATAACGCGCACTAAATTTAAAGCCTCGAACTGCCCATTAGACACCACCACTTCTTTTTTCAAGGTGTCTGACGGAACGGATGTGTTTTTTTCAGCGACTTCGTTCGCACTTTGCGAACATGAACTGAAAGTAAGGCAAAGCGTAAAGGTGAAAAGCCAGATTGATTTAGTCATTTTGAGTCAGTTTTAGGTGTTGCTTGAGGTAGTTTGCCAATAAAAGCCCTTGTTTTTGATAACCTTTGCGAAGAAAATGGATGTGGTCGTCGTTGACCAAACCCTGTTGTTTCCATTGGAGCATGCAGCCCTTCCCTCCCATTGCTTGTTGTTGATCATAAATAAGTAATTCTTGTTCGCTAGCCACTTTCAAAAGTACCGCATGAACAGCATCTATTCTCGTATTATAAATGTAGCTGCCATTGACCTTCAGGTAATTCTCATTTGGCAAGACCAAAACAATCTTTGATGCTGAGGTATTGGCTCTGATCCGATCGATAAATGTCCGAACCTCTTTTTCGAAAGCGATGGAATCCCACTTCTTTACGCTTTCATTGGTGCCTAAACTAACAACTACCATATCGGGAAGAAGGATTTTTAGACCTTTTTCAAAATTTTTATTGTCGTTGTAGCTTTTAAATGTTGCTCCTGCAACGCCTGTGGAATGATAAACGATGCCGGGGTTAGTGGTGTTCTCCATTAAATCAAGTAAGGTAAATGTGCAGCCTTTGAAAGAGATGAACGAGGTATCTGACGAAATTGAGAAGTTCAAGGTGTCTGTCAATTTATCTTGATTTGTATACGTCTTTTTGCTCCCATTCACCTCTATAACACAATTTTGACAATCTTGAATTGCATACAGAACTTTACCGAAGGTAGCAGGGTAATCTAAGGTATCCTTGCCAGTAGCCCATTGAATAAAACCACTTGTAGCATTGCTTTGAATAGAAATTCCGGTCAAACCTATGGTTTGTAAATTTGGTTTGGTAATCCAGGAAGAAGTCCAAGCGATGTTACTTTTAAAAGTAAAGTCTTTAGGTCCATTTGTTTTGGCTAAACCATATGGAAAAATCAAGCCCCGGCCTGCGTTGCCAAATTCTTTTTGCAATTGGTAACGCGTCATGCCACTCAAATTATTGGGCTGTAAATGCGAGTCGCCAATATGTAAAATAGTATATTGTTCTTGAGCATATGACGTGCAAGTGATGTTCAGTAAGCAAAGAATACTAAAACTGAAAATAAATAAATGGTTGTATTTCAGTAGACTGAAATTCATACATGAGTTGAATTAAAATGATAAATAACAACAGCTTGACAACATAACGCTCTTTTAAATAATACTGCATGGCCTTTTCTTTGAGTGAAGACGGAAGTAAGGTCAGAGAAAAGCCCAATATAAGCACAAGTACAAAAGACCAATTTTGGGTACAGAAAATGGAAAAAGTTTGCCAATCTAGGCCTTTTGCAATGGCTCCGAGTACAAAATATGTATCTGTTAAACTCTGAGCCCTAAACGGAATCCAAAGTAAAACAACACATACAAAAGTAAGCAACCAAGAAAATGCAGTCCAAATTTTGTGATCTAGACTTCCAACATATTTTACAAATAGCTTATGAAGAACCAATAAAATGCCATGACCCACTCCCCACCAAACAAATTTCCAATCGGCACCATGCCAAAGGCCACCAACGGTCATTGTAAGGATCAAAAACAAGAGTTGCAAAGCGAAACCTTTTTGATTGCCACCCAACGGAATGTATATGAAATCGCGCAGCCAACTCGATAGCGAAATATGCCATTTACGCCAAAATGAGGTGATATGAAGCGCCTTGTAAGGTGAGTCAAAATTCAAGCACAATCTATAGCCCATGAGCAAGGCAATACCGATAGCCATATCGGTGTATCCTGAAAAATCGCAAAAGATTTGCAAGGCATAGCCCAAGACTGCAAAGCTGGCTTCTACGCCTCCTATTCCTTTTGGTGAAGCGTAAATTATATCGACATATTGTGCAATAAAATCTGCAATTATAGCTTTTTTAACAAAGCCCTTTGTAATCAGGTAAAAGCCTTCATTCATAAGGGCTTTTGAAACTTTAATTTTTTTACGCAATTGGGGCAAGAAGTCTTTGGCCCTTACAATTGGCCCAGCCACAAGATGTGGAAAAAAGCTCATGTAAAGCAAGTAATCTATCAAACTAGGCAGCTTGATTTTTTTGCGGTGCACATCTACGAGATAACTAATCGATTGAAAAGTGTAGAAGGAAATTCCGATGGGTAAAACCATTGCCATGCTTTGGCTTGTCTTTTGTCCAAGGCCAAAAGATTGCAAAAAGAAATCGAGGTACTTGAAATAAATCAAGAAACTTAGGCTAAATAGAATGGCCACAGCTGTGAGAATGGTTGCAATTCTTGGTGTTTTTGCCCGAATAATGAGGTGTGAAAACAAAAAATCTGCGCCTACAGTAATCAGTAAAAGAAATAAATAATTGCCACTAGACTTATAGTAGAAATAAAAACTAAATAAAATCAACAAGCCTTTTTGGAGCGTAGTTTTGGTACGCAAAAGCCCGTAAAGAATAATGAAATTGGCAAAAACAAATAAAAAAATGCCATGATGAAACAACATTGGTTGTTCAGCAATGTATAGGAACTGACCAAAAAACGCCTTGAAATCTATCATTCTTTGGGTACTTTAAGTAGGATCGTCGGACTCACACCAGCGTAAAGTGAATCTTTAACTATATGCAGATCTAGGATTCCTTTGCTGGTCATGTGGCTTGCTACACGGTCGAACCAAAGCGCACCTCCATTCTTGGATGGGTGTCTGCCGTCGGCTGCTCGCTCAAGCGTTAACAAATGAGATGGGTAAAAAAGCTCGCCAAATGTGCTTTGCAATACACTTGTGATGCCTTTGTCTTTCACCCAAGCCGCTGGACCAATAAAATAATAGGGCATTCGGGCCGCTTCGAGTTTTGCTTTGATATTGGATGCGTAAGAAGTGCGTTTAGGGATATCATTCACAAAAAGCTCATTGAGCCCCAACGCGATGAGGATGAAATCCGGCTTGAATTTGGCAATAAAGTAATTCAAAGTGTCGGAATTGGCCCATTGCTTGGTCGAAGAGCCATACCAAATTACGGAACCCACCAACTGGTAATTGTTATCCATCAATCTTTGACGAATAGGTTTGCGAAGATTTTCTAACTGAGAATCGCCAATCAGTAATACCCTCCGCACTGTATCACTCGGCGTATGCGGAAAAAGGCGCTCAAAAGCTGCTTTTTTAATGGTAAGTGAATCGGCAGCTGTCCTGGAATTATTGTTGGTATCAACCTTTGAAATTTGAGCCTCAGCCACCTTTTTGTCCTTCACATACGGCAACTCGGGAGACTTGAGCTCGAAGGTGTAAGTTGAAAACCAAAGCGCTTTAGCCCAAAAGACAAAAAACACAAGATTTAAGGAAAGTCCGATGCCTAGATATTGTTTCAACTTAGCGTAATTTAACTCGCAAAACCTGGTCAAAAAAACAAGGCCGATTTTCATCGGCCCCGAAATTTACAAAATATAATTTAGTCCTTGCGATCTTTTAAAATCTGGCGGATTGAATACAAGATCAAAATAGAAGCAATAGCCAAAATACTACCGAAACTAGCCAAACCTGATGAACCATAAAGTTCAATGTTATCAGCTTTTTCCATTTCTTCCTGCGCTTTTAATTGCTCAGCCAAACGGTATTTCTCAAGGTACAAATAAATATATTTATCCACTTTTTCACCGAAATTCTTTTCGTTGAATTTGACTGTTTTGGCACTGAATAAGTCACTCATACAAATTTCATTGGCTTCGTCGTCCATTTCATTGCGCAGCACCCACAGTGCTAAGTTATTGCGGTATTCAGGTTTTTTTACACCTTTCTTTTTGAGTTGTTTGGCAGCGTCTGTAGCTAAAAGGTCGCGCTGTTCAGAAAGGGTATCATTTGAATAGACATTCAAATAACTGGAGAAGTAATTCCAAGGATCTTTGTCGTTGTCCGGATTCACGACAAAAGGTTTTTTACCATTTACACTTTTGTACATGGCTACAGCGCGTTCGACATCGGCCTTTTGCAAATCGCTGTACGAGAGCAAATAGCGGTAGTTTTCTTTAAGTGTTTTGGTCGCTATACTTTTTTGAGTTTGCTTCATTAGAACGGTAATGGCGCGTACAACTTTGAGCTGCTCGCAATATTCCGTTGAATCAATGCCTTTTGAACTAAAAATACCTTCCAAAATCACTGGAACCGCATCGTAGTTCTTGGTTTGTTCAAAAGTGAAATATGGCTCATACGTAGAATATGAACCATACCATGGGTCGTAGCGATACACCTCGCGGTAGCGCTCCACTCGCTCAGATTTGGTGAGTTGTACCCACTCTGAAAGTGGCATTTGTTTTTTAAGGCTATCAAGCGCTTTTTTGTATTCAGATTTGGTGCAGGCATCGATATTGTTGGTCTCGTCAAAATCTCGGTCTACTTTGTTTTCGTTGTATTCTTTCTTTGAAATATGAACCTCTTTGCGGTCGGTTGGGAAAAGATTTTTGACAATCAAAAACAAAGAAACAACAAAGGCAAGGATGGATAAAAATCCGACAAATTGCCAGATTCGCCTTCCATAGCGGATCATGATTTTTTCTTCAATGTAGTTTAAAAAGTGGCGTAGTTTTTTCATGGTATTAGGTTTTGGTAAATCGTTAATGATTGAAAAATACCTCTAAAAATCAAAAAAAAATAGGCGCAACTGCAGTTTACCCTTAAATCAAGCCATCTTTCGAAACAACTCCTTTGCGTGTCAAGCAGAGTTTCATACCGCCTTTATCTACCATGAAGTAGCCCTTAAAGGAAATACGCATAACAATAAAAATCATGAAACGAAATTAAGGCATTTTGAATAATTCTTAAAGTATAAATAGGATCGCTCTAGTTTCCCCTAATATATGAAGACTTGAAATTTCAAAATTTATAGAAATGTCGTAATTTTCGCCTCTGAAAATCAAACAGACTAAATGGAGCCGACCCAAACACCTAAAAAAAAGCGCAAGATTCTTAAAATCACCTACTACATTGCCCTCCATCTCCTTTCAGCCTTTGCCGTTTTTTTGATTGTAACAGCACTCGCAGTTAAATTCAAATGGACCAACACGAAAGGGAATGTCGATATCAACAATCGCTACTTCTCGAAGTTGGCGAGCCAATACGGCAAAGACCTTAAGGCCAAAAAACAAAATTTCGACAATGAAGAAAACCTACTGCTGCAGAAAATTGGTTTGTTGGCTAAATACAAGCCTATCGACGCGCTTAAAATCAGTGCGGCTTACCACCAATCCAAGGATCTTTTCATTGCGCAGCGCATGTTCAATGCCACTGTACTTTTACTCAAAGACAACAAGGCATTTAACAGAGAATTGAAAGCACTCAAAGCCAAGAAAGACCGCAAATCATTGTATGAATTCTCGAATTACGCCGTTTGGAAAACATTTTGCAATGCGGTGCGCAAAGACAAAGCAGCTATTGACTCAGCAGCGCGTATTGCCGGGGTAGAATCTAGAATGATTGTGATGTGTTTGGTGGGTGAACAAGTGCGTATGTTCAATGCCAATCGCGAGCGCTTCAAGCAATATGTGTATCCGTTCAACAGCGTTATTTTACCCAACAACCGCGGGTATGGCGTCACAAGTATCCTGGAGCACACCGCCCTGCGCATCGAGCGCCAACTCGTGGATAAAAACAGTAAATTCTATCCCGGCGACTACTTTTACAAATGTTTGAATACCACAGACGCCGCTCCTGGCTTGGTTGTAGATAGCATCAAAGCGCATCAGCACAAAACCATTCAGCGCCTCATTAAAGGCGGCGACCATTTTTATGCTTACCTCTACACCGCCTTTTTGATTCGACAATACCAAGCGCATTGGGAACGCGAAGGTTATGATTTGTCTTACCGACCAGAAATTGTGGGTACACTTTTCAATCTTGGTTTTGAAAAGAGCAAACCTAGTAACAATCCAAAGGTGGGGGGCTCTTCCTTCAAAGTAGGCGACAAAGAATATACGTTCGGTGGCCTTTGCTTTGAATTCTATTACAGCGGCGAAATGATGAAAGACTTCCCAATTACTACTGTTCCATTTACGCCTGTGAAAGAACTCGAAAAGAAAAATAAAGCGCACTTGAAAAAGGTTGAAGAGGCCTTGAATTTATCGGACTCAATCACACTTTCTGAGCAAATAGTGCAATAAATATTTCCTTATCATCTAGATCTTATTTTAACCTTTTCATCACAGCAAATTATTTTAATAACCGCTGAAAATGTCGTAACTTGCGCCCGCTTAAACGAAACGGCATTTTTTTTAACATGAAAAAGACCTTTATTTTGTTGTTCATTGTGCTAAGTATTCAGCTCAATGCGCAAGTGGGAATTGGAACTAATGCGCCTAGTAACTCAGCCATGCTCGAGGTACAATCCAGCAGCAAAGGCTTGCTCATGCCGCGCATGACACTCAGTCAGCGAAATAGCATTTCTTCGCCTTCAAACGGCTTGCTTATTTACCAAACTGATGGTCTCATTGGTTTTTACGTTTACAACGGCTCATCTTGGACTAGACTTTCACAGGAATCTTTCGGAGATATCAAATCAGGAGTTCAAGCCGCTGACCACAACGGATGGATTCTTTTGGACGGAAGAGCAATTAGCACGTTGTCTTCAAGTCAGCAAACAGCAGCAATAGCCCTCGGTTTTTCTAGTAACCTTCCAAATGCAACCAACGCCTACCTTGTTCAAAATGGCGCTGCTGCAGGAACAGTTGCAGGTTCAAATACAACCACACTAACACAATCTAATTTACCAAATGTCTCCTTTACGGGCACAGCGGCAAGTGCTGGTGCGCATACTCATACTGTAGATCCGGCATCCTTCAATAGCGATGCAGGTGGTTCACATAACCATACGAGTCCGGATCAATACGTGTATACTACTTGGTACACCCACAATCATGGCGTCGGCGATGGCTCTAATCCCTACAATAACGTAAATTCAAATGTACCCGGTTTAGTGCGTAAAACAATAGGCGGGGAATCCCTCACTGCCTGCTGTATTGACAACGTCTTTTCTGGCGAAGAACCCGACCTCAGAAATTCGCCAAAAGCTATTCCCAACGATTCGCATCAACATGGTGTCTATATCCCTTCTACGACCTCAAGCACTTCGGCAAATCACACTCACAGCATCGACGTTCCTTCAACTACATCCACCTCGGATGGTTCACATTCTCATACTGTTTCAGTAGCAAGTGGTGGTACAGCTACCCCAATTAACATTGCGCCTAGAAGCCTAACAGTAAACATGTTCATTTATCTTGGAAATTAACTTAAAACCTATGAAGAAGTATATCTTTTTTTTAATGCTATCGATGTTCTCAACCCCCTACTTTGGACAGGTTGGAATCGGGACTAACACACCAGACAACTCCGCAATGTTAGAAGTTCAATCTTCTAGCAAAGGTTTGTTGTTCCCGCGCATGTCAACCGTACAGCGCAGTGGCATTGCAGCACCAGCAACTGGTCTACATGTTTTTGATACCAACACGAATTCATTATGGTTTTACAATGGTGCGTTTTGGGTCAATTATGCTGCACAAGCTAAATATGGCGATGTAAAATCAGGTATTCAAACCACAGACCACGATGGTTGGGTAAAATTGGATGGGCGCTTGTTTAGCACCCTTTCAGCAAGTCAACAAGCAGTTGCAACTTCTCTTGGTTTAAGCACTAACCTACCAAACGCCTCTAATGCATATTTAGTGCAAAATGGCACAAGTATGGGTGCAGTTTCTGGTGCGAATACAACAACATTAACCCAAGCCAATCTTCCCAACGTCAGTTTCACCGGAACCGCAGCCAACGCCGGTAGCCACAGCCATACCACAGACCCAGCAGCATTCAACAGCAGTTCTGCAGGTAGCCACAATCATACCGTGGATCCTTCCTCAACAAGCACATCTGTAAATGGAAATCATACACATGGCGGTTACACAAGTACGAACGGATACCATACCCATAGTTTACAAATGAATAGTAAGGACGATGGGAATTTTTCAAATGTAAATGGCCAATATCCTACCGGAGATGCCAATAAATTTTACGGAAACTACCACTACGTATCAACCGAAGGTGACGGGAATCACAATCACAATATCTACACCGACGCACAAGGGAATCATGACCACACGGTAGATATCCCTTCAACAACCTCTTCCACAATTGGGGACCATACCCACTCAATTGATGTCCCATCTACGACTTCTTCTACAACGCCGGATCATACACACAATGTAACTGTGGCCTCAGGCGGAAGCGGTACGGCTATCAACATCGCTCCAAAAAGCCTTTCTGTTAATATGTTCATTTACTTAGGTCAATAATCTTATGAAAAAATTATTATTCACATTCGCTATTGCTTCTGCATTCAGCTTGAATGCCCAAGTTGGAATAGGAACCAACACACCACATACATCGTCTATGCTTGAGGTTCAGGCAACAGATAAAGGTGTTTTATTCCCTAGAATGACCAGCGCGCAGCGCACTTCCATTGCTTCTCCGGCATCCGGTTTATATGTATTTGATACAAACACCAAATCTTTGTGGTATTACAACGGAGCAATGTGGATCAATACTATTGCCGAAGCAACATTAGGGGACATGAAATCAGGATTTCAGGCTGCAGATCATTCAGGCTGGATTAAATTAGACGGTCGAGCAATTTCTACGCTAACAGCCAACCAGCAGGCAGTTGCGGTTTCTCTTGGTTTCACCACGAACTTACCAGATGCTACAAGCGCATATCCTGTGCAAAACACAGGTACCCTTGGTGCTGTTGTTGGCTCAAACACCACTACGCTAACGCAAGCAAATTTGCCGAATGTTTCCTTTACGGGCACAGCAGCAAATGCTGGCGCACATTCACACACTACAGATCCGGCTGCTATTAATTCGGGCTACAACGGAGACCACGCACATTCGGGAACAACCTCAACTGCTGGCGGACATAACCACACGCATACGGACTACTATTTCTCAGAGAATAACGGTCAAAACTGGGGATGGTTTGGCTCTGCTTCATCTGACTGGGATAACCGAGGTCATAGTATAACCGGAACCACCTCATGGGCTGGTGATCACAACCACACGATGACCACAAATACAACAGGTGGGCACACCCATACTGTAGATATCCCATCCACAACTTCTAGCTCAGATGGCACACACAGCCATTCAGTTTCTGTTGCCTCGGGAGGAACAGCCACACCCGTCAACATCGCCCCTAAGAGCCTTATTGTCAATATGTTCGTTTACCTTGGTCAATGATAAATTTCATGAAAAGATTACTCACACTCTTATTTTTGTCACCAACGCTATTATTAGCGCAAAGTCTTACCTCCACAGGTAATGAGGTGATTTTCGTCAAACCAGGAACAGCTATCTCATCTGTAGATGGTTTTCGTTTGGCTGGATCTGGCACGAATATTTTCTCGATCGAACAAGGCGATTCTCCTTTTAACGTAGCGCCTGCAAGTCGCAGAATTTTGGTAACTAACCCTAACTCGCGAATTGAAATTCGCAATGTGGGCAATACGCAAATTGCGAATTACTACATGGATGTCAATTATGCTGCAACAGAAGTGTTGGCAGACCTAAGTATTCAAAATTCAAATGCGACGGCTACTTACAAGGTAGGCTTGACACAAACGGCACATACAGGTTTTAATGATATTCCTGTTGAATGGACCATTGAAAAGACAAATACAGCAAGTACTGATGTTCATAACCTCATTTTTAATTGGGGAAATGAATTAGAGCCAACACAAATTCCTGTGAAGCGCTTGTTTATTTTTGACAACGCTTCGAACGATTGGGTTCAACTTTCCGATGCAAACACGACAGTAGATGAATTCAATAACACCCTTGTTTACTCGGGTTTTGAAGGTAGTCTTGCTAGCAAACGATTCATGATTGCTCAGGCCAAATCTGATATTACAATCAATGGTTCGATGACCAATTTTGAATGGTGTAATGGTTCGGCAAGTGCGGTGCAAAGTTTTTCTGTTGAAGCTACTAACCTTACTCAAGCTCTCACGGTTAACGCACCTGCCAACTTCGAGATATCACTTATCCCGCAAGGTCCCTTTACAAGTTCAATAACAATTAATCCAATTTCATTTAATGTACAACCTACTGTTGTATATATTCGAGTGGCACAATCTGCTTCTACATTTGGTAACTTCAATGTAACTGCCAGTAGTACCGTTGTCTTCTACGGTACATTATCCGACAACCTATCGGTAACAAGCGTTGCCGTGAATCCAAATGTATCTATTGTAGCTCCTGCAGCAATGTCGGTTAGCGCTAACAGCAACTGCCAGGCTATTATTCCAAGCTTAGGTTCACCTTTAGCTAACGTAGATTGTGGAACCGTCACTGTAAGCAACAACGCTCCTGCTGCCTTCCCACTTGGCAACACTACCGTTACCTGGACCGCAACAGATGCTGCTGGCAACACCGCTACTGCTACACAAGTCATTACCGTTGTAGACAACACCGCTCCTTCTATTGCTGGTATCCCTGCGAACATCACTACTGGCAACACCGCTGGTTCTTGTAATGCAACTGTAACTTGGACTGCGCCAACGGCTGCTGACAACTGTGCGGGTGTGACCCTCACAAGCTCGCATGCTTCGGGTAGTGTCTTTGCACTTGGTACAACAACCGTTACCTATACAGCTACTGATGCGGCGGGTAACACCACTACTGCTAGCTTTAGCGTTACTGTAAACGACACACAAAATCCAACTATTACTGCGCCTGCGGCTGTTACCGTGAGTGCAAACTCAGCTTGTAATGCCTTTAACGTAACGCTTGGCACGCCAACAACTGCAGACAACTGCGGTGTGGCTTCCGTGACCAACAACGCGCCTGGTACCTTCCCTATTGGCAACACTACCGTTACCTGGACCGTTACCGACAACGCTGGCAACACCGCAACAGCTACACACGTAGTTAATGTGGTAGACAACACCAACCCAACAATCGTGGCGCCTATAGCCATGACCGTCAATGCAAACAGCAACTGTCAAGCAGTGATCACTAGCCTTGGCAATGCCGT
>JACCDV010901221.1_pt1 | contig 14281 bp, 7 predicted proteins | sample 7446131 | NCBI WGS metagenome assembly JACCDV01 (sample SAMN15323448, study PRJNA562643) | freshwater metagenome | isolation source: river surface water | place: USA:Blue River Watershed | collected 2017-08-17 | reverse complement strand
TATTTGCTAAGTGCATGAATCCGTGGCCCTTTACTTCCTGACCATTGATGCCGGTGGCAACATAGGTGTAGAAGTAAATGCCTTCTGTGGCTAGTTGGCCGTCGATTGTGCCATCCCAAGAAGGGTTGTTGTTGATGAGGTCCACAGAGCTTCTTTCGAAAACAACATTGCCCCATCTGTTGAGGATGGTCAATTGAAGCGTTGTTACATTCTTGGTGCTCAAGAAGAATGCTTCGTTGTTGTTGTCAAGGTTAGGCGTGAATACGTTTGGCGCAAAAACTTCAGGTTCCGGAATGATACACGTACCGTCATCAACTGTAGCGAGCGGGTTGTAATTGATGGCCTCTGGGTTTGTACAACCACAAATAAACACTGTAATTGTTGTACTAGCTTGATCTGTACACTGTGCACCCTGCAATGCAGTAAGTGTTACTACATATGATCCTTGAGACGCATCATAGGTCATGCTAACAGGCCCGGCTGAATTTGATGTTTGTCCGTTGCCAAAGTCCCAAGCATAAGTTTGGGCATTTTGACTCGTGTTGGTGAATGTGACATTAATCGGATCACAGCCTTCGGTTACTGAGGCACTGAATTGAGCTACAGGTGGATCTAAGAGGTCAACAAAAGCACTGTCTGATACCGAACACACGTTGTCTTCAACGGTAATGTAATACCACCCAGATGGAATGTTTTGCCAAACAGAAGCATCGATGAATCCGTTCGGTCCTGGGCCAGTCCAGGTATATTGCGGTACGCCTTGCAGGCCAGATGCTTGAACTGAAACGTAGCCAGTCGGAACACAGGTTGAAGGCCCAATGTAAATAGTATCAATGGCTAAAGTTTGATTCATCGTGATAGTCACGGTGTCAGTTTGGGTAAAGTTACAGTTGTCTGTGGCTGTTACTAAATAATACATGGTGCCATTTTGACTAATGCCAACAGAAATGGAATCATTGGTGCCCAAAGGCGTGCCGACAAGGTTTTGCCAAGAATAGTCATATGGTGCATAACCACCGGACGCACTAGCGGCTAGCCAAACACTATCTGTTGCGCAAAACACAGTTGGGTTGTTGCCACTGATGTTAATGATGGGCCCCTCACCTATATAGATGGTTCCGGAAGAGGTAATGGTGTCACCGCAAGGGTTGATCAATTGAACAGTAATCACAACAGATTCAAAACCTTCATTGATACCATCTTGGGTAGGTGTAAGGTTGATAACAACGGTGTCTTCACCTGGTAAGAAGGTAATAGGGTTTGGTAACGTGTTGTAATCAATACCTTGTTGAGCCACACCGCCAATGGTGTAGTTGATAATTAGGGTGTCATTGATTTGTCCTGGAGGGCGTGTAAAAATGAAATCAGCGTAAGTACAGCCTTCCACAATAGTTGTGTCTCCTGAAACTGTTGCAACGGCTACATCAACTGCAGCAGAACTAAACGAACCTGCTTCTAAGAAAACCCCAGAATCATAAGATTGGTCACCCACATTTGAAATAGCCAATTTGATATGATATAGTTGGTTGCATTGCACACTTGCCGCTGCGGTCAATAAAACAGTGGTTCCGTCATATTGAATCGCATCACCATAAGTAAGTGTTGAGGCGTTCTCATTGAAAACATAATATTGGGTGTTGTTGACATCACCTACATTATTGATAGTAACAGGAATACCACCCGGAATAGTTGCGATATTGGTTCCGCCGTTCGGGTAGCCAGCAAGCGTGTAAGGACCTGTAATTCCGGGACCCCAAAGAAAAAGTCCAAACGCATCATTAAATGAGGATGGTGAGAATTCAGGGTATTCGTCAGAGCCAAACATATAGTTAAACACAAGCGTGTCTCCAGAAGGAATGAAGTCAAATTCCAATACAACGCCATTGGTTACGTTTCCGGCAGCAATGTCGTTGAGGTGTGGATCTGTAGATACAGATGAAGTTGGAGGGTTGTTATTTGTAAATGAGCCACCGCTATTTGGCCCAACTGCTGCCGTTGCATTACCCGTTGTAAGTATGAGTCCGTTATTGATGGGAAATGAGGGGTTGGTGTTCGTAAAATAACCAACATTTCCTTGAGGCGTATTGGCTAAGGCTGGGTTTCCGTTAATGGTCACGTTGAAAGCGGTTACACCAAATCCGAGCAAAACGTTGTCAACGAGTTGTTGTGGAGTTTGTGTGGTTGCTACTGAAATTGGCTGGGCAAAAGCCACACCAAATGAGCATAACATGAGGAATTGTAGTAAGTGTTTCATATGCGCAAGTTGTCGGTTAGACGGTAATTTTGGCAAATTAGTTGCAATACAAAATTAATATAATCAACGACGTAGCAAAACACCGCGATTTTTCGCAACTTTGATACATTGAATCATTATGGAAAAGACACAACAATTTATTGGCCAAAACAAAGAGAAATTTGTGGCCGAACTCTTCGATTTACTGCGCATTCCTTCAGTTTCAGCCGATCCTGCTTTTCAACAAAATGTCACTGCTTGCGCAGAATTTTTAGCTACACATTTTAAGCAAATAGGCCTCGATGAGGTATGCATATATCCAACGGCAGGGCACCCTATCGTTTATGCCGAAAAAATCATTGACCCAACCTTACCAACGGTTTTGGTTTATGGTCATTATGATGTACAACCAGCCGACCCGCTTGAGTTATGGCACAGCCCAGCTTTTGAGCCAGTTATTAAAACAACCGAAATACACCCAGAAGGCGCCATTTTTGCTAGAGGCGCCTGCGATGACAAAGGGCAGTTTTTTATGCACGTCAAGGCACTTGAGGCCATGCTTAAAAGTCAAGAATTACCTTGTAATGTCAAACTAATGATCGAAGGAGAGGAAGAAATAGGCAGTCCTAACCTCGCCATTTTTGTCAAAGAAAATAAGGCAAAATTAAAAGCTGATATCATTTTGGTTTCCGACACAGGAATGTTGGCCAACGATGTGCCTTCCATTACCACAGGATTGCGCGGCCTCAGCTATGTTGAAGTAGAAGTCACCGGCCCGAACCGAGATTTACATTCTGGTTTGTATGGGGGTTGTGTAGCGAATCCGATCAATATCTTAACGCAAATGATCGCTAGCCTCCACGACGAAAACAACCACATTGCCATTCCTGGATTTTACGACAAGGTGCAAGAGCTCAGTCCAGAAGACCGCGCAGAAATGGCCAAAGCCCCATATTCAGAAGAGGCTTATTGCAAAGCCCTTGACTTAAAAGCAACACACGGCGAAACCGGATATAGCACCATGGAACGCGGATCTATCCGACCAACCCTTGATGTCAATGGCATTTGGGGAGGTTACACCGGTGAGGGCGCCAAAACCGTTATTGCCTCCAAGGCATTTGCAAAAATTTCAATGCGCTTGGTTCCAAACCAAGATCCCGAAGAGATCACTAAATTGTTCCAAGACCATTTCGAAAAAATTGCCCCAAATAGCGTACGTGTAAAAGTATTGCCTCATCATGGAGGAGAACCAGTTGTTACGCCAACCGATTCATTTGCTTACGATGCCGCAGCACGCGCCTATGAAAAAACCTTTGGAAAAAGACCAATTCCTGTACGCAGTGGTGGTAGCATTCCAATCATTGCCATGTTCGAAAAAGAATTAGGTTTAAAAACAATATTGATGGGCTTTGGCCTTGACAGCGATGCTATTCATAGCCCGAACGAACATTATGGTTTATTCAATTTCTACAAAGGCATTGAAACCATTCCGTATTTTTTCAAAAATTTTAGTCAGCAATAAAGATGTTTAAAAAGTGCCTATTTATTGCGTTAGGTTTTGTTTTATTTTCTTGCGCAAGTCTTGAAGAACCAATTGAACTAGTGAGTTACGACGGTTCGCAAATCAAGCAATTTACTGGTCAGGTAGTTGAATTTAAGGCAGGGTTTCATGTCCAAAACAAATTAATTCTTCCTGTTAAAATGAAGCCAGGTTCTTTTGAGATTTTTGTAGATCAACAAAAAATCGGAACACTTTATTTAGATCAAGCCGTTAAGCTTAAAGCCCACAAGGAAACTGAATTAGACGTGCCGCTGCGCTTGATCCCTGAACCAGGCTTCATGACCACGCTTTACAAGTCTGCAAAAAAACCAGAGGTGCTGACCAAAATAAGCGGTTATCCAAAAGTGGGCGTCTTTTTTATCTATAAAACGGTGCCGATTTCTAAAGAAGCCAATATTCAACCCCAACAGTTTATTCCCAATCTCCCTATTTTCTAATGCTTACACCCGCCGCACCCAAAAAACTGTTTTTGCTTGATGCCTACGCCTTGATTTACAGGGCTTATTTTGCTTTTGCAAAAAACCCAAGAGTGAATTCGAAAGGTGAAAATACATCTGCGGCTTTTGGTTTTACAAATGTGCTCATCGATGTTTTAAAAACCGAGCAACCCACCCATATTGCCGTTGTTTTTGATCCGCCGGGTGGTTCTACCCAAAGACAAGAAGAGTTTACTGCCTACAAGGCGCACCGCGAAGAAATGCCCGAAGATATTCGTTCCATGATTCATCCGATCAAGCAAATTGTAAAGGCATTTAATATTCCGATTTTGGAAGTAGCCGGGTATGAAGCAGACGACGTGATTGGTACAGTCGCCTTGATGGCTGAAAAGAATGGCTTCATCACTTACATGATGACCCCAGACAAAGATTACGCGCAGTTGGTCAGCCCCCAAACATTTATTTACAAGCCCGGAAGAGGTGGCAACCCACCTGAAATTTTGGGCATCAAAGAAGTCAAAGAAAAGTTTGAAGTAGAAGACCCGATTCAAGTCATTGATATTTTAGGTTTGTGGGGAGATGCTTCAGATAATATTCCTGGTATCCCTGGAATTGGTGAAAAAACAGCTAAGGTACTTGTAGCCAAATATGGTTCGATGGAAAATTTGTTTGCCAATGTACAAGACCTAAAGGGCAAACAGAAGGAAAACGTCGAGAATTTTCAAGCGCAGGGCCTGATGTCAAAAATGTTGGCCACCATTATTAGAGATGTACCCGTTGAATTTGACGAAGCTGACCTTAAGGTTTGTCCTGTAGACAACGAAGCCGTCAAAGATATTTTTACTGAATTAGAGTTCAGAACCCTCGCCAAAAGAATCATAGGTGAAGAAATTGTAGTTACTCAAGCCAGCTCAACCAATACAGCTGAACCGCAACTCGATTTATTTGGTGTGCAAAGCATGCTAGAACCACAACAAAGCAGCCCAACTGCAGGTTATAAAACCATCGCCACAGAAAAACCAAGCTATCATTTAATTTCTTCACCTGAAGAAAGAAAAGAATTGCTTGAACTTTTATTAACTCAAAGTTCGGTATGTTTTGATACCGAGACCACCGATATAGATGCCTTGCATGCCGATTTGGTAGGCTTTTCTTTCTCCTATAAAGAAAGAGAGGCGTTTTATGTAGCTGTTCCGCAAGACTTCGAGGCGGCAAAAGCGATTTTACACGAGTTTGCTCCGGTTTTTCTTGATATTTCAATTGAGAAAATTGCCCATAACATGAAATACGACCTCAAAGTATTGCATCGTTATGGCTTGCACATTGAAGGCCCCGTTTTTGACACCATGATTGCGCAGTATTTGATCAACCCTGAGTCAAAACAAGGCATGGATTTCTTGGCAACATATTACCTCAATTACCAGCCGATCTCCATTGAATCCTTGATTGGAAAGAAAGGCAAGAATCAAGGCAACATGGCCGATTTGCGCCCTGAAGAAATTGCAGACTACGCTTGTGAAGATGCCGACATCACATTTCAATTGAAGCAATTATTAGAGCCGGAAATTCAAAAACCACACCTCTACCATTTGTTTTATGACATGGAAATGCCACTTGTACAGGTATTAAAAGACATTGAACAAGAAGGAATAGCCATTGACACCGCTGCGCTTGATCAATTTTCTAAAGAACTCGATTTACGCATCACGGAACTCGACCAAGAAATTCTAGCAGCGGCCGGCGAAACATTTAATATAGACTCTCCAAAACAACTGGGTGAAATTTTGTTTGAGAAGCTCAAAATTTCAAGCAAGGCAAAAAAAACCAAAACGGGTCAATATGCCACATCTGAAGATATTCTTCAAAAACACGAGCACGATCATCCGATTATTCCGATGATTCTTGAGTACCGCCAGTTGCGCAAATTGAAAAGCACTTATGTGGACCCGCTTCCAACTTTGTGTGACCGCATCGATGGGCGTATTCACTCAAATTTTATGCAAACTGTAACTGCAACAGGGCGCTTGAGTTCAAATAACCCGAACCTTCAGAATATTCCTGTTCGTACCGCTAAAGGAAGAGAAATCAGAAGGGCATTTGTGGCCCGTTCTGCAGCATTTCAATTAATGGCGGTTGACTACTCTCAAATTGAACTCAGAATCATTGCCGCATTAGCTGAAGATCAAAACATGATTGAGGCGTTCAAACAAGGACACGACATCCATGCCGCAACAGCTGCAAAGGTTTTTCATGTTTCGATAGCTGATGTAACACGCGAACAGCGTAGCGCAGCCAAAGCAGTCAACTTTGGTATCATTTACGGGCAATCTGCTTTTGGTTTGGCTCAAAACCTACAAATTTCAAGAACCGAAGCCAAGCAAATCATCGATGCTTATTTTGAACAATATCCGAGTATTAAATCCTACATGGATAAAGTGATCGCTCAAGCCAGAGAACACGGCTATGTCGAGACCATCATGAAGCGCCGCCGTTACTTGCCAGACATTCATTCAGCAAATGCCGTAGTACGAGGTTATGCTGAACGAAATGCGATCAATGCACCCATTCAGGGTTCTGCGGCAGACATTATTAAGATGGCGATGGTCGCTGTGCATGAAGCCATGTCAAAAGCCAAGCTTCAGTCAAGAATGATTTTACAAGTGCACGATGAACTTGTTTTTGATGTGCATCAGACAGAGACAGTTCAGATGCAACAATTAGTCAAAGAAGCCATGGAAAACGCTGTTCAACTCACAGTTCCAATGGAGGTAGAGATGAAATTGGCAGCAAATTGGCTAGAGGCGCATTAATTCATAGTTGTGCTTCACACTTAAAATTAACTTTGTAAACAAGATATTAGAAAATGGAAATCCTTATTAAAGCTGCTCAGCTCATTACATCATTAGCCATTTTGGTGACGCTACACGAATTTGGCCACTTTATTCCGGCTAAACTTTTTAAAACCCGCGTGGAAAAATTTTATTTATTCTTCAATCCATATTTCTCTTTTTTCCGTTGGAAAAAGGTCAATGGCAAGGGTAAAAAATCTTGGTTGAGCAAAACACCTCCAGCAGAGTGGTCCGAAGATCCGGATAGCACAGAGTGGGGAATCGGCTGGGTTCCTCTTGGTGGTTATGTCAAAATTGCTGGCATGATCGACGAGTCGTTAGATACCGAGCAACTCAAACAAGAACCACAACCCTGGGAATTCCGCAGTAAAAAAGCATGGCAGCGCCTTATTATTATGATCGGTGGGGTAACTGTCAATCTAGTCTTGGGCTTTATTATTTATATCGGTGTTGTATTCACTTGGGGACAGCTCACGCTCGACCAAAACAAGTTGCAAGCAGGTTTAAGCGTGCATCCTTATTTATCGAAATATGGCATCTATTCAGGTGATAAAGTATTAAAAATAGAAGGACAAGCGCCTTTGAATTTAGACGACATCAACAAAGAAATTCTTTTAAGAGATGCGAGGAACATTCAGGTGCAGCATCCAGATGGTCAAATTCAAAATATTCAATTTCCTGCAGACATCGACCAAGAATTATTTGAAGCAGGGGCTTTACCGGCATTTAGTTTAAGATCTACCAAATTGCAAGTTGCTGAGGTGAGCTCAGATTCTCCAGCTTTAAGAGCCGGACTCCAAGCAAAAGACCGCGTGCTCAGTGTAAACGGAGAAAGCATCAATTATTACGATGAATTCCAGGCAAAACTCTTTGCACAGAAAAATCAAAAAGTAGCACTGCAAGTAGCTCGCAAAGGAAATTTAAAAGACACGCTTACCATAGATGTCAAAGTGAAGTCTAATGGTACCATAGGCATTCTAGCCAATTCTGAATTTGTAGATCAAAATGCCATTTCTGAGAAAAAATATGGCTTTGGGCAAAGTATCAGCATTGGAATGGGCTACGGTTACCACACCCTTTCAGACTATGTGAGCCAATTCAAATTTGTATTTACTAAAAAGGGCGCTACCCAAATTGGTGGTTTTGCTTCCATCGGCAATATGTTTCCGCCGCTATGGGATTGGCACACCTTCTGGTTAACAACAGCATTGTTGTCAATCATTCTTGCCTTCATGAATATCTTACCGATTCCAGCGCTAGATGGAGGCCACGTTGTCTTTTTGCTTTATGAAATGATTACAGGCAAGGAAGCACCTCAAAAAGTTTTGGAGGTGGCGCAGTATATCGGTATTTTCCTTTTACTTTCTTTGATGATTTATGCCAATGGCGCAGACCTCGTTCGTTGGTTGATTAAATAATAAATTATGCAGCGTTTTCAAAACTACGTTCTTGGCCAATGGATTGAAGGCCAAGGGGTTGAAACTCAATTATTTCATGCAATCACAGGCCAAGAATTAGGCTCAGTTTCTAGTGCAGGTATTGATTTTGCAGAGGTACTTGCCTACGGCAGAACGAAGGGGCAAGCCCTCAGAAAAATGACTTTTCAAGAAAGAGGCAGAATGCTCAAAGCTTTGGCGCTTTATCTTTTGGAAAGAAAGGAAAAATATTACCAAGTTTCTGCCCAAACAGGGGCAACCAAAATTGATTCTTGGATTGACATCGAGGGAGGTATCGGCAACTTGTTTGCAAACGCCAGCTTGCGTAGACAATTTCCAGATTTACCTTATTATGTAGATGGCAGCGCCGCACCACTCTCTAAGAATGGCACATTCATTGGCCACCACATTATGGTGCCAAAAGAAGGTGTAGCTGTTCATATCAATGCTTTTAATTTCCCGATTTGGGGCATGCTCGAAAAAATTGCCGTAAACCTCATGGCGGGTGTTCCGGCAGTTGTAAAACCCTCAGAATATACTAGCTTTCTGACAGAAGTCATGGTCAGAGATATCATCGCTTCTCAGATTTTACCTGAAGGCTCGTTACAATTAGTTTCTGGCTTAGGCCGTGGAATTTTAGATAGTGTTGACATGCGAGATGTCGTCACCTTTACAGGTAGCGCAGCCACGGGTAAATTGTTGAAAGGCTTACCAAGGATAGCCGAACAAAGCGTGAGTTTCAACCTAGAAGCAGATTCTTTAAATGCTACTGTTTTAGGAGAAGCTGCCACGCCTGGCACCGAAGAGTTTGATCTATTTGTCAAAGAATGCGTCAAAGAAATGACCATTAAAGCTGGTCAGAAGTGTACAGCGGTCCGAAGAATCATTGTGCCAGAAAACCTGCTCGATGAGGTTCAAACTGCGATCAGTGCTCGTTTGGCAAGTACCAAAATGGGAGATCCAGCTCAAGAGGGAGTTAGAATGGGAGCTTTGGCAACCAAACTACAAGTGGAACGCGTAAGAGCAAATGTTGATTTATTAGCGCAATCCCAAAATATCGTTTTTGGAAACCCAGATGCTTTTGAACTAATTGGTGCTGATGCCAAAGCCGGATCCTTCTTTCCGCCGATTTTATTTCGCAATGAAAACCCTTTACATAACACCGCTTGTCATGACATCGAAGCCTTTGGGCCAGTGGCTACAATCATGCCTTACAAAGACCTCGATCAAGCCATTGAGATTGCCAAATTAGGTAAAGGAAGTTTGGTGTCGTCAATCGTGACCCCAAGCAATCAAGAAGCAGTTGACTACGTAGTAGGAGCTGCCAGCATGCACGGCCGTATTTTAGTTTTAAATAAAGATTGCGCCAAAGAAAGCACGGGGCACGGCTCACCAATGCCGTTACTGACACATGGTGGTCCAGGAAGAGCGGGCGGCGGTGAAGAAATGGGTGGTAAGCGTGGCGTGTTGCATTATTTGCAGCGCACAGCAATACAAGGCCATCCAACAACGATTACCGCGATTACACAGCAATTTCAAGTGGGGGCAGACATGCCAGAAGCCAATCCACATGTATTCAGAAAGCACTTTGAAGAATTAGTAATCGGCGAAACCGTATTTACTCATAAGCATACGGTCACAGACGCCGATATCGTCAATTTTGCCAATGTATCAGGCGATAACTTTTATGCGCACATGGATGCAACTTCTTTGGAAGGAACCATCTTTGAAAGACGCGTTGCTCATGGTTATTTCATTCTTTCCAAAGCAGCAGGTTTATTTGTTGACCCAAAGAAAGGACCTGTCTTATTGAATTACGGAATCGAAGAGGCGCGCTTTACAAAGCCGGTTTATCCGGGCGCAACAATTGGCGTTCGTTTTACGGTGAAAGAAAAAGTTGATCAAGAAAAAAGAAGTCCAGAAGACGTCGCCAAAGGCATCGTTAAATTCTTGGTCGATGTCTATGATGAAACCGGAGAAACAGTTGCGTTAGCTACCATTTTAACAATGGTTAAAAAGCTCCAAGACGCCTAAACAGCGTTAAAAAGTTACTTTTAATATCAGCGCTTATACCTTAGTCTTTCTCTGGGTGTTCTGCTGCAAACTCAATTTCGAGTTTGTCCATGTCGTAGTCTGTTTCCTCGTTATAGATATCAATCAAGGGCTCTTGGAAAGAGCGCATGCTGAACTTTCTTTCGAGGCTTAAGAGCAAGGCCGGCAAAATAATCAAGTTGGTAGCCATACCGACTAAAATGGTAATGGAAACCAGCAAGCCAAGCGCCTTTGTGCCTCCAAATTGCGAGAAGACAAACATCAAGAATCCGAAGAAAAGAATTACTGACGTATAGAAAATACCAAGCCCTGTTTCTCTTAGAGAGTGCAGAATGGCAAAGCGGGTATCCCATGCGTGTTGCTTCAATTCGTGTCTGTATTTACCTAAAAACAAAATGGCGTTGTCAACAGTAATACCAAGTGCGATACCGAACACTAAAATAGTAGAAGGCTTGAGTGGAATTTGAAAATAACCCATGATGCCTGCGGTGAACAACAGCGGGATGATATTCGGGATCATGGATACTAAAATGATGCGGAAAGACCTAAACAAGAAGGCCATCATGATAGCAATAGAGATAATGGCAAAAATCAAAGACTGAAGTAGGTTCACAAATAGGTATTTGGTTCCTTCTGTTTGCACCACCTTGATTCCTGTGAAAACTAGGTCATAGTATTCTTGATCGATTGCTTGTCGAAGGTGCTGTGAAAAGCCTTTTTTGCCCGCAAAGTCTTTGATTTTCTCTGGGTTCATGTCAAAGGCCATTTGTTGTGCATCACTTCCTTTTGACAAAATGGAAGTCAGGTTGTTGTAAACGCCTGCATGCTCGTAGATAATGGAGTCGATGGCACCAACATCTCCTTTGTTGATTTTGGTATAAAGTCTTTCTAAGGTTGGTTTTTCAGGGTTGAGTATCTGGTCAGTTGTGACTTTGAGTTTATCAAGAGTTGGCCCTACTTTGTCTACCTCAAGATCCTTCATTTGCATGCGGATTCTTAGGGTAGTTTTACTTGTATCAACCAAATTTTTAAGAGAAACTGAGCCGCCATTTAAGCTGCTGAGGTCAAGTTTGTCAATGTATTTTTTGAGGCGAAGTTTATCGCGGTTCGAGATGATGGTGTACTTATTAGGATCTCCACCGTGGTAAGCCATGTTAATAGACTTGATCAGGTCAACATAAGACATGCTTTTTGAAAACAAAGTGTCTTTGGCAAAAACACCCTGAATTTCATCTACTTTTTGCATGGTTTCAGTGCTAAATAAGCGCCCCTTTTCTTTGTAATTGACGGTAATCTCAAAAGGAATAGAGCCCCCAAAGTTGCTTTCGACAAATTTCATGTCCAGCAAAATAGGATCGTCTTTTGGTAAATCGCTTGTTACATTTCCAGTGGAGATGATTTTAGTCATGCCATAGAGGCTAAAAATAACCATCAAGACAGATGTCGCGTAAATCCAAGGACGATACTTGGTAACAATTTTTACAATAATTTCAATGATACCTTGCGAGTAAACACGACTTAAGTGCTTAAGGTGGCGTGGTTTAGGTGGTTTAGCAAAAGATGCAAAAATGGGAATGATAACCAAAGAGAGCACAAAAACAACCATGATGTTCCAACTTGAAATCAGTCCAAACTGTGCTAATTTATCAGAACTCGTGAAGGTCACAAAACCTACTGCTGTCGTTAAATTGGTCAGGAAGGTTACGGATCCGATGCGTTTGATCATGACAAACAAGGAGCGCATTTTGTTATCAAGGCGCACATATTCTTGATGGTACCTAGTTATGAGGAAGACGCAGTTCGGAACCCCAATTACGATGAGTAGCGGAGGGATGAGCGCCATAATGATAGAGAGCTCATAACCCATAAAGGCGATGCTGCCCAAGGCCCAAATGACGGAGATGAAAACGACAGAATTACAGAGTAAAACGACATATAAGGAGCGGAAGAAAATGTAAAGCAATAGCGAAGATGCAAAAATAGAAAGCGCTAAAAAGATGTACATTTCACTGACAATGCGCTTAGCCACAACGACGCGCATGTGTGGTAAACCTGCAAAATACACCTTGCCAAAGTGTTTTTCATAGGATTTAGCTAACTCTTCAATTTTAAATACAACTTTTGACTTCTTCTGATTGGCTAGGATTTTTTCATCCATTCCAATCATGAGTAAAGACACATTACTGGTATCGTTATAAAGTAAACCTCTGTAAATCGGGTTTTTGCGCACTTCTTTTTTGACGGAGTCAATGCTCTTATCTCTAAAAGTGGTGTCAGAAAAAATGCGATGAATTTCAAATTCGTTCTTTTTGATGTTGTTGGTCATCGCAAAAAGCGTGGCTTCAGAAACAACGTTGTCAACACCTTTAATTTTCAAAATTTGATAACCCAACTCGCGCCACTTCTTGAAGTTTTCTTCGGTGTATAGGGAGTCTGTTTGAACGGCAATAACTAGGGTAGACCCATCTTCTCCAAATTGCAATTTGAATTTTTCATAATCCATTTGAATAGGATCATCTTTTGGAAGAGTATTCCCGTAACGGTTGTCAACCTTGAGCGAAGTAGCTGCAAAATACCCAAAGAAAATGGTGATTAAGGCAACGATTGCCAGAATGAAAAGGCGATTTCTGAGAATTAAACTAGCAACTTTACTCCACATGCGACTAAATGTACAAAAAAATGAGGGGTGAAGTTACGAATAATTGTCAAAATGACCTTTTATCGAGAAGAACTCAGTTTAGGATGGGAATTGCTACCGCATATGGTAACCTGCTACTGCCTAATGCAGCGCACAGAAAATCCACCAGATTTATAATAACTTCCCCACAAAGGGTCAAATTTGTATTTATGCAGATAAAGTGCATTTGCACTGTATGCGTTTGCCGTGTCTTTGCTCCAGTAGCTTGCATATTCATCCTTGCCAGAAAAGGCACCAGATTCTTTGCGATAACCAGAACCATAGGCGTGAAATTTCAAAACATCTGAGTCTGGGCAATCACCAACAAAAGAAGGGTGCTGGAGTGCCATAGCATCTTTATCTATTTTTCTGAGGGTGCTCAATAATTTTTGAAAGTCGGCATTCGCAGGAAGGGCCCATCCTTTTGGTGCCAAACCTCTTGGATCATTGACGGCATAGAAATTATACAGTTTGCCGAATTTTTCACCGAGTGCGGAGTTATTATCGTAATAACACCAAGCTGGCGTGCAGGTGTATCCCGCTTTTTTCCATTCATCTAAAGTCTTTGCCTGTTTAATTGGGTCGCCATTTCTGAAGTGTGGCTCATTTAAATTTTGAGCCATCCAAACTTGCTGTCCAATTTGACAAGTATCGTAATCTTGGCTAGGTTCCACAACTCGAGTACTGACAGGTTTGCTTTGTTTTTGCTTGGCTTCTTCTGGGGAAGAGCAAGCTCCTAAGGAACTAAGTAGAAGAAGGCCGCAGCTGAAATTGAAAAAATGACGCATGTTGTTTTACTTGGTTAAATTTAAATAAAACGTTGAAAAAGCCGCACTTAAAAGAAAAAATCAGAATAGCCTAAAAACAAAAAACCCTCAATCCAAAAAGGATCAAGGGTTAGTTTCACAGTATTGTACTCGAGGCGGGACTTGAACCCGCACGGGCAAATGCCCACAGGATTTTAAGTCCGGCGTGTCTACCGATTCCACCACTCGAGCTCAAAAGAGCGAGAAACGGGATTCGAACCCGCGACCCC
>JACCDV010149146.1_pt1 | contig 14288 bp, 14 predicted proteins | sample 7446131 | NCBI WGS metagenome assembly JACCDV01 (sample SAMN15323448, study PRJNA562643) | freshwater metagenome | isolation source: river surface water | place: USA:Blue River Watershed | collected 2017-08-17 | reverse complement strand
GTTTATTACCTACTGTGGACCAAATTGCAGATTGTCATCACTAGGAACAGCACTAGGCGGTATTGGTCCGCCAGCAGCGCCGGGATTGCTGGTAGGGGCAGTATTGGCATCGGTGCAGGGAGTGCGAGAAATGGCATCCTCTGCGATGTAATCGGGGATTAAGTCACTACCACAATCCTGCAGGCCGATACCGCCTGCAAGTAGATTGACGATTCCCCAGAATGACAAGATGAAAACAAAACTCGCTAGACTGTAGAGAGCCAAATTTTTAGCATTTTCACGACCCTCACTTTCATTGCTTCCCCAGACAAAAAAGCGTATTGCATTAAAAACAAATATTAAGAAAGCAATACCTAGTAAGAAGGGAATTAAATAACCTTCAAAAAAACCGAGTAAGCTCGTCAGAGTACTTTGCAAATTATCGTTACCGGTCGCGGCTAAACCGACCCCGATTACAATAACCATGAGAATGAGAAATGCAACGCCCATAAGTGTGTGTTTATTATAGCGCAGATTGGAGTTTTTTCACCTGCTAGTCTCCATATTGACTTTTGGTTGTTTTTGTGTATAATATTAGATAAGTGGGAGTGCCCGCTAAATGAAACAAAGCGCCAGAATGGCGTGAAGAGCAGGAGAGAGTGAATGGCCAAAGAAGCACCTTTCATCCATGTTGAGGACAGCTCCCACATGGACGAAGTCTGGAGACAGGCAAACCACACCCGATACTACTCCCTTGGGGCACGGGTTCAGAAACAACTCGATCGTCTCGACGCTTGGGCCGAACGACATCATGTCGGGCTCAGAGTTGCTGAAGTCATGTTCCTGATAGCGGCAGCTGTTGCTGTCGTGAACCTCGAGCTCGGACGCCCTTGGTTCTGAATGTAAATCACAAGGAGGCGGGATCCGCCCGCCTCCGCCGCTGGGACAATTCGGTCTTAGCGGTTTTTTTGTCAGTCAAACAGAACACAATCTAGAGCGTTGCCCCAATTAGCAATGCGAAGCAAGTGACGAAGAAAAAATGAGACTGAACCAATATGCCTGGCCGTCATTGCGAGTAGCGAGCGATTAAGCGAGCTACGCGGCAATCCAGAGTCTTACCATATTGTCATGGATTGCTTCGTCAATCGTTAGCACTCCCTCATCACAATGACGATTTTTTTTCATATGCTTTTGCGTCTTTTGGCGTCACGAGTTACTAATAACAAATAACACCATTCAAAAGAATGGTGTTATTTGTTATTTCCTTTGTCCGCGCTCTAGGATTCGAACCTAGGACCTTTCGAGTATCAGTCGAATGCTCTAGCCAACTGAGCTAAGCGCGGACAAAAGAAACAAAAAACATATTGCAGCCAACCCTATCAGCTCATAAATATCGCTGATTCGCTTCGCTACCGGAAAAATTGCTACCCGCAATTTTTAGCTCGCGCGGACAGGGGCTTCTACGTAGCCACTGCAAACCTCTGCAATATGGCTGGTACTATAGCAGATTATTTTGGAAAATGTAAGGGGGGGTGGAATTTCATAACCACCACCAGAAAGCTTGGGTAGTGGCATAAGCTAGTAAGGTTTGATTGAGCAGATTGCCCAACAATAGTGGGAGGAAGATCTTTTTTAGCGGTACTTTAGCCAAAGCCAAAGGAATAACAATCACTTCATTGGGAATCGGGACAAAGGCTGCGTAAATAAAAACCAGCGGGATGATTAATTTTTTATGAGTGATGGTATAAGTGGTTAGCTTTTTTGAAAAACGGGGATACTTTCGCGCTACCCCTTGCGCACTGTAGTGTCCAAAAATATAAGCGACGAGATCTGCGAGTAAGGTACCTAATGTCAGAGCGGTGGCGATAGGTAACAAAGACAGACCAGCTGTCAAAAAAACCGGTGTGAAAGTAACGGCAGGTATAGGTAGTATGATGTTCATACTAGCCACAAACGCAAACAACAATACCGCTAGGTAGCCGCCGCTAGCAATTTTATCTTGCCACCAGGCATCATACAAGACGAATTCGGCTATAGCGAAAGACAAACCAACTGCCAAAAAGATCACCACTAACAATAAACTGAGACTGATGGCGTGATGTCTGGTGGTTTTATTAAACATACTAATGCTCCAATTCAGTAATGTTAAGGGGTTGCTCTAAATCTATAGCTTGTAGACGAGCGACATTGCTAGCTAACTCGGTCTTGGCTTCTTGTAGTGTTAGTGTGAGTGTATAAACAAATAAGGCAAAAGCAATTACGATCGTCCAAGCAATATAAGGAAAGAGACGATATTGTTCGAGAGAATGTTTTTGCATACTCTAGTATATCACGACACATAAAGTGAAGGTGTCCAATGTCTCGACACCCTTCGTTTTTTTCAGTACTCTAGTGTGAATATGGCAGATTTCAAAAATTATTTTGCAGGGAAGCGGGTGACGGTGATGGGGTTAGGGCTGCTTGGGCGCAATATTGGCGATGCGGCGTATCTGGCTGAAGCGGGGGCGGAAGTGATTGTGACTGATATTAAGCCGGAGGCTGAGCTGCTGAGTTCAGTTAATAAATTGCAAGGGTACAAAAATATTCATTTTTCTCTGGGAGGCCATAAGGCAGAAGATTTTCAAAATCGCGATATGATAATTGTATCAGCCGGGGTACCGATGGACTCTGAATATTTACAGGTAGCCCGTGAGGCTGGTATTCGATTGGTCCAAAGCGCTGCCTTGTTTGCCGAACTCTCGGGTATGCCGGTGATCGGGGTGACCGGTACCCGCGGTAAGAGTACCGTCACCATGATGATTCATCATGTGCTCTCGTATGTCACTGGTGAAAAGATTTTACTTGGGGGCAATATCCGTGGAGTATCAAATCTTCAACTTCTTAATGAGGTAAAAGAGGATTCGCTCTGTGTCATGGAGCTTGACTCCTGGCAGCTCCAGGGTTGGGGCTGGGCGGGGATTTCACCCACAGTCGCAGTCTTTACGTCATTTATGGAAGATCACCTCAATTACTACACCCGTGGTGGTAAGTCGCATGACGAAGCGATGACTCTGTACTTCACAGATAAAGCCCAGATTTTCCTCCACCAAGAAGAAAGCGGGACCTTTGTGACGACGCCGGCGGTATTTGAATGGGTGAAAAATGTTTTCCCTAGGCAAGGCCTAGGGACGGAAGTGGTTTTAGCTGATGCTTCGGTTTTGCCCGAGGATATGCTTCTCTCGATGCCAGGGGAACACAATCGCCTTAATGCAGCGCTCGCGTATGAGGCCCTAAAAGCCGTCGGACTTGATGACGAAGCTATTTTTGAAGGTCTCGCGACCTTCCCGGGGGTCGAAGGGCGCTTACAGCTCGTCGCGACCAAGGACAATGTCCGCGTCTACAATGACAACAATGCGACCACCCCACAGGCTACTATGGCAGCGCTGGAAGCACTTGATCTGGGGAATCGGAACATCATCCTGATTGCTGGTGGAGCTGACAAAAACATCGATGTGACAAAGCTCGCGTACGCCATCACCCAGCACTGCAAAAATATCCTCCTGATTCCGGGGTCTGGTACGGACAACCTCCTCTCGTACCTTGATGGTGGGGAAGTCGGCGTTTCCGTACTATCTGACCTCAAGACAGCATTTGCCGAAGCGATCCGTCTCGCGACCGCGGGTGACATCATCCTCTTCAGTCCAGCCTTCGCTTCTTTCTCCCAGTACAAAAATGAGTATGAACGGAATGATGAGTTTTTACGGATAGTAGATATTTGGGGTGGTGGTGAGTAAATAATATGGAAGAAGTTTTTAACAAAGACAATTTTGTAAGTGCAGAAAAAGATTTTTTGATTGATAAAGAATCAGGTTATTTTGAAGCGCTTGAATTTTCTAAAACTCCTGTCAGGTATTTAGCAGATTATCGAAATAATTTGATAAAAGAAGGTTTTGCAACTGAAGATAGATGCCAACAAACTCTTGCAATGATTGCTGAACTAGAAGACATTATTAACAATGAAGGTATTGCTGTTGAAAATGAGCAAGTTCGTCTTATGACAAAAGCAGAATACAACTCTAAAGATTGGGTCAGTAACACATTTGGTTTACTAAAAGCAGCCGGCTTTACCAAAGATGAATCTATGGCCTGGGTTATTCTAAATGATGATGAATTAACACCAGAAGAATTATTAATAGAGCGCACCCAAAGATATTTTATTCAACAGATATATGAAAATATATAGCACATATGCTATATTCAAAATATGAAGAATCGGATTGAATTTCAAAGCGCGGAGAAAAAGTTTCTTATTGATAGAGAAGATTTGGCTGAAGCTAAAATGCAACAGATGCTTTTTTCGTCACCGCTAGATTTTTTTAAAAAAATCAGAGATGGGTATTTAAGCAATGAAGGAGATCCGTTAAAGGCCGATAATCAATTTATTAATAAACTCCCACTTTTAATTGGCTGTCTTCAAGAAAACTTCTATAATTTCTCATACATGTTGCCAGAGGATGTGCTACAGGTGTTGAATGGAGATGATGATGATCCACAAACAAGGATAGCTATGATTATTTTGTTAAAAAACTCAGGTGTAACAAAGGAAGGCGTACGTGCGTGGGTTATAGAAGATTTTGCAAAACATACGCCTCAGACAGACCTGCAAACAAAGATTGAGTCATCGTCACAACAATTAGAACAATTACAGTTAATTGAGAAAATTTATGGCAACAACTAAACACATTCACTTCATTGGTATCGGCGGCATTGGGATGAGTGCTTTGGCGCGGTTTTGGCACCATGAGGGGGCGGTGGTAACGGGCAGTGACCGTGAGGCAAGCTTAATTACCGAGGGACTTGAGGCGCTTGGTATCAGTATTGCCTACGAACAAAAAGCTGAAAACATAAGTAAGGGGTCTGACCCCTTACTAGATTTGGTGGTATACACCGAGGCGATGCCACACGATCACCCGGAGTTGGTCGCTGCGCGAGCGCTCGGGATACCGGTTGTGAATTATTTTGAGGCCTTGGGTCAAGTGGCGAACGAATACTATCTCATTGCGATAGCGGGGAGTCATGGCAAGACGACGACGACCGCGATGATCATTGATATTCTCGAGGAAGCCGGACTAGATCCCACTGGTATTGTTGGTTCATTGCGCAGTAAAACCAAGAGTAATTTCCGGGCCGGGAAGAGTAAGTATGCGGTCGTGGAAGCCTGCGAGTACAAGCGCGATTATCTCCACCTAAAGCCTGATGTGCTTGTCATCACCAACATCGAGTACGAGCATGTCGACTACTACAAAGACCTGGCGGATGTGCAGAGTGCCTTTCGAGAATTAGCCGAAAAGGTGCCGGAAGCGGGCGCGATTGTGGCAAACGTGACAGACCCGGCAATTGCACCAATATTAGCTGACCTCAACAATAACGGTCATCGGATGACCGTTATTGATTATCGGCCGAACATTGACTTGACCATTAAACTTCGTCACCCGGGTATGCACAATCGTATGAATGCGGCTGCCGCGACGACCGCAGCTCAATTTTTGGGAATCGAGCGGAAGGTGAGTGACAGCGCTCTCGAAAATTTTGCGGGTACGTGGCGCCGTTTTGAATACAAAGGCGAAGTCAATGGCGCTCCTGTCTACGATGATTATGGACACCATCCAACCGAGCTGCGGGCTACTTTTGCAGGTGTACGTGAGCTTTACCCAGAACACCGGCTTAAAGTTATCTTTCAATCACATACGTATTCACGTACAGCTGAACTTTTTGTTGATTTTGTAGCCGTGCTCGCGACTGCTGATGAGGTGTCTCTACTGCCTATCTACGCGGCGCGAGAAGAAAATACCTGGGGCGTAACGAGTGAAAAAATGGCCGACGCCATTATCGCAAAAGGTACTCCTTGTACGGTGTACCAAACTATTCCGGCTTGTGCGCAGACAATCAAAGACTCTCTAGCTTATGACAAAAAGGAGGTGGTGTTAGTAATTGGCGCTGGGGCAGTAACAGAGGTGGCGACGCTATTGACGAAATAGCAATCTTGTAGTATTATATTTGATAGAAACTGGGCCGTTTTGGCTTGGTATGAAATCAGGGGGTAGCGATGCTACGCACTCAAGTTTTTTGCGTCATCGCAAACGACGCAGCCGCAGGTGACGACCAGAGGGTGGTCTACACCGGTGTCGGGCTGAACTACACCAAGCGCATGACGGACGCCACCGTGTGGGCCGGCGAGCACCCGTCACCGTCGCGAGTATGGGCCTTCGGGGCAGGTACTGATGCGCGTCACCGCTACGGCCCGATGCTCGCTATTCATTGCGAAGTCTGTCTCAAGCAGGTGGTGTCGGACGCTCTTACCTTGGTGAATCGAGACTCGCCGAGCCACTATGGCACACTGGAGGAGATAGCGTGGATAGTCGATGAGGTTGCCCGGACCTCGCAGCCGGGCGAGGTCGAGTTCGTATTTTTCACCCAGCGGCGGCACATGTGTCGGGTCCGCCTCATCTGGCGGCTCTTCTACCAAAAGCGGTGGGGGAAGGCGAAGTTCGTGGTGACCGGTCACCGCACGCAGATCCCGATCCATCATGAGCTCGGCGGTCTCTGGAAGACCTGGCGGGTATATAAGGGGTACGAAAAACCCCGTTACCTTGTCGGCTACAGAGACTAAGGATGCAACAAAGCGGGCATACGGACTGCTGATCGGTGGGCGGGGCGCGATAGTGCCTCGCCCGCTTTCTTTTTTATTACAAGGTGATAGTGTATGCGTATGAATGAACCGAAAGTTGGTATCTTGTCGATAGTAGCCACCCCGATTGGCAACATGGAGGATATAACTCTGCGAGCTTTACGTGTGTTAGCAGAGGCTGATTATGTTTTGTGTGAAGATACTCGCACAACTGGTAATCTGCTGAAGCATCATGGTGTCAAGGCCAAGCTCAAGAGATACGACGCCCATGCCAGCGGGTCTGCTCATGAGGCTATTATTGCGGACCTGATGGCTGGACAATCTATCGCGCTAGTATCAGACGCTGGTACTCCCGGAGTCTCAGACCCTGGGGTGATGCTCGTACGTATGGCGCGAGCGGCCGGTTGCCGCATTGATGCAATACCTGGCGCTTCCGCTGTCACGGCCGCCATTTCTATTGCTGGCATTAATGGCAATCAATTTAGTTTTTTAGGATTTGTTCCAAGCAAAAAGGGTCGAGAAACATTTTTTAATGATTTGGCCTTATATGATCACCCGACTATTTTTTTGGAAGCGACGCATCGGATTATGAAAACCTTAAACAGCTTGGTTGCTTTATATCCCGAGTCTACTCTGCATCTGGGCCGAGAATTAACCAAATTTCACGAAGAAATGCTGGTGGGCACTCCGATGGAAATTATGTCCGTACTAGAAGCGGCTACGGTTAAACAAAAAGGGGAGTTTATCCTCATTTTGTCAGGTTTGTAGTTGTGCGGTATACTCTCCACTAATGACCAAAGGTACACTCATTTTCCTCATCGGCTTTTTGTTACTGATTGTGCCATCGTTTGGTATTCCTCTATGGTGGAAACACACCATCTTTATTTTTTTGGGTATTGTGTTGTTATGGGTGGGCTATAGTTTGCGACGGTCAGCTTATTTGTCTACTTTGTCGCATGATCAAGATACTCGGACAGCCGAGACATTTGTGGAGACAACAGAGTCGCTTTTTGAATCAACCAGGTAGAATATCTATATGCGCTTAATATATATCGGCGTCGTTACAACCTGTCTCATTGTGGGCGGGGGGTTGTTTTTAGGTCCACAATGGCTGGCGGTTAAGTATGAAGCGGGGACAACTTCCGCCCTAGCTGTGACGACGTCTTTAGATAATCAGACCGATGATCTAACCGCACAAAATAAGGTGGACAATCGGGAAGTGATCAATCACGTGCCATTACCACCTTCGTTGCGGGCGATTTATATGACGGCCTGTGTAGCCGGTACCAAAGATTTTCGCAACGATGTGACACAAGTAATCTTGGATACAGAAGTCAACGCAGTAGTGATAGATATCAAAGATTACACTGGCACCATTTCGTTCCCACCACAAGCCGCCAATTGGCAAAAAGCTTGGTTGGAAGCAAGATGCGGAGCCGCGGATATGAAAGATTTTATAGCCGAGTTACATCGTCAGGGCATTTATGTTATCGGACGTATCACTGTGTTTCAAGATCCGTTTACGGCTAGTGTCCATCCTGAGTGGGCAGTCAAAAGATCCGATGGTCAGACCATTTGGCATGATGGCAAAGGTTTATCGTTCATTGATGTCGCTGCCCGCGGTTATTGGGATCATATTATTGAGTTGTCTATTGATTCATACAATCTCGGTTTCGATGAACTAAATTTTGATTACGTTCGTTATCCTAGCGATGGCAATATGGTGGATATATCTTTCCCACATACGCAGAAAAGTGAGTGGCCAAATGATAAACAAGCCAATCTAGAAGCCTTCTTCGCTTATCTAAGTAGTGAGTTACATAAGCCGGAACGATATGAGACGGTGCGTCATGATAATACTGGACGCGAAAAGGCCACCCCCTACCTATCAGCCGATTTGTTTGGTATGACCACCACGAATTATGATGACTTGTCCATTGGGCAAGTGATTGAGAGAGCTGTACCTTATTTTGACGCAGTGGCACCGATGGTCTACCCGTCTCATTATCCCAATAGCTTTTTAGGATTAGGCAATCCCAATGATTACCCGTATAAAGTGGTTTATTATGCTATGAAGAGTGGGGTTGATAGATTACAGGCGAGTACCACACCGATGGCTGGTTTTTTGCATACAAAAATGGGTACCAGTACCAGTGATTGGTATCAAAAGCCGATTTACGATGGCGAGAAGCTGCGTACTTGGATTCAAGATTTTGATTACGGTGGCGATTATGATGCGGCCGATGTCCGGGCGCAGATTCAGGCTAGCTACGATGCTGGGGTTGATAGTTGGATGATTTGGGCACCAAGTAACCGTTATACGAAAGCGGCGTTATTGCCAGAACCACAGCCATAGGGCCTTCAGGTAGGGGATAGACAGAGGTAGTTTGCTACCGATATACGTTACAATATAAGCATGTACGACGTAGAGCATGACAAAACGGCTCGTCGCTTTTATGCGATTTCTTTTTCTGACAAAGAGCCAACAGTAACTAATGGCAGCTTGATTCCTGGTGGTAAGGTTAGTTTTACTCCCAAGACCCTAGCTTTGCCACCACGATCAACACGTTTACTTATTAGTCCCAAGACCGTCACGTTACTGGCTTCTTTGGCATTTATATTGTTGGCATCGGCCTTCTCTGTCTCTTATATGAGGAATTATCAGTATGGCCAGTGGGCGGCAGCTAGCGAAGCCCTCTCCGGTGTACCAGTGGTCGTCGAACATCCTTACACCAAGGAAAAAACCGCTTTATCCTATGGTGTGGAAGTTGCCTTTACTGAGCCCAACTTTTTTATTGCCACCCGAGATGCTTATATCGAAACGGGTAAGACCTTTATCGAGGCGGACTTGGCAGTCATGAAGCTACGATATTTTGAACAAGGAGTATTGCGTAAAGAATATCCAATCATTCACAAAGGTGCTGCGGGTACCTTTTGGGAGACACCGGCCGGCCTTTATAAAATTGAACACAAAAAGCAGCAACATTTTTCTACTTTCAGCCAGGTTTATTTACCGATGAGTATGTCCTTCCAGGGTAATTTTTATATTCACGGCAAACCTTATTTTGAGAATGGTGAATGGGCCAGTACCACTTCCGGTGGCATTGAATTATCAGATTTTGATGCCAGCGAATTATATGATTTGACGTCTTTGTCCACCCCTGTCTTGGTCTATGAAAAACCAAATACGCCAGATGAATTTTTGTATGAACCAAAAGTGCCAGAGCTGGCCACCCCACATTATTTAATCGCCGATATAAAATCGAGCACAGTACTGGCCAGTAGTGACTTGGACATGGCGGTACCAATTGCCTCTTTGACTAAGTTGATGACAGCCGTAGTGGCGGCTGAATATATCAATCTCGATTCTCGCGTTGCTATCTCGACTCCTACTTTTGTGCAATCGCTCATCCCACGTCTTGGAGAAAGGAGCTCGGTCTCGATGTATTCGCTATTAGAGTTATTGCTACTTGAATCCTCTAATGAAGCGGCTGATGTCATTGCTGGTGAGGTGGGGCGAGAGCGTTTTATTAAATACATGAATGATCGAGCAACTGCCCTCGGTATGGCGCAGACACGCTTCACCGACCCGTCTGGGCTTGATGCTGGCAATGTATCAAGCGTGGGTGATTTGTTGCGCTTGATTCAGTACATTTATGATAAGCGGCGTTTTATAGTGGACATTACGGCTGGTAAAAAGTTACCTGATATTTATGTCACCGGCGAGTTTAGTGATCTGACTAATTTTAATGAAGTGGAAGGGCTCGATAATTTTATTGGTGGCAAGATTGGTGAGACCGCTGCTGCTGGCAAGACTTCGATATCATTACATACTATCAATGTGAAAGGTCAAGAGAGAATTGTCGCCATTATTATACTAGGATCGGACAACCGTACGGCTGACGTCCAGGCCCTGATGGCATATGCCGAGGAACGCTTTGGTAATTAAATTTGTTATACTACAGATATGAATTTTGATCCGGAAAAAATTACCCTGTTTGCCAAGACTGATGCTCGTGGTAAGGAGGTACCATTTGGTATTAAGGCCAAAGACAGACAGCGTCACATGTATGTGATTGGTAAGACCGGTATGGGTAAGTCGACCATGCTCGAAAATATGGCTGTCCAAGATATTCAAAATGGGGAAGGGATTGCTTTTATTGACCCGCATGGTTCATCGGCTGAATTGCTTTTAAGTTATGTACCAGAACACCGTGTCAATGATGTAGTGTATTTTGCTCCGTTTGATCTTGATCATCCAGTTTCGTTTAACGTAATGGAAGATGTCGGACCAGATAAGAGACACTTGGTAGTTTCTGGACTGATGTCTACTTTCAAAAAGATTTGGGTAGATGCGTGGAGTGCGCGTATGGAGTACATTTTGACAAACGCTCTCTTGGCCTTGATTGAATATCCTGACACGACATTATTGTCAGTGAACCGATTGTTTTCGGATAAACATTATCGCAATCGAGTCGTAGATTACGTGAAGGACCCAGCCGTCAAAGCTTTTTGGGTGGAAGAGTTTGCTGCTTATACCGACCGCTTTGCGGCGGAGGCGCTACCAGCCATCCAAAATAAGATCGGCCAGTTCACGGGCAACCCACTTATACGCAATATTATTGGGCAACCGCACTCAAGTTTTGATATTCGTAAAATCATGGACGAGAAAAAAATTCTCATCATGAATCTTTCCAAAGGATTGGTAGGTGAAAGTAATGCGAATTTGCTTGGGTCTATGCTTACGACACGTATCTATTTGGCGGCTATGAGTCGGGCGGATTTGCCTGTCGAAAAAATGAAGACGATGCCGAATTTTTATTTCTATGTGGATGAATTCCAGAGTTTTGCCAATTCAACCTTTGCTAATATCCTGTCTGAAGCACGTAAGTATCACCTCAATTTGATTATTGCGCACCAGTATATTGAGCAGATGGAGGAAGATGTACGTAACGCTGTGTTTGGTAACGTTGGTACCACCATTGCTTTCCGGGTGGGGCCATTTGACGCCGAAGTGCTTGAAACAATTTTTACCCCTCGCTTTTTGGCTCCAGATTTGGTTAATTTAGGTTTCGCTCAGATCTATTTGACGTTAATGATTGACGGTATTGGTAGTCAGCCGTTTTCTGCTGTGACGTTGCCGCCGATACCACCACCACGGATTTCGTGTCGGGATATGGTGGTGGCTGCTAGTCGGCAAAACTATACCAAGCCACGATTGGAAGTGGAAAAGATTGTGCTTGATTTGCATACGCCAGTAGAGGCACCAGTGAAGGCACCGAAGATAAAAACCGAGGACAAGGTCTCGGCTTCAGAGACGGTCAGTAAAGTGGTAGAAAAAACCGCTGCACAACCGACCAGCTCTGAAGTTAAAAAACCAAAAACCTCACCAAAAGACGATTATCATGATACTGGTAAAGCGCGCAGCAAAGATAAGCCGAAATCCAAATCAAAACCTACCGATACTAGTGCTCCCAGTACTAACGATTTAAGGGCGATTTTGGCTAAGATTGCGGCTGAACAGCGACCGAAAGACTCTGGCGCGGTGCAATCATCTAATAAAAGCGAGACATCAAATCAAGTCATAGTTAGCGATGAGGAGGCTTTGCCCACCAAGACCGATCAGGTGAAGACGGTTGATAGTAAAGAAGCACTACGATCTGTTCTTGGTACGGTATTAGGTAACCATACCAATCAATCGGCTACTGCTGACAATCTATCTGACGCTCCCGAACAGGCCACTATGCCACCGGACATAGTTACTAATGCACCGACCTGGACCGCAATGGAATCACCAATACAAATATCAGATGAATCAGCTGTGATGGCGGATATGCCTATAGTAGAAGCGGTAGAGGCAGTGACAGAATCTAAGACCGTGCCAGCCACTGAACCAACGATGGTTTCAGATGAAAGTACCAATGATATTGATCCAAAGGTAGTCAAACGACTATTGCGTTCAGACGGGCGACAAAAATCACCTTTTTAATATGTTTTGGCGCGCTGCAATGCTGGTTGTGATGATTGGCTTGCCGGGAAGTGCCTTGGCCGCTGTGACTTTTTCAGAAATCGCCTGGATGGGTGATACCAGTTCGGCTAATTATGAGTGGATAGAATTTTATAATGACGGTCCAAGCGTAGCGGTCGATGGTTGGATAATCACAGATAACATGAATTTAAACATCGAGTTAGCGGGCACTATGCCAGCTTCCAGTTATGTAGTGATAGAGCGCAACCGTAGTACCGGTACTTATGTCACCAGCGAGCCGTTCTTACTGTATAGTGGAGCTTTGGTTAATACTGGTGCGACTTTGGTATTGAAGCGAGCTGACGGCGGTATTGAAGACCAGATAGCTGGTGGCGATAACTGGTCAAATATTGGTGGTGATAATGTAACCAAAGAAACAGCACAATACACTAGTGCGGGCTGGCGCACAGGGGCAGCTACGCCAGGTAAGGTCAACGTGGCTACGAGCATACCGGGAGAGACTACTACCACATCTAATGAAAACACGAACACAAATACTACTGGTAGTAGTGGTCGGGTAGTGACGTCTAGTCCGGTTGAAACCGTTAAATTGGGCTCAAAAAATAGTGATTTGGTTTTGGTGCCAACGGTTTTAACTACGGCCTATGTCAATCAATTAATTCCGTTTACAGTGAAGGTCAGTGGGTTGGGAGAGACTTTAATTAACTCTTTAAATTACGTTTGGAATTTTGGTGATTTGTCTACTAGTAGCCGTTCTAGTCCAATGCATAATTATCATTATCCGGGGACCTATGTAGTGACTGTGACAGCTTGGTATAAAAATTATAAAGAAACGGCTCGAACTAATATCACGATTTTGCCGGTGACTATTACTTTGGCCCGGACGGCTCAACATCGAGACATTCAGATTCAAAGCAATGCGCCGTATGACCTTGATATTTCTGGCTATCGTTTAGAGGGAGACTATACGATAGTGATTCCTGAGCATACGATTTTGGCTCCTTTTAGCACTTTGACAGTCCAAGGACATTTATTGAGTAATTCTAATCAAACCGCGGTGCGGCTGAGAGATGCTTTTTGGCAAGTGGTAGCTACTTGGCCCGATCTAACCACCACTCCAGCTAGGGCTAGTGATCAAGCTACTACGCCAGAATTATCACAAGCTAGGTCTCAAGATTTGGTGGTATCAGCCAACTCAAGTGCGATTGCCGCACCAGTATTAACCGCCACCGCCACTACGACACCGATGGAGATTATTCCTAATTATGTCTATAGTGCTTTAACCAACCATAATGGTGATACGCCAGGTCAGGAAGCGACCAATAAGTCGTGGCCTTATGTCGCTTTATTACTAGTCTTATCTTTAGGCGTTGGTAGTATCCTTGTCACAATGCAAAAAACGAGTTCTATTAACAGCAAAATGGACACTTTTAATTAGCTATACACAGGTAAGGTGGAGGAGTCACCCTTTTATATTTTGTCGCGCGGTAAAATATAAACATATGGGAAATCATCAGGAACAAAATTTTGATTTTGACTTACCAGCTGTAGTAGGTAACACGCCGTCAGCGCCGCGGGTGCATATCGGCGGAGCTACCTGTGTTGCTTGCGAGGGCTAATAATTTCTTATACGTAGAGGCTTTGTTTATATAG
>JACCDV010838539.1_pt1 | contig 14294 bp, 15 predicted proteins | sample 7446131 | NCBI WGS metagenome assembly JACCDV01 (sample SAMN15323448, study PRJNA562643) | freshwater metagenome | isolation source: river surface water | place: USA:Blue River Watershed | collected 2017-08-17 | reverse complement strand
TTGCTCCGAAAATAAATGCAATTACGATTAACCAATGTGTTGTTGGAACAATAAATGAAATTCCCGCAAGAACCACACTCGCTCCAAGAACGAAAAACGTTAATAATTTGTATTCTGCTTTTAAAAATGCCAAGGCTCCTTCGTAAATGTAATCTGAAATTTCTTTCATTTTTCCATCTCCGGCATCTTGCTTAAGAACCCAAGCTCGTTTGGCAGCCATAAATGCCAATCCTAATAGTGCCATGACTATAGGAACATAAATCATCATTGATTCCATAAAATATAATTTAGTTTTGGTGTTTGTTAATTTTATGGTAATATTAAGAAAATAAAACAAAAAAGGCAATATTTTTTTAAAAAATACTGCCTTTTATTTATTTCGTAGAGAGATTATTTAATGCTAAATAATCCTTCTGGTTTATTTTCAAGTTCGTTGAAACGATTCGTACATTTTCTCAAAATTTCTTTTGCTTCGTTTACATCTCCCCAACCTTCAACATCCACCTTTTTATTTTCTAAGTCTTTGTAAACTTGGAAAAAATGTTCAATCTCTTTGATTAAGTGCGGATTTACATCGCTTAAATCATTTAATTTGTTCCAAATTGGGTCAGAAACAGGTACGCAAATTACTTTTTCATCTGGACCTTTATCATCTGCCATGTGGAAAACTCCAATTGGTTTTACTTCCATCACACAACCTGGGAAAGTTGGTTCGTTTACTAAAACCAAAACATCTAATGGGTCACCATCTAATGCTAACGTTTCTGGAATAAATCCATAATCTGCTGGATACATCATTGACGAAAATAACATTCTGTCAAAACGCATTCTTTTTAATTCAAAATCGTACTCGTATTTGTTTCTACTTCCTCTTGGAATCTCAATCAATACATCAAATGTAGTAATTTTATCTGCTGTCATTTTTATAGTTTTAAACGGGTGCAAAGGTACCACTATAAAACAATAGAAACAAAAGAGTTTTGCAAAAAAAATATAGTTTTAAAAATAAAATCCAAAGGAAGCTCTAACAGTAAATTTTCTAGCATCTGGCATTTCTAAATAACTTCCTCTCCAAGCAAAATCGATTCGAAGTACTTTAAAAATATTTCCTACACCTGCGTGATATTCCCAATAAATATCTTCTGGAGCAATATAAGTTAATCCTGAAGCATTAAGCATTTTATTTTTCTCAGAAACTCTTCCATAAACCCCTTTAATTCCAATAATTTCACGTAGGTTTAATTTTCGCAAATAAGGAATTCTGGAAAACAACCTTCCATTAAAATGATGTTCTAAATGCAATGATGCATATTCATCAGCAACGAAATCATAATAATCCAATAAATTATAGGTGTTTTCAATTACAAACCAAGATTGATTTCCAGGAATTATTCCCATCAAACCTAGCGGCACTTCTCCGAAAATTTTACCTGTTTCAAAAGTTGTAAACAATCTTCCAAAGCCACCAATTAAAGTTGGTTGTCGATAATAAAATTGTAATTTTTGATAATTAAAATCACTATCTAAAACACCTTTTAAACCATTACTATAACTTAGAAAAACTCTTGGATAATTGAAATCAACATCTAATCGATCTACACCATATCCAACGGTTTTTCTGTATGGAGTAAACTCTACTACTAAATTAATTTCAGATTGTTTTACTTCACTTTTAATTTCCGTTTGAGTTAAATCAGTATAGTAGTCTAAACTAAATTCACTTGAAGCAGATTTTAATGTTCTATATGTGAAATTTGTTTGAAAAGTAAAATTTTTAAACGGCTCAATTTCAAATCCTAACGTGGTTAAATTTACCGAGGTCAATTGATTATTAACTCCACTTGCAAAAAGGGCTGAAGATGCAAAACTTCTTCCCAAAACATCATTAGAAGTAGTTAAACTAACCCCCATTTGTTCTACATCACGACGATTTCCGATTGAAAGGATTAAACGATTGTTTGGGTTTATCATCCATCGTCCAGAAATTCCGTATTTGAATTGATTATCTCTAAATCCGTAAGCGGTGTAACCTTGAATTCGCCATTTGTCATTTGGCCCAAAATAAGTTCTTCCACCTGCACGAATACGTTGCCCTTCGACATCATTATAACCAAAAGTGGAAAATATGGGTCCGTAATCTAATTTAAGTTTTGGAATTTCAATATATCCACTTCCTAATATTGAGGCAAGGCTATAAATTCTTTTAAATCTGGGAACTTCTTTAAGCGTATCCAGCATTTTATAAATTCCTGCTTCATTTTTATTTAAAGCTTCAAATCTATTTTCTTCCCAAAAAGCATCAGATTTATTATATACAGCGTTATCGTAAAAATTAACTTCTTTTTTATAAAATTTATCTTCTTTTTTAATGTCGAATTTATGATTTCTAGCCAATGTAGTTCTTTTTCCATAAACTCCTTTTGATTCTTCTTTTTTGGAAAAACTAAAATCAGACATCATATAGTCTCTTTTCAATAAAAAGACAGAATCATTCATTACTTCGTATTCTTGCTCAATATAGATTTCCTTAACCCAGTTGATATTGGCACTTTTACTTGCTTCTAAATTGATTTTCTTGATTGCAAAAGTGGTATCGTTTACCCAGAAATCACCTTTAAATGTTAATTCATTTTTTCGTCTTGGATAATAAACAATGTTATAACACCATTTATTATCGATAAACATACTATCATTTAAAACATAATTGTACACATTGATTCCTGTTCTAGAAAGAGGACTAACAAAATCTTTGTCGAAAAACTTTAAATAATTATCGTAAATATCAAAATCGGCATACAAGTCTTTTATAAAAGTATTTACACCATCGCCAGATCCAAATCCCGAATTCTTATTGGCTTTAGTTATTTCTTTATACTTTTTCTCTTCGTTATCTCCATAAACTTCACTTAACGTTTCGTTGATAAAAATAGGTAGATACGTTTTTCCAGAAATACTTGATGTATCAATTTGATCAAAAACAAATTCCATTCCTTTAAAAACTTTACTGTTCATAAAAGCAGAATCAATAGTATTCAAATCAAACTCAACCTTCTCGTATTTATCATATTCATATTGCTTAAACATTTTGAGACCATTTTTTCTTCGACGTTCCCAAATTTTACGCAATATATCAATCGCTGGATTGTTCTTTTTAGAGGTTTTTCCTGTGTAAATAACAACTTCTTTAAGTTCAGTTCCCGATTTTAATTTTATTTTTAAACCCGTATTTAGACCTGGTTTTAGAGAAATTTCCTTTTTCTCAAATCCAACATATGAGACCACAAGGATAGTATAATTTTCCTTTGATTCAAAGTAAAAATTCCCGTTTTCATCTGTAATAACACCTTCTTTAGAGTTCTTGAAAATTACGTTAGCAAATGCAATTGGTTCACCAAATTCATCCACAACCTTTCCACCTACTTTTGTTTGCGCAACAATAATAGAATTTAGAAATAAAAAAAATAAAATAATTTTTGTCTTCATAGGGAAAAAAAAACTTCACCAGTTAGTTACTGATGAAGTTCCAAATATAATAAGTTATTTATTATTTATACATAACTTTTTTTACAGCCTTAATTACATCTTCTGAATTTGGCAACCATTCTTTTAATAAAGTTGGTGAATATGGTGCTGGAGCATCAGCAGTTGTAATTCTTTGAACAGGAGCATCTAAATAATCAAAAGCTCTTTCTTGAACCATATAAGTAATTTCAGAAGCAACAGAAGCAAAAGGCCAAGCCTCTTCCAAAACTACTAATCTGTTAGTTTTCTTAACCGAATTGATAATCGCATCATAATCCATAGGACGAACCGTTCTCAAATCGATAATTTCACAAGAAATTCCTTCTTTAGCCAATTCCTCAGCTGCAGCAAGCGCTTCTTTAATAATTTTACCAAAAGAAACGATTGTCACATCAGAACCTTCTCTTTTAACATCAGCAACACCTAATGGAATTGTGTATTCTCCATCTGGAACTTCACCTTTATCACCATACATTTGTTCAGATTCCATGAAAATAACAGGGTCATTATCACGAATTGCAGCTTTTAATAAACCTTTAGCATCATAAGGTGTTGAAGGCACAACCACTTTTAAACCTGGAGTATTAGCAAACCAATTTTCAAAAGCTTGTGAGTGTGTAGCTCCTAACTGACCAGCAGAAGCCGTTGGACCTCTAAACACCATTGGCATTGGGAACTGTCCACCAGACATTTGACGCATTTTTGCTGCGTTATTGATAATTTGATCAATTCCTACTAATGAGAAGTTGAATGTCATGAACTCTACAATAGGACGATTTCCATTCATAGCCGAACCTACAGCGATTCCTGCAAATCCTAATTCAGCAATAGGAGCATCAATTACACGTTTTGGTCCAAATTCATCAAGCATTCCTTTTGAAGCTTTATAGGCTCCATTATATTCTGCAACTTCTTCCCCAATTAAATAAATCGATTCATCGCGACGCATTTCTTCGCTCATCGCTTCACATACTGCTTCTCTAAATTGTATCGTTCTCATGAAATTAATTTCTTTGAATTATGATTGGCAAAAGTATGAAAAATTAAATTATTCTAATTCCTTATTAAAAAAAATGGCAACACTTTCTACTAAAACGTTTTAGAGTTAAAAATATTCAATCAAAGCCTAAAAAAACACTTTATAATTAAACTTTTTTTAAAAAAAACTTAAATTATATATGAAAATCATATTTATTATGCATGCATAGTTTTATTTTAGAAATTATTTTGTATTTTTGGGACTGAAATATTCACTAACAAAATATATAAATAATGAAAATATTAGTTTGCATCAGTCACGTACCTGATACTACTTCAAAGATTAATTTTGTCAATGGTGACAGTGAATTTGACACAAATGGTGTTCAATTTGTGATTAATCCTAATGATGAATTTGGTTTAACAAGAGCTATTTGGTTCAAAGAACAACAAGGAGCAAGTGTAACAGTTGTAAACGTTGGTGGAGCTGACGCTGAGGCAACTTTAAGAAAAGCATTAGCTATTGGAGCTGACGAAGCAATTCGTATTAACGTTAATCCAACAGACGGAATGTTTGTTGCAAAACAATTAGCAGATGTAGTTAAAAATGGTGGTTACGATTTAATCATCGCTGGAAAAGAATCTTTAGACTACAACGGCGGAATGGTACCTGGAATGATGGCAGCTATGTTAGGTTACAATTTCGTAAACGCTTGTGTGGGTATTGATGTAAACGGAAATGAAGCTAAAGTAACAAGAGAAATTGACGGTGGAAAAGAAATCGTTTCTGCAGGTTTACCTTTAATTATTGGTGGTCAAAAAGGTTTAGTAGAAGAAAAAGATTTACGTATTCCAAACATGAGAGGTATCATGATGGCAAGAACTAAAGCTTTAACTTTAGTAGAACCAACAGGAGACGCTTCTGCAACCAAAGCAGTAAAATTTGAAAAACCAGCTGCTAAATCAGCAGTAAAATTAGTAAGTGCTGATAATTTGGATGAATTAATTAACTTATTACATAACGAAGCAAAAGTAATTTAAGATTTTTGAACACAGATTTATGATTACAGAAAACTTCATAAATCAAAAATCAAAAATCGTTAATCTTAAATCATAAAAATCATGTCGATATTAATATATGCTGAATCAGCAGAAGGAAAAATTAAAAAAGTAGCTTTAGAATTAGCTTCATACGCAAAAAAAGTAGCTACTTCTATGGGAACAACAGTTACAGCAGTAACTATTAACAACTCTGACAACAGCGCTTTAGCTGCTTACGGAGTAGACAAAGTATTAAACGTTTCTAACGATAAATTAAACAACTTTAGTGCAAAAGCTTATGCTGATGTAGTTGCTCAGGCAGCAAAGAAAGAAGGAACTCAAATCGTTTTAGTTTCATCATCTACAGACAGTTTATATTTAGCACCACTTGTTGCGGTAACTTTAGAAGCAGGTTATGCTTCAAATGTGGTAGCTTTACCTGTTAGTACTTCACCTTTCCAAGTGAAAAGAACTGCTTTCTCAAACAAAGCTTTCAATATTACCGAAATTTCAACTCCAGTAAAAGTTTTAGGAATTGCTAAAAACTCTTTCGGTTTAGTGGAAGATGCAGTTGCAATGACAGAAGAAGCTTTCGCACCATCATTAAACGATGCTGATTTCGGAATCAAAGTTGAAAACGTAGAAAAAGTAACTGGAAAAGTAACTATTGCTGACGCTGAAATCGTAGTTTCTGCAGGTCGCGGAATGAAAGGCCCAGAAAACTGGGGAATGATTGAAGAATTAGCTTCCGTTTTAGGTGCTGCAACAGCATGTTCTAAACCCGTTTCTGATATCGGATGGAGACCTCACAGCGAGCACGTAGGACAAACTGGTAAACCAGTAGCTTCTAACTTGTATATCGCAGTGGGAATTTCTGGAGCAATACAACATATTGCTGGTATTAACTCATCAAAAGTAAAAGTAGTTATCAACACAGATCCAGAAGCGCCTTTCTTTAAAGTTGCTGATTACGGAGTTGTAGGTGATGCTTTCACTGTAGTACCTCAATTAATTGAAAAATTAAAAGCATTTAAAGCGAGCAACTCGTAATAAAATAGTTGTTTAAAAATATATTATATTAAAATTAGAGTTATCTTTGTTTAGATAGCTCTTTTTTTTATTTTTGGGGCAAATGGCTAACCGTTTTTCTGTTAGCCATTTTCTGACTTTGTGGTTCTTGCAGAAATCCGAATCAGTATATCGAAGAAAAGATAATTAAAAAATTAAAATGAGTTTAGTAAAATTAACCATAAAGGGGATTTCATACAGCCAAACACAAAACGGAGCGTATGCCTTAATTTTAAATGAAGTGGATGGGGAACGAAAACTTCCAATTGTTATTGGTGCTTTTGAAGCGCAATCCATAGCAATTGCTTTAGAAAAAGAAATTAAACCGCCTCGCCCACTTACACATGATTTATTCAAAAACTTTGCCGACCGATTTGACATCGTAGTAAAACAAGTGATTATTCACAAATTGGTAGATGGTGTTTTCTACTCAAGCATTATTTGCGAAAGAGACAAAATCGAAGAAATAATAGATGCTCGTACATCAGATGCTATTGCATTGGCGTTACGTTTTAATGCTCCTATTTTTACCTACAAAAACATTTTAGACAAAGCCGGAATTTATCTAAGCATCAATCCATCTGAAACTACAAATGAAAATCAGGATAATGACAATATTTTAACTCCAACAGACACTTACGAAGAGGATGTTGTGGTTCCAGCGGACAACTATTCTGGTTATTCCTTAAAAGAATTGTATCAAAAATTAGACGAAGCGGTTCAAAACGAAGACTACGAAAGAGCAGCAAAAATCAGAGACGAAATTTCAAAAAAAGAATCATAAATTTTAACGAAACTAACATGAATGTAAAATTCAGATTAACGATAATGAACTTTTTTCAGTTCTTCGTTTGGGGAGCTTGGCTCATTACAGTAGCAAATTATTGGTTTGGAACTAAAAACTGGGACGGAGCACAATTTGGGGCTATTTTTTCCACCATGGGAATCGCTTCTATTTTTATGCCAACACTTTGTGGGATTGTTGCAGATCGCTGGATAAACGCTGAAAAGTTATACGGAGCTCTTCATATTTTAGGAGGATTAACTTTGATGTATGTTCCACAAGTAAGCAATCCATCGGATTTCTTTTGGGTGATTTTAGTCGCAATGATTTTTTACATGCCAACGATTGCACTTTCTAATTCAGTTGCTTACAACGCCTTGAAAAAAGGAGGTTTAGATGTCGTAAAAGATTTTCCACCTATTCGCGTTTGGGGAACTATCGGTTTTATTGTAGCCATGTGGATTACCAACTTAACCGGAAATAAAGCTTCTGAAAATCAATTTTATATTGCAGCTATTGCAGCTATTTTATTAGGAATCTATTCGTTTACTTTACCTAAATGCGAACCTCAGGGAAAAACCGCTGAAAACAAATCGTTCATGGAACTTATGGGATTAAGTTCGTTTAAATTATTTGCCGATTATAAATTAGCCTTGTTCTTTGTATTCAGTATGTTCTTAGGAGCGGCTTTACAATTAACAAATGCTTATGGCGATGTTTTCTTAGATGATTTCAAACACAATCCTATTTACGCTGATTCATTAGTAGTAAAATATTCGACTTTAATTATGTCGATTTCCCAAATTTCTGAAACTTTATTCATCTTAGCGATTCCTTTTTTCTTAAAACGTTTTGGTATTAAACAAGTAATGCTGTTTAGTATGATTGCTTGGGTTTTACGTTTCGGATTATTTGCATTCGGAAATCCTGGTGACGGATTATGGATGATTATTTTATCATGTATCGTTTACGGAATGGCATTTGATTTCTTCAACATTTCAGGTTCATTATTCGTAGAAACCTCAACCGATTCTAAAATTCGTTCTTCTGCACAAGGTTTATTCATGATGATGACTAACGGATTTGGAGCTGTTTTAGGAAGTGTTGTAAGCGGACAAATCATCAGTATGTATTTTACAGATGCTGCAACTGGAGAAAAAGATTGGCACAACATCTGGTTAACTTTTGCTGCTTATGCTTTAGTAATTGCAATTGCGTTTGCTGTTTTATTCAAACACAAACACAATCCCAAAGACGTTGCTAATGTTTCGCATTAGTTAGGTAAAGAGCGTAAAAAACTTTTAACCTTCTAAACCATTAAACTTTTAAACTCAAAATGAAACAATATCACGATTTAGTAAAACACGTATTAGAAAACGGCAACCAAAAAGGCGACCGAACCGGAACTGGAACCTTAAGTGTTTTTGGGTACCAAATGCGTTTTGATTTAAGCGAAGGTTTCCCAATGGTAACCACAAAAAAATTACACTTAAAATCGATTATTTACGAATTGTTGTGGTTTTTAAATGGCGATACCAATATCAAATATTTGAAAGAAAATGGTGTAAAAATTTGGGACGAATGGGCGGATGAAAACGGCGATTTAGGTCCGGTTTACGGACACCAATGGCGCAATTGGAACAGCGAAGAAATTGACCAAATTACCGAATTAATCGAGACGCTAAAAACCAATCCAAATAGCAGAAGAATGTTGGTTTCCGCTTGGAATCCTAGTGTTTTGCCGGATACTTCGGTTTCGTTTGCAGAAAATGTGGCGAATGGAAAAGCCGCTTTACCTCCATGTCATGCGTTTTTCCAGTTTTATGTGGCGAATGGAAAATTAAGTTGCCAGTTGTACCAACGCAGTGCTGATATTTTCTTAGGCGTTCCGTTTAATATTGCGTCTTATGCTTTGTTTACGATGATGATTGCGCAAGTGTGCGATTTACAAGTAGGCGAATTCATCCACACCTTTGGTGATGCGCATATTTACAACAACCATATCGAACAATTACAATTACAACTTTCGCGCGAGTGCCGCCCTTTACCAACGATGAAATTAAACCCAGAAATTAAAAATATTTTCGATTTCAAGTTTGAAGATTTTACATTAGAAGGTTATGACCCGCATCCGCATATTAAAGGTGCTGTGGCTGTTTAAAAGATAATTTGGAACATTTGTCTTATATACAAACCAATGAGTTGTAAAACATTTAACAAAATATGAACCTATTAGATTTTTTAAAAGATTATCCAGGAATTGGAGCTACTGCAATAGCAATAGTCTCTGGAGCTTTAGGATGGTTTATTAGAAATCTAATTCAATTTTTTATTGATAATTCGAAATACAAAAAAGAATTAAAAACATTTTTTTGGAAAGAAAAGTTAAATTCTGCAAAAAAAGCTTCTGAATTTTATTTAGAGCAAATGAATTATATCAATTTGATGAAGCATCAATTCGAAATTTTTGAAAAGGGAGAAATTGGACATCAAGAGCTTTATGAAAATCTCCAAAAAGAGATTGAGTTTTATTCAAATAAATTAAAAGCATTTCCTCATTTCGAACACCATCATATAAATATATTTTATGATTTTGATGAAAAACGTTCAATTGAAATCAATAAAAGGACGTTTGACATTAATCGTGAATTAATCGAATTACAGCCTAAAGAAGAAGACAGTCTTGAAGAAATAGACATAAAAATTATCGAAATCAAGAAAAGGGCGTCCGAATTAAAAGATAACTATGAAGAACATTTCAATATCTATAAAAAGTATCTACAAAAAATACGAAAAGATTTGAAAGATTACCTTTAAATAAATTGTTACAACAAGCGTTGAAAGTATTTCATAATTTTGTATTAAATTCAAGATTACATTTATAAAAAATCTATCACAGAAAACAATTTGCTAAATAGCTAAAAACTATTTTAAGAAGCGGAACACTAAAAAAGTCTCATGCCAGAACAATATCATTCAAAAGTTCATGAAAATGTAGCCAAGTTTGGTTTTCACATTACGTTTGTTATGGAAGATGAAAATGGTCCGTCGTTTTGTTATTCAACTGGTTTGTATAAAAGTTATCAAATCCCAGAGGTTTTCATATCCGGTTTACCACAAAGTCTTTCTTTTACTTTGGTTGCTGATTATGCCAAAAAATTCAAGGAAATAGTTTTAGAAACTAACAAAAAAATAAATTCATTTTCAGAAGATTTTGAATTTCCGGTTTACTTCATTGAAGTCGAAGAAGAAAAACTTAAAGATTATGACTACGCAAGTCAGCACTTTTATGGAAATGAAAATTACAAATGCGTGCAATTAGTTTATCCCGACACAACAGGTAAATTTCCAAACGAGAAAGGATATTTGTACAATCAAGAAATATTAGGAAAGTTAATTGAATAATTCACATTTCTTACTTATTGACGTATTTTAAATATTAGCAATAAAAATAATTCCTAACAAAATTACTAATTTAGCATCTTCAAAAATCTATTCTCACTCCGATTTAATATTGAATTTAACTAATAATAAAATGATCAAAAAAATTCTCTTTATTCTTGCTCTAATCTTACAAGCAAATATTACCCATTCACAAGACACCGTCGTGATTGACGATGAAGTTAAAAAAGAGGAATCGGTTCCCTTTGCTGTAATTGAAGAGGTTCCCGTTTTTCCTGGATGTGGAGAATTAGAAATGAAAGAAAGATTAGAATGTTTCAATACAAAAGTTCATGAACATATTAATTCAACTTTTAAATACCCATCAAAAGCAAGAAAAAAGAACATTGAGGGAAGAGTACTTGTTTTGTTTATAATAAACAAGGATGGAGAAATTACCAAAATTGAAACTAAAGGTGGCGATCCCATATTACAAACAGAAGCATTAAGAATAGTAAGACTTTTACCTAAAATGAAACCGGGAAAGCAAAAAGGGATACCTGTAAGTGTTAGGTATGCTCTTCCTATAAATTTTAAACTTCAATAATAATGGAAAAAATAGTCGTAGTATTATTTTTATTTTTCCACCCTCTCATATTTGGTCAGGAAAAGGAGATTTTAGAAACCTCAGAATCAAACAATGAAGTTGTTAAAATAACAGAGACCGTACCTGGATTTCAAGGATGTGATGAAACAGATAATAAAATAGCATTAAATTGTTTCAAACAAAAAATAGCAGAGCACATTAAAAAGAACATGAAATACCCTGAAAAAGCTCAAAGAAAAAAAATTCAAGGTAGAATTATGGTTTATTTTATAATAAACAAAGAAGGCAACATCGAAAATATTGTCACCAAAGCACCGGAAGATTGTAAAAATTGCGAAATTTTAGAAAAAGAAGCAAAAAGAATCATAAACTTATTACCAAAATTTAAACCTGGAACTCAAAAAGGAAAACCGGTAAAAGTAAAATACACCCAACCTATAACTTTTAAATTATAAATTATAATGAAATTTTTAATCTTATTTTTATTTTTTTCTTCCAGCTTATTGGCCCAAGATTACTCCAAATTATTTAATTCTTTGGATAGTTTACAAAAAAAAGAAGTCTATACTCATCTGAGGAAGGTAAAAAAATTAATAAATTATGAAATAATTAAAAAAGAAGGAACTATAAAAAAAAATGATTTTATAAAAGGAGTTTTCTTTATTGATAGCCAAGGAAAATTCAGTTTGATTATAATTGATGAAAATTCAAAAAAATATGAGGAAATAATTTCAAATGTTACATCAAAACTACCTAATGCTTATTGTTCAAATTATTTTAATCAGTATGTTTCTTTTCGTTTCAAATTAATTGAAATAAATAATTTAGAAACATTTAATTTTAAGTTACTTAATGATGAACAAAATGTACCTCATGCATTTTCAGAAATAAGTACTTATCCCTCATTCAAAAAACATTCATTTTTAAATGACAAAGAAAAATCATTAGATGCTTTTCACAAATCAATGAACAAACACATTGAAAAAAATTTTAGTTATCCAAGAAAAGCTATAGAAGAAAATATTGAGGGTAGAACAATTGTAGTTTATTTGATATCTTCAGAAGGAAATGTAGATGAAATCTATGCTTATAATGCAGATCCATTATTACAAATTGCAGGAATTAAGATAATTGAAATGTTACCCAAATTAATTCCTGCAACTACTGATGGTGAAGAAATATCTGTTATTCATTCCCAACCTTTTACCTTTAAACTTCAATAACATGCTTACCATAATCGCAGCTGCATCGGAAAACAACGCTTTAGGAAAAGACAATCAATTGGTTTGGCATTTGCCAGATGATTTTAAACGTTTTAAAAGTTTAACTTCAGGACATTTTATTGTGATGGGAAGAAAAACGTTTGAAAGTTTTCCGAAACCGTTACCCAATAGAACACATATTATTATTACTAGACAAAAGGATTACAAAGTTCCTGAAGGTTGTATAATAGCGAGCAGTTTACAAAACGCAATTGATTTGTGTCCAAAAGAGGAAGAAGTTTTCATCATTGGTGGAGGCGAAATCTACAAACAATCCATCGAAATTGCAGATAAAATCGATTTAACTCGCGTGCATACTACCATTGAAGCCGATACTTTTTTTCCCGAAATCGACGAAACCAAATGGAAATTAGTTTTCGAAGAGTTTCATTCCAAAGACGAAAAACACGATTACGATTTTACTTTTTTGACCTACAGTAGAAAATAGTTTTTTTAGAACGCGGATGACACAGATTTGACTGATTTTCACAGATTTTTTTTTATTTTCTTAAATCAGTACTCCAAAAAATAGGCTCTTAAATTAGAATTGCCACTAAATTTGAATTTTGAAGTTGAAATTGAATTTTGCAATTGTATTTGATTTTTTATCAGTACTTTTGTATTCGAAAAAAATTGCAAAATGTCAAAAAATATTACGCCATATCAAGATTCTAACTTAGGAAAAAAAGAACAAGTTGCTCAAATGTTTGATACCATTTCTGAAAATTATGATGGTTTAAACCGAGTTATTTCTTTTGGAACTGATGCAAAATGGAAAAAGAAAATCTTAAAAATGATTGCGGCAAAACAGCCAAAATCTATTTTAGATATTGCAACTGGAACAGGTGATTTAGCGATTTTATTTGCAAATACATCGGCAACAGAAATTATTGGCTTAGATATTTCGCAAGGCATGCTTGACATTGGAAAGAAAAAAATTGCTGCTCAAAACTTGGATTCAAAAATTCAAATGGTGTTAGGCGATGGCGAAAACATTCCATATCCTGACAATTATTTTGATGCCATTACTGTTGCTTATGGCGTGCGTAATTTTGAAAATTTGGAAAAAGGATTAACCGATATTTTAAGAACATTAAAACCAGGCGGCCAATTGATTATTTTAGAAACTTCGGTTCCTACGCAATTCCCTTTTAAACAAGGGTATTACGTATACACGAATTTCATTATGCCAACTATCGGAAAATTATTCTCAAAAGATAAAAAGGCGTACCAATATCTATCAACCTCAGCACAAAATTTCCCTTTTGGAGAAGCTTTGAACAATATTTTGAGAAAAATTGGGTTTATAGACGTGAAGCATCTCCCTCAAACATTTGGAGTTGCCACTATTTATCAAGCATCTAAAAAATAATATGAAGAAGTTTTTATTTTTATTACTTTTTTCACCCCTACTTTTTGCTCAGGAAGGCATGTTTAGTAAAGATCCAATTATCAACAAGGAAAACTGGAACAAACAACGCGTTCACTGGGGGTATTATCTAGGATTTAATAGCTTGGATTTTAAATTTGATTATTTATCAGTTACAGAAGACATTGAAGTTGGAACAACAACAGGTTTTAATGTGGGTTTAATTGGAAATTTAAGATTAGCCGAATATTTTGATTTACGCTTTGAACCGGGTTTGTACAT
>JACCDV010535889.1_pt1 | contig 14301 bp, 11 predicted proteins | sample 7446131 | NCBI WGS metagenome assembly JACCDV01 (sample SAMN15323448, study PRJNA562643) | freshwater metagenome | isolation source: river surface water | place: USA:Blue River Watershed | collected 2017-08-17 | reverse complement strand
TGCCCAGCCCCACCGGCGCCACCCTGCACGCCATGCACTACCACCAGGTGGATGTCCCCGCCCTGCAAAAGCAGATGGAAAAGGCCGTGGCCAAACAGGACCCGAAACAGCTGCGCGAAGACACCCTCAACCAGCTGCTGCAGTTCCCGGTGGTGGCCAAGGACGCCGCCAACTGGTCGGCACAAGACAAGCAAAAGGAACTCGACAACAACGCGCAGGGCATCCTGGGCTATGTGGTGCGCTGGGTCGACCAGGGTGTGGGCTGCTCCAAGGTGCCTGATATCAACGGCGTGGGCCTGATGGAAGACCGCGCCACGCTGCGCATCTCCAGCCAGCACATGGCCAACTGGCTGCACCACGGCGTGGTGACCGACAAGCAGGTGCGCGAGACTTTCGAGCGCATGGCCAAGGTGGTCGATGGCCAGAACGCTGGCGACAAGCTCTACCAGAACATGGCCGGCAACTTCGCCAGGAGCGCCGCCTACCAGGCCGCCTGCGATCTGGTCTTCAAGGGCAAGGCGCAGCCGTCCGGCTACACCGAGCCGCTGCTGCACGCCTGGCGCCTGAAGGTCAAGGCGGGCGCCTGAGCCGCGCCCTTGACGCGCTGGACAGGCATCCTGCGTCTGCACAACGGCACCCCCGGGTGCCGTTTTTTCTGGCGGCCATGCGGAACTGTCTACACTTCAAGCCATGACCCACGTCGCCGCCGTCGACCCCTGCCTGTGCCCCCTGTGCGGCCAGCCCAACCACTGCACCATGGCGCAGCCGCAATCTGGCGAGGTCAAGGCGCCCTGCTGGTGTACCCGTGAGCAGTTCAGTGCCGCGCTTTTGCAGCAAGTGCCCGAGCCCCTGAAAGACAAGGCCTGCATCTGCAGGGCCTGCGTTCAGGCATCGCACGCCAGGGCCTGAAGGGAAGGATTAGCACCATGTGCCAGTTGCTCGGCATGAACTGCAACACCCCCACCGACGTGACCTTCAGCTTCAGCGGGTTCGCCCAGCGCGGCGGCGCGACCGACCACCATGCCGACGGCTGGGGCATCGCCTTCTTCGAGGGGCTTGGCGTGCGCCACATGGTGGACCACCAGAGCGCAGCGACTTCCCCGGTGGCCGAACTGGTGCGCCGCTACCCGATCAAGAGCACCCATGTGATCGCCCACATCCGCAAGGCCACCCAGGGTGATGTGGCACTGGAGAACTGCCACCCTTTCGTGCGCGAACTCTGGGGCCGCTACTGGGTGTTTGCCCACAACGGCAACCTCGAGCACTATGCCCCGCGCCTGCACGGCAGCTTTCGGCCTGTGGGCCAGACCGACAGCGAGCGGGCGTTCTGCTGGTTGATGCAGGAGCTGGCCAAATCGCACGCCTCGGTGCCCAGCGTGGCCGAACTCAGCCAGACGCTGCGCGAGCTGGTGCCGCAGATCGCCCGGCATGGCACCTTCAATTTCCTGCTCTCCAATGGCCAGGCCCTGTGGGCGCACGCCAGCACGCACCTGCATTACGTGCTGCGACGCCACCCGTTCACCCGTGCCACCCTGAGCGACGACGACCTGAGCGTGAACTTTGCAGAGCACACCAGTGTGAACGACCGGGTGGCGGTGGTGGTCACGCAGCCCCTGACCACCGACGAGGACTGGATCGCGCTGGCGCCGGGACAGCTCCATGCCTTTGTCGACGGCGATGTGGCTTGAGCGGGGACAGGCCGTGTCATCCCCATGTCATCGGCCTGTCTAGAATCCGGCACATGATCCGGCGCCTGACTCCCCTTGTGGTCCTGAGTGCGGCGTTGGCCGCTGCGACCCCCGCCATGGCGGCCCGCCCCTTCATGACCGACGATGCACGCCTGACCACGGCGGGCAGCTGCCAGCTCGAGAGCTGGACCCGCCACTACAGTGACCGCAGCGAATACTGGGCGCTGCCGGCATGCAACCCCGGTGGCAATTTCGAGATCACGGCCGGTGGCGGACGCTTCCGGGCTGATGGCCTGCCCGGCAGCAGCGACCAGGTGCTGCAGGGCAAGACGCTGTTCCGGACCCTGCAGCCCAACGACTGGGCCTGGGGGCTGGCCATTGGCCGTGTCAGGCATCCTTCGGCCCAGCCCGGTCCCAACAACCTGGGCGGCAGCTTCCTGTACCTGCCTTTTTCGCTCTCCACCCTGGACGACCGTGTGGTCTTCCATGCCAACCTGGGCTCGACCCGCGACCGGCACACCCGGCTGCAGTCGACCACCTGGGGCAGTGGTGTGGAGTACTGGGCGAGCCCCCGCGTCATGCTGATTGCCGAAACCTTCGGCGACGACCGGCAGCGGCCGTTTGTGCAGACCGGTGTGCGTTTGACCCTGGTTCCCGGCCTCTTCCAGATCGACGCCACCTGGGGCACGCAGCCCGGCAGCCGGGGACTCAACACCTGGACCTCCATCGGCCTGCGCTACACCCCGGACAAGCTGTTCTGATTCAGGCCCTGCAGGCGGCTTCGAGCGCGTCGACGAACATCGCCGGCACATCGAAGCCGGTTTGCTCGCTGATTTCCTGAAAGCAGGTCGGGCTGGTCACATTGATTTCGGTCAGGTGTCCGCCGATCACGTCCAGCCCCACCAGCAACAGCCCGCGCGCCGCCAGGACGGGCCCGAGGGCTTCGGCAATCTCGCGCTCGCGCTCGGTGATCGGCATGGCCACGCCTTTGCCGCCTGCGGCCAGATTGCCGCGCACCTCGCTGCCCTGCGGGATGCGCGCCAGCGCGTAGGGCACCGGCAGGCTGCCGATCAGCAGCACCCGCTTGTCGCCTTCGCGGATTTGCGGCAGGTACTTCTGCACCATCACGGTCTGGGCGCCGTCCCGGTTGAGGGTTTCCATGATCGCGCCGAGGTTCAGGCCGTCCGCACCCACCTTGAAGATGCCCATGCCGCCCATGCCGTCGAGTGGCTTGAGGATGACCTCGCCATGGCTGGCGTGGAATTCGCGGATGTCGCGCTCGCTGCGGGTGACCAGCGTGGGGGCGGTGAACTGCGGGAACTCGAGGATGGCGAGTTTCTCGGGGTGCTCACGCAGGGCGGCCGGTCGGTTGAAGACGCGGGCACCTTCGCGCTCGGCCTGTCCCAGCAGGTGGGTGCTGTAGAAGTACTCGCTGTCAAACGGCGGGTCCTTGCGCATCAGCACCGCGTCAAAGGCGTGCAGTGCGCGTCGGCCGGTGCCGGTCTCTTCAAACCAGATGTCGGCCGCGCCGGTCAGGCGGATGTCGCGCAGCTGCGCCGTCACGCCTTCGCCGTGCAGCCAGCGCATGTCCTGGGGTCCGCAGGCGCTGATGCGGTGGCCGCGCTTCTCGGCCTCGCGCATCATGGCAAAGGTGGTGTCCTTGTAGGTCTTGAAGGACTCGAGCGGATCGGCGACAAAGAGCAGGTTCATGCGGGCCATTGTAGGCAGCGCCGGCCGTGCCCGCCCGCTGCGCTCAGGTGCTGGCGGGCGGCGGGCACACCACCTGCAGGCTGCCGGGCTGGACCGTGACCCGCAGCTGCTGCGCCAGGCCCAGCCATTCACCATCGGCGGCCAGTGGCAGGCCACTGGCGCAATGCAGCTCGAGGCTGGCGCAGGCGCCGGTCTTCACCAGCGCATGGCCCAGGTGCGACCCGCGCATGAGGCGCGGCAGCATGCCCAGCGTCGCCCAGCGTCCGAAGGGGCCCGCTCGCAGCCAGTCGAGCTGGCCATCGTCCAGGCGGGCATGGGGCACGGCAGGCAGGCCGGCACCGAAAGTGGGCGTGTTGAGCACCGAGGTGAAGAGCATGGGCCCCGCGGGCAGCGCCGCAGTGTCGGCATGGCCCCGGACCGTCCAGTGGCGCAGCTGCCGCCATTCGCCCAGCGTGGCCCACAGGTAGCGGGGCAGGCCGCGCAGCCAGCGCGGGCCCTGCAGGGCCCGCAGACCCACGGCCGAGTCAAAGCCGCAGGTCAGGCTCGAGGCGAATGGCGTGCGGTGTGCATCACCATGCAGGTCGCTCCAGACCGCCAGACCGGTGTCCATCGGTCTTGCCGGGCCGCGCAGCGCCTGGGCCACGGCGGCGCGCCAGCCCAGGCCATGCAGGCCCAGCCCCCTTGCCAGATCGTTGCCACTGCCCAGGGGGACCAGCCCGGTGCGCAGGCGGCGCTCGAGCAGGGCCGGCAGATAGCGGTTGAAGGTGCCGTCGCCCCCCACCAGCACCACGCGTGCGCCCTCCGGTTCCCGCAGCAGGGCGTCCAGCGCCAGGTCCACCGTGTCCGGCACCAGCAGGCGTGGAAAGGGGGTGAGCGTCTCGAGCGTTTCGCGCAAGGCCGGCAACAGCTGCCGGATGCGGCCTCCCCGGGCGTGCGGATTGACCAGGACCAGGGTCATGCTTACTGGAAGGCCACTTCGGCAAAGCTGCGCAATTTGCGGCTGTGCAGCTGGGCTGGTCCGGCCGCGCGCAGGATCTCGAGCGCGCGGATGCCGATCTGCAGATGCTGATTGACCCGCTCACGGTAGAAGTGGTTGGCCATGCCGGGCAGCTTGATCTCGCCGTGCAGCGGCTTGTCGCTCACGCACAGCAGGGTGCCATAAGGCACGCGGAACCGGAAGCCGTTGGCGGCGATGGTGGCGCTTTCCATGTCGAGTGCGACCGCACGGCTCTGGCTGAAGCGTCGCTGCGGGGTGTTGTCGGGCAGCAGCTCCCAGTTGCGGTTGTCGGTGCTGGCCACGGTGCCGGTGCGCATGAGCCGCTTGAGTTCGGCACCACGGCAGCCGGTCACCTCGCTGACGGCTTTTTCCAGCGCCAACTGGATCTCGGCCAGCGCCGGGATCGGTACCCACAGGGGCAGCTCTTCGTCGAGGACATGGTCCTCGCGCACATACGCGTGGGCCAGCACATAGTCGCCCAGCTGCTGCGTGGTGCGCAGGCCTGCGCAGTGGCCCACCATCAGCCAGGCGTGCGGGCGCAGAACGGCGATGTGGTCGGTGATGTTCTTGGCATTGGCCGGACCCACACCGATGTTGACCATGGTGATGCCGCTGTGGCCTTCGCGCACCAGGTGGTAGGCGGGCATCTGGGGCAGGCGCGCCGGCGCAGTACCGATGTCCTCACCGGCCTGCACAGGCAGCCCCGCGCGTCGCGTGCACACATTGCCCGGCTCCACGAAGGCGCTGTAGGGGCTGCCCTCCTTGGCCATTTCGGCGTGGCCGAGGGCAATGAATTCGTCGATGTAGAACTGGTAGTTGGTGAACAGCACAAAATTCTGGAAATGCGTCGGGCTGGTGCCGGTGTAGTGGCGCAGGCGGTGCAGCGAATAGTCGGTGCGTGCGCCCGGAAACAGTGACAGTGGTTCAGGCTGACCGGCCGCGCCGCGCCAGGTGCCGTTGGCGATGCTGTCGTCCATGGCAGCGAGGTCCGGCAGGTCGAACACATCGCGCATGCGGCTGCGCCGCGCGCTGCTCATCTCGCCTTCCATGTGCTCGTTCTCGGCAAAGGAAAAATGCACCGGCATCGGCTCCTTGCTGGTGCCCACCTCCAGCCGCACGCCGTGGTTCTCGATCAGCAACCTGAACTGCTCGTGCAGGTAGTGGGCAAACAGGTCGGGCCGCGTGAGGGTGGTGGCGTAGCTGCCCGCGCTGGCCACAAAGCCATAGCTCAGCAGTTCGGTTTCGGCATCAGGCGGAGGCGCCCAGCCGGTGGCCGTCTCGATGCGCACATAGGGGTAGCAGGCCCGCACCCGGTCCTGCAGGTCGTCACCGGCCACGTAGCGCTGCATGGCCTGGCGCAGGTGCTGCACGCTTTGTGTGTAGATGGCCTGCACACGGGCCAGCGCCGCCTCGGCACTGGCGAAGACTTCGGGGGCAATGAAGGGGGTCGGCGTTTGCATGACCCCATTGTGCACAAGCCCGGTTACATGCTGCGGCGGTACTGTCCGCCGACCTCGAAGAGGGCGTTGGTGATCTGGCCGAGCGAGCACACGCGCACCGCGTCCATCAGCACCTCGAACACATTCGTGTTGGCGATGACGGCTTCCTGCAGGCGCTTGAGCATGGCCGGGGCCTGGCTGGCGTGGCGTGCATGGAAGTCATTCAGACGCCTGAGCTGCGACTGCTTTTCCTCTTCGGTCGAGCGCGCGAGCTCCAGGCTTTCGAGCACCTCGTCGCCCCTGGGGTTGCGGAAGGTATTGACGCCGATGATGGGCAGTTCGCCGGTGTGCTTGAGCATCTCGTAGTGCATGCTCTCGTCCTGGATCTTGCCGCGCTGGTAGCCGGTTTCCATGGCGCCCAGCACGCCGCCGCGCTCGGCAATCCGCTCGAACTCGGCCAGCACCGCTTCCTCGACCAGCTCGGTCAGCTCGTCGATGATGAAGGCGCCCTGGTTGGGGTTCTCGTTCTTGGCCAGGCCCCACTCGCGGTTGATGATGAGCTGGATCGCCATGGCGCGCCGCACCGAGTCTTCGGTGGGTGTGGTGATGGCTTCGTCAAACGCGTTGGTGTGCAGGCTGTTGCAGTTGTCGTAGATGGCGATCAGTGCCTGCAGGGTGGTGCGGATGTCGTTGAACTGGATCTCCTGCGCGTGCAGCGAGCGGCCCGATGTCTGGATGTGGTACTTGAGCTTCTGGCTGCGCTCGTTGGCGCCGTATTTCTCCTTCATCGCCACGGCCCAGATGCGGCGTGCCACGCGGCCGAGTACGGTGTATTCCGGGTCCATGCCGTTGGAGAAGAAGAACGACAGGTTGGGCGCGAAATCGTCGATGTGCATGCCACGCGCCAGGTAGGCCTCCACGAAAGTGAAACCATTGGAGAGCGTGAAGGCCAGCTGCGAAATCGGGTTGGCCCCGGCTTCGGCGATGTGGTAGCCGCTGATCGAGACGCTGTAGAAGTTGCGCACATCGTGGTGCACAAAGTATTCGGCGATGTCGCCCATCACCTTGAGCGAGAACTCGGTCGAGAAGATGCAGGTGTTCTGGCCCTGGTCTTCCTTGAGGATGTCGGCCTGCACGGTGCCGCGCACATTGGCCAGCACCCATTCCCTGATCTTGGCGGTTTCGGTCTCGGTGGGCTCACGCCCGTTCTCGGCCTTGAACTTGTCGATGTTCTGGTCGATCGCCGTGTTCATGAACATGGCCAGGATGGTTGGCGCCGGGCCGTTGATGGTCATCGACACCGAGGTCGTTGGGTTGCACAGGTCAAAACCCGAATACAGCACCTTCATGTCGTCGAGCGTGGCCACGTTCACGCCCGAGTTGCCGACCTTCCCGTAGATGTCCGGACGCAGGTCAGGGTCGTTGCCGTAGAGTGTGACCGAGTCGAAGGCGGTGGACAGGCGTTTGGCCGGCATGCCTTCGCTCACCAGCTTGAACCGGCGGTTGGTGCGGAAAGGGTCGCCCTCGCCGGCGAACATGCGGGTCGGGTCTTCGCCTTCGCGCTTGAAGGCAAAAGTGCCGGCGGTGTAGGGGTAGCTGCCAGGGACGTTGTCGAGCATCAGCCACTGGAGGATCTCGCCGTGGTCTTCGTACCGGGGCAGGGCGACCTTGCGGATCTTGCTGCCGCTGAGCGTGGTGTGGGTGAGCTGGGTGCGGATTTCCCTGTCGCGGATCTTCACCACATACTCGTCGCCCGCATAGGCCTTCTGCATGTCGGGCCACTGGGCCAGCAGCTTTTTGGCGGCCGGGTCCTGCACCGCCTCGCGGCTGGCGGCCAGGTCGAGCGCGGCCTCGGCGGCCTTGGCACGACCGGGTTTATCGACCTCGAGCATCCGGGCGGCGGCCTTGAGTTGCTGGATCTCGCGGGCCAGCCTGGCCTGTTCTCGCGCACGCTTCTTGTAGCCGCGCACGGTATCGCTGATTTCGGCCAGGTAGCGGGTGCGGGCGGACGGCACGATCGGGTTCTGGTGGGTCGAATGGCGCACATCGACCAGCGGCAGGCGGCCCTGTCCGAGCTGCAGGCCCAGCTCGGACAGGCGTTTCTTGAGGGCCTGGTAAAGGGCGGTCACGCCGTCGTCGTTGAAGCGCGCGGCCATGGTGCCGAACACCGGCATCTGCTCGGTTGGCACGCTCCAGGCTTCGCGGTTGCGCTGCACCTGCTTGGCCACGTCGCGCAGCGCGTCGGCAGCGCCCTTGCGATCGAACTTGTTGATGGCGATGAACTCGGCGAAGTCGAGCATGTCGATCTTCTCGAGCTGGCTGGCGGCGCCGAACTCGGGGGTCATCACGTACATCGGTACATCCACATGCGGCACGATGGCGGCGTCGCCCTGGCCGATGCCCGAGGTCTCCACGATCACCAGGTCAAAACCGGCCACCTTGCAGGCCGCCACCACATCGGGCAGGGCGGCCGAGATTTCGGAGCCGAAATCGCGCGTGGCGAGCGAGCGCATGAAGACGCGTGGACCCTTGCTCCAGGGGCCGATCGCGTTCATGCGGATGCGGTCGCCCAGCAAGGCGCCACCGCTCTTGCGGCGCGAGGGGTCGATCGAGACCACCGCCACACGCAGCTGGTCATCCTGGTCCAGCCGCAGCCGGCGCACCAGCTCGTCGGTCAGGCTGGATTTGCCGGCGCCACCGGTGCCGGTGATGCCCAGCACAGGCACCTTGGTCTGGGTGGCTGCAGCGCGCAGGGCTTGCAGCAGTCTGGCGTCTGCCTTGCCGTTCTCCAGAACTGTCATCAGCTGCGCCAGTGCGCGCCAGTGCATCTCGCCGTGGCCCTGGATGGCCTCGATGTCCTTTGGCGCCAGGGACGAAAAGTCCTTGTCCGCGCGCATCACCATCTCGCCGATCATGCCGGCCAGCCCCATCTTCTGACCGTCTTCCGGGCTGAAGATGCGCACGCCGTGTTCGGCCAGCATGCGGATTTCGGCCGGCACGATCACGCCGCCGCCACCGCCAAACACCTGAATGTTTTCACCGCCGCGTGCCTTGAGCAGCTCGACCATGTAAGTGAAGTATTCGTTGTGCCCGCCCTGGTAGCTCGAGACCGCGATGCCCTGCACGTCTTCCTGCAGGGCGGCGGTCACCACTTCGTCGACCGAGCGGTTGTGGCCCAGGTGGATGACTTCGGCGCCCATGCTCTGCAGGATGCGGCGCATGATGCCGATGGCCGCATCGTGGCCGTCAAACAGGCTGGCGGCGGTCACAAACCGCACCTTGTTCGTGGGGCGGTATTCGGCCAAAGCCTTGAATTCGGCGGACAGGTCGGTCATGTGAGGTCTCCGTGGGCGCGTTCGGTGAAGTTGACGTTTACGTCAACGTCAATCAAAACCCGCATCTTAGCGGCTCGTCGCTTGCCTGTCACTGACGCGCGCGCATGGCCCGACGGTGCCTGGCGTGTCGACCGTCTCGTATGATGCAAGTCCGCAAGAGGAGACACCCATGCGCCGCACCGCTGAGCCGGAAAGACAACAGGGCCTTTGTGCCCGTCTGGCCAGCATCCCGGGCGGGCATGCGGCCCAGATGCTGACCTGATTTGCCTGAGGACCGAGATGCCACCCATCCAGCTGTTTGACGCTGCTTCATGCACCTTCACCTATATCCTGTTCGATGCCGCCAGCCGCGAGGCCGTCATCATCGACCCGGTGGACCAGCAGCTCCAGCGCGACCTGCAGGTGCTGCGCGAGCAGGGGCTCAAGCTGGTTTGGGCGATCGAGACCCACGCCCATGCCGACCACATCACCAGCGCGGGCCTGCTGGCCGAGCATGCCGGTGCCCGCACGGCCGCGCCCGAGGGTTGCCAGATTGGTACGGCGGCGGTGCAGCTGGCCGATGGCCAGGTCCTGCAGTTTGGCGGCCAGCAGTTGCGCTGCCTGCACACACCCGGCCACACTGCGGGCAGCATGAGCTTTGTCTGGGAAGCCGACGGATCCGGAGGCCCGGCCCGCCATGTCTTTTCGGGCGACACCCTGTTGATTGGCGGCTGCGGCCGCACCGACTTCCAGTCGGGCAGTGCCGAGGCGCTCTACCGCAGCCTCACGCAGGTCCTGTTTGCCCTGCCCGAGGACACCACCGTCTGGCCCGGTCACGATTACCAGGGCCGCACCCATTCCACCATCGGCCAGGAAAAGCGCGGCAATGCCCGCGTGGCCGGCAAGACACTGCAACAATTTGTTGACACCATGAACCAGCTGAACCTGCCCAAGCCCCAACGCATCGACGAGGCCGTCCCGGCCAACCTGACTTCTGGGCTGCGCCACGACGCTGGCGGTGATGCGCTGCTGTCGGTCAGGCCGGCACAGGGCTATGCTGGTGATGTCAGTCCGCAGCTGGCCTGGGCCTGGGTGCAGGCGGGGCAAGCGGTGCTGGTGGACGTGCGCACCGATGCCGAGCGCGCCTGGGTCGGCTTTGTGCCCGGCGCCGAGCCGCTGGCCTGGAAGCAGTGGCCCGGCATGGCCATGAACCCGGATTTCGATGCCGGCATCCAGGCCCTCGGTGCGGGCGACCGCAAACTGGTGCTGCTGTGCCGCAGCGGCGTGCGTTCCGTGGCGGCCGCCCAGCGCGCGACCGAATTGGGTCTGCAGGCCTACAACATCCTCGAAGGCTTCGAGGGCGACCCCGACACGGCTGCCCAGCGTGGCCGGCTCGGAGGCTGGCGCTTTCACGGGCTGCCCTGGCGGCAGAGCTGAGGGGTTCTGAACAAGTCACTTCCGTGACCGAAATCGGTGTTTTTTGCAGTTTTTCCGGCCCCCTCGGTGTAAACCCGGTGGCCTCTTGTAAGGATTTGTTGGAAATTCCTCCTTCCTCAATCCCTACCTTCACGGAGACTCGCATGGAAAAGAAGAAGACCGTCACCAACCGCCGCGGCATGCTCAAGGGCGCAGCCGTCGCTGCAGGTGCCATCTCGGCGCCGATGATCGCCACGGCGCAGACCACCACCACCCTGCGCCTCCAGAGCACCTGGCCCGCCAAGGACATCTTCCACGAATACGCCAATGACTTTGCCAAGAAGGTCAACGACATGGCCAGTGGCAAACTCAAAATCGAGGTGCTGCCCTCCGGCGCGGTGGTTCCGGCCTTTCAGTTGCTGGATGCCGTCAACAAGGGCACCCTGGACGCTGGTCACGGTGTGGTGGCCTACCACTACGGCAAGAACTCGGCGCTGGCCCTGTGGGGTTCCGGCCCGGCTTTCGGCATGGACCCGAACATGGTGCTGGCCTGGCATAACCATGGCGGTGGCAAGGCCCTGCTGGACGAGATATATGCCAGCCTCGGAATGGATGTGGTGTCGTACCTGTATGGTCCGATGCCCTCGCAGCCCTTCGGCTGGTTCAAGAAACCGATCGCCAAAGTCGAAGACATCAAAGGCATCAAGTTCCGCACCGTTGGCCTGGCCGTGGACATGTACACCGACATGGGCGCTGCCGTGAACCCCCTGCCGGGCGGCGAAATTGTTCCGGCCCTGGACCGCGGCCTCATCGACGGTGCCGAGTTCAACAACGCCAGCTCTGATCGTATTCTGGGCTTCCCTGACGTGGTCAAGAACTGCATGCTGCAAAGCTTCCACCAGAGTGGAGAGCAGTTCGAGATCCTGTTCAACAAGTCCAAGCTCAACGCGCTGCCTGCCGAACTCAAGGCCATCATCGACTACGCGGTGCAGGCCTCCAGCGCAGCCATGAGCTGGAAAGCGATTGAGCGCAACTCCAAGGACTACGAAGAACTCAAGAAACAGGGCGTCAAGTTCTACAAGACGCCTGACGCCATCCTGCGTGCACAATTGGCTTCTTGGGACAAGATCATCGAGAAGAAGGGCGCCGAGAACGCGCTGTTCAAGAAAGTGCTTGAATCCCAGCGCGCGTTTGCACAGCGTGCCGGCCAGTGGCAAAACGACTACATGGTCGACTTCAAGATGGCCTACAACCACTACTTCAAGGCCAAAGGCAAAAAGGCCTGATTCCGGTCGGTCTGACTGACTGGAGGGGACGCTCGGCGTCCCCTCTTTCTTTTTTGTAGGAAGTTGCAATGCAAAAAATGCTCTTGACCGTGGATCGGCTGTCCACCTGGTTTGGCAAACTCGCTGCTTGGACGGCGGTGGCACTGACCTTGCTGATTTGCTGGGAGGTGTTCTGCCGCTACGTGCTCAATAAGCCCCATGCCTGGGTACTGGATGCCCAGATCATGCTGTACGGCACACTGTTCATGATGGCAGGGGCCTACACCCTGGCCAAGAATGGACATGTTCGTGGCGATGTGCTCTACGGCTTTTTTCAGCCGCGCACCCAGGCCTCCATTGACCTGGTGCTATACATCGTATTTTTTCTCCCCGGTATTGTGGCGCTCACCTGGGCTGGCTGGGACTTTGCCAATGCCTCTCTGGCCATTCGGGAGCAGACCTTCAACGCCGACCCTTTGCCGGTTTATCCCTTCAAGTTCGTGGTCCCCATCGCCGGGCTCCTCCTGCTGTTGCAGGGGGTGGTCGAAATCGTCCGATGTGTCATCTGTCTGCAGACGGGCGAATGGCCCTCGCGTGAACAAGACGTCGAAGAGGTGGACGTCGACAAACTCAAACAGATGGTGCAGGTCAAGGACAGCGACATCGAGGCGCTGGACCAGTTCGTGACCCGCAAGGGAGGTGCAGCATGAGGATACGCAAGGAACTCTGGTTCGGGTTCATCCTGATGGGCCTGATCGGGCTGGCTGCGCTGGCCATGGTGCTCAGCGTCGACCAGATGACCAATGGCCACTATGGCCTGTTGATGCTCTCCTTGGTGGTGGTCGCCATCATGCTGGGTTTCCCGACCGCCTTCACCCTCATGGGCATGGGCATGCTGTTCACCTTCTTTGCCTACCACTCGGGCGACCAGTCGGCGGCGGGAGCGGTCAAGCAAACTCTGGACCTCATGGTACAAAGGGCGTTTTCGGTGATGGGCAACGATGTGCTCATCTCGATCCCGTTGTTCGTGTTCATGGGCTATCTTGTTGAGCGCGCCAATCTGATCGACAAGCTGTTTCGCAGCTTGCATCTCGCGCTGGCACGTGTGCCGGGCTCGCTTGCGGTGGCCACACTCGTCACCTGCGCGGTATTTGCCACCGCCACCGGCATCGTCGGTGCCGTTGTGACCCTGATGGGTCTGCTGGCGCTGCCCCAGATGCTCAAGGCGGGTTATGACGTGCGCGTGTCCGCAGGGACCATTACTGCCGGTGGCTGTCTGGGCATCCTGATCCCGCCCAGCGTGCTGCTGATCGTCTACGGTGCCACGGCGGGCGTGTCGGTGGTGCAACTGTATGCCGGCGCCTTCTTCCCGGGCCTGATGCTCGCCGGTCTTTACATCATCTACGTCATCATCCTGGCCAAGATCAAGCCTGAGCTGGCACCGCCCCTGAGCGCTGAGCAACGGGTGGTGCCCCTGCCGGCTCCGCTTCTGGACATTGGTGCCGAGCCGGCCAAGCGTGCTTTGACCGGTCTGATCGCGGCCCTCAAGGGACGTCGTAATGCGAACGTATCGACCCGCTATCTCCTGGGTCAACTGGCCATTGTGCTGGCGCCCACGGTGTTGTTTGCGTTTGTCGCGCTGACCAGCTACCAGAGTGTCACCCGCGTGGCGCCTGTGGATGAGGCCAGTGAGCTGCAGGCGATGGGCGCCGGTGAAGAAGCCGAAGAGGCCGAGGAAGAAGACGGCCTGGCCGTGCCCGAGGGCGCTGAGGACAAAAAGGATGAACTGGCCACACCGCCGGGCACTTCGGACCGTCCCGCCCAGGCAGCTTCCTCCCAGTCGTCAAGCCCCGTTGACGCAGCCAGCGCCACCGGCCAGGGCACGCCTGCTGCCACGTCGCAGCCTGCACCCACCGGTTACTGGGTCGGGATGGGCATGGGCGCTGCAGCATTGCTGGCCTTCTACGCAGTGCTCAGCTATGCCCGTCTGGAGGTCTTCAAGATGCTCCTCTCGAGCTTCTTCCCGCTGCTGGTCCTGATCCTGGCGGTGCTGGGCTCGATCGTCTTTGGTCTGGCTACGCCGACCGAGGCGGCCGCCGTGGGCGCGCTGGGAGGCTTTGTCCTGGCGATAGCCTACAGGCAGCTGACCTTCAATGTGGTCAAGGAGTCGGTGTTCCTGACGGCCAAGACCAGCGCCATGGTGTGCTGGCTGTTCGTGGGTTCGGCCATCTTCTCGGCGGCCTTTGCGCTGCTGGGCGGCCAGGAGCTGGTGGAGAAATGGGTGCTGAGCATGAACCTCAGCAAGACCGAATTCCTGATCCTCAGCCAGTTGATCATCTTCATCCTGGGCTGGCCGCTGGAGTGGACCGAGATCATCGTGATTTTCATGCCGATCTTCATTCCGCTGCTCGACAACTTTGGTGTGGATCCGCTCTTCTTCGGTCTGCTGGTGGCGCTGAACCTGCAAACCGC
>JACCDV010207142.1_pt1 | contig 14301 bp, 15 predicted proteins | sample 7446131 | NCBI WGS metagenome assembly JACCDV01 (sample SAMN15323448, study PRJNA562643) | freshwater metagenome | isolation source: river surface water | place: USA:Blue River Watershed | collected 2017-08-17 | reverse complement strand
TGGCAGAGGCAATTTCAGACCGGATGATGGTCTCCTTTGAATACCAGAAGCCTGGGGAACAGCCGGCGACTAGAACACTGAGCCCTCTAAAGCTTCGCTACCTGGAGGGGCAGTGGGTTTTGCTTGCGCTCGATGGTGAGCAGGTGAAGAACTTCCTGCTGCGTCGAATTACGTCCAAGGTGACCGTGCTCATCGAGCCAGCACCCGAAGTCCCCGCGCAGGTTATCGAGGCAGCGGAGCTTGACCTTGCGCAGTTTGTTAGTGGGCAGCGGGTGGTTTTGGAGCTGGAGATTGATTCAGAAGCTTGGTGGCACTTCGGAGCGCCAGCGGACAACAAAGTCGAGTTCAACTTCATGGACCGCGAGCTGCTGGTGGAGGATTTGCTCGAATTAGCGGGAGGCTTGCGGGTTGTCGAGCCAAAGGGGGTCTCAGACCTGCTGTTTCAAAGACTCGAGAGCGTGGTGGTGACTCATGCCTAAGGTTGAGCTGGATGGCGAAGAGGTCTTCAACCTAACCCTCTCGGTAGTTGGACTGGTGCTCAAAGAGGGTGCGATGACCCTCAAGGAGCTCAGTGAGCACTTTGACGTCTCCGAGGCTTCGATCCTCAAGGCAGTGCGAGCCATCACAAATAGCGAAGACCTGGATAACTACGAGACCCACTTCTATGTAGATGAAGAGGCTCTGGAGGATGGCGAGGTTAGCTTTTCTCGGGGCCAGGGTCGCTTGAGTGAACCTCCGGTGCTTTCTAGCAGGCAAGCCAGTGCTATCGCGGCAGGACTGGACTACCTTTCTTCGTTGCCACAGTTTGCTCAAAGCAAAGATTTGCAGGAGCTTCGAAGTTCACTGGGCGGAACTATCACTAGCGCCACCCCAAAAGCTTTTGGGCAATTGACCGAGTTGACGTTGCTTCGTGAGGCAATCGTGGCTGGGAAACAGATTGAGCTGGATTACCTCAATCAGCTGGGGGAGCGCAGTTCAAGAGTTGTAGACCCACTTCGCCTGGACTTCATCGGAAGTCGCTATTACCTCAGGGGTTACTGCCATAAAAACCAAAGCCTAAGGGCGTTTCGAGTTGACCGAATTGCGCGCCTAGAGCTGCTGGAATCAGAGCTTTCCTCGCAGGGTAAAGCGGTTGCCATACCCGAGGATGTCTTTGACGGCGGTGAAGACCAATACCTGGTGAAAATCCGGGCGACTAAGTCTGCCAGCGAGATCTTTTGGAACTTTCCGGTCAGCGCAGAGCCAAAGGAAGTGGATGGAAACCTTGTGGGCGAGATTCGGGTGGGGAATTTGCGCGCTTTGGGTCGCCACATTGCCAGATACGGTGGGGCAGTTGTCGTTTTGAGTCCTAAGGAAGCCAGGTTGGCGGTAGTTGACTATGCTCGCAACACACTGGCGCATCTGCGCGGAGAGGCTGAGTAGTGGACATCCTGATTTGGCTGCTTTATGCCGCCGGAGCTTATGTTTTGGTGGCTGCCACATACCGAGTAATTGTTAGCCTTCGGGCACTTCGCTCAGGAATCACAGCTACAACCGAAAAGCTCCTGGCTTTTGCCCCAGACGAGGTCGAGATCCAGAAAGCCAGGCCCAGTAACGCGGAGGACCTGCCCAAATTGTTACGAGACCGCCGTCTCAGGTTGGTTCGCAAAGAGCAGGCACGTGTGGCACGAAGGCGTAGACTGGTAAACCGAATTAGCTCAATCAACATAGACAAGAGGTCTGCATGAGAATCGAAAGCTGGCAATGGATCGTAATTCTCGTGATCGTTCTGCTGTTCTGGGGCGCACCGAAGCTCCCTGCTCTAACCAAGAGCGTTGCAGAGTCACTGAAGATTTTTAGAAAAGAAATCAAGTCCCCAGAGTCCGAGAAGGCTCCTGAGACTGTCAAGGCCGAAGAGGGCGAGAAGAAGAAGGACTAATGTTCCGGCGCAAAAACAAAGAGCGCCGAATGTCCCTTGGCTCTCACCTGAGAGAGCTACGCGTCAGGCTGACATGGTCGGCTCTTTTCATATTCCTAGGGTCAATCGTTGGCTGGTACCTGTTTGACCCTGTTTTCGAGCTGCTCCAAGCACCGCTTCTTGAGGTGACAGCTGCCAGAGGGATTGAGGCAATCGTCAACTTTGGAACTGTGGTTGCGGCCTTTGACCTTCGAATCCAGCTGTCAATCTTCTTCGGAATCGTGCTTTCATCTCCGCTTTGGCTATACAACTTGTGGGCCTTTGTAGCACCGGGACTGAAGGCAAAGGAAAAGAAATATGCCCTTGGCTTTGTCGTCGCAGCCCTGCCGCTGTTTCTAGTCGGAACCACCTTTGCCTGGTCTAACCTGCCGTCCTTCGTAGTTGTCCTGATTGGCTTTACTCCAGAGGGCTCATCTAACGTCATCAATGCGGCGGAGTACGTGCTGTTTGCGGTTCGCGTGCTGCTGCTGTTTGGTCTTTCTTTTGTCATGCCAGTAGTCCTGGTAGTGCTGAACTTCGCAGGACTGATCACGGGCAAGAACATTCTGAACTCTTGGAGAGTTGCGGTCTTGATCATGGCTTTGCTAGCTGCCCTAGCAACTCCTGCGGCCGAGCCGATGTCGATGTTCTTGTTGATGATTCCGCTCTTGCTTTTGTATTTCAGTGCGGTGGCTGTGGCCTCGCTCAATGACAAACGCCGCGAGCGAAAGCTGGCCAAGCTGGGCGTTGCCGAGCTAGAAGTTGAATGAGCTTTCACCCGCAGAGCGTTACCAGCGGGCTAAATCCAAGGCAAAGTACCCCCAGCTTGAGGAGTTTTCGGCCGGCCTAAAGTTCCCGCTGGATGACTTCCAGATTGCATCCTGCAAGGCCTTGGAAAATGGTTCGGGAGTTTTGGTGGCAGCCCCTACCGGCGCTGGAAAGACCGTGGTGGGGGAGTTTGCCATCCACCTAGCTGTTCAGACTGGGAAAAAGGTTTTTTACACCACCCCGATTAAGGCGCTCAGCAATCAAAAGTTTGCCGAGTTAACTGCCAGGTATGGCAAGGAAAAGGTTGGGCTTCTAACCGGCGATACAAACAACAATTCAGAGGCGCAGATCGTAGTCATGACCACAGAGGTCTTGCGCAACATGATTTACGCGACCTCGATGTCACTTCGAGACCTAGGTTTTGTGGTGATGGATGAGGTCCATTACCTCGCGGATCGATTTAGGGGAGCGGTTTGGGAGGAGGTCATCCTTCACCTGCCAAAAGATGTGCTGGTTGTCTCGCTGTCGGCAACCGTGTCAAATGCGGAAGAGTTTGGAGCTTGGCTCGCCGAGGTCAGGGGCAATACCGAGGTAATTGTTTCGGAACACAGGCCTGTGCCCCTTCACCAGCACGTGCTTTTCGGTGATGAGATCTTGGAGCTTTTCGAGACCGGTTCCAAGCAAAGTCGGGTGAATCCAGAACTACTCCAGAAGCATCAGGCTCGGGCTCGCGGGCCGGTTGGTCGCAGAGGCAAATGGGGCGGCCGAGATTATTCAAGCTCGAACCGAAACTTCAACGGACAAAACGTCACGCGTCTGGATAAGCCAGAGGTGATTGAAGTCCTCGAGGATGCCGGTTTACTCCCCGCTATCTTCTTCATCTTCTCCAGAGCGGGTTGTGAGGCGGCTGTCCAGGCTTGCAGGCGAGACAATCTGCGCCTGACCAGCAAAGAGGAACAGCGGGAGATTAGGGCAATAGCTGAGGCTAGGTGCTCTTCTATCGCCGATGAGGATCTCGAAACCCTTGGCTATTTCGATTGGTTAGCCTCTTTGGAGCGGGGTGTTGCCGCGCACCATGCGGGAATGCTGCCTGCCTTCAAGGAAGTGGTTGAAGAACTCTTTCTGAGAAAGCTTGTAAGAGTGGTCTTCGCAACCGAGACTCTGGCCCTTGGTATCAACATGCCAGCGCGCACAGTTGTCCTGGAGCGGCTTGACAAGTTCAACGGAGAATCACGAGTAAACATAACTGCCGGCGAGTACACCCAGCTCACCGGCAGAGCCGGTCGTCGAGGAATCGACACGGAGGGGCACTCAGTCATCCTGTGGGGAAATCAGCTCGATCCAAACCTGGTCGCGGGTTTAGCCTCTAAGCGAACCTACCCGTTGAATTCAAGCTTCAAGCCCACCTACAACATGGCCGTGAATCTAATCTCTGCCTTCGGAGCGACTCGAGCGAGCAAAGTGCTGGAGCGCTCATTCGCACAGTTTCAGGCAGACCGATCGGTGGTTGGTTTGGCTCGTGTCATCCACGAGAAGCAGGAGTCTTTGGAGGGCTACGAGAAGGCGATGGAGTGCCATCTTGGTGATTTCATCGAATACTCCGCCATGCGCAGAGAGCTAAGTGACTTAGAGCGCATCGGTTCGCACGAGAGACACCGTGCTGGAAAAGATATCCGAATGGCCAAGGGCAAGCGCCAGCAGGATCAACAGATTGCCGAACTGAAGCGCAAAATGCGCGCCCATCCCTCGCACGGTTGTGCGGAGCGCGAGGCGCATGCCCGATGGGGGGAGCGCTACCAAAAACTTCGCAAAGAGATTGACGCTGCCGTAGCCCAGATTGAGGGCCGCACAAATCAAGTTGCCCGAGTTTTTGATCGGATTTGCCTGCTACTAACGGACCTCGGCTACCTGCAGAGCTCCGATGATGACCTCGAGATAACAGCATCCGGGCAGCGGCTTGCCAAGATTTACGGCGATCGCGACTTACTTATCGCCGAGTGCATCAATCGTGGCGTCTGGTCCAAGCTTGACCCTGCTTCGCTTGCAGCTATGGCTACCGCACTCGTTTATGAGGGTCGCCGCGATGAGGGTGACTTCGAGCCAAAGCTTCCCAAAGGGCCTTTTGCTCAAGCGCTGGAGGCGACCGAGCAGATTCAAGAGGAGCTGCTAGAAAAGCAAATCCAATACCGGCTTCCGAAAGAGAATGCCCTCGAATTAAACCTCAGTTGGGCGATGTACAAGTGGGCCACAGGTGCGCGACTCGAGGATGTGCTGAAGCTTTCGGGTCTCCTTCCAGGCGACTTCATTCGTTGGTCCAAGCAGCTAATTGATCTGCTTGATCAACTTGCTCAAGGCGCAGATGCGGCCCTTGCTGAGACTGCCTACAACGCAATGGATCAAGTGAAGCGCGGCATTGTCGCCTACAGCTATTACGTCTAGAAGTTAGGGTTAGAAGGTGCGTGTCGCGGAGCTTTGGTGGCGTATTCCGATGGCCCTTGTGGGAGGGCTAATTGCGCTCTACACATTCCCAACTGAAAACGTTTGGGTTCTTGCACCCCTGATTCCAGCACTGATCTTGCTTGCAACTCTAGGAATGAATTTCTGGGGTGCGTTTCTAGTTGGGTTTTTGGCAGGCCAGGCCTTCTATATCTCCCACATTGAGTGGATAAGCCTCTACCTCGGTCCAGTTCCACTGATCGCTCTGAGCACGTTGATGTCGCTCTACTTTGGTCTGGGAGTCGCAGCAACCGCTTGGGTTTGGAAAAAGCTGAAGCCTAAGGGTTCTCAATACTTTGGATTCGCGTTTATTGCCGCTGGAATTTGGACAACTCGAGAGTATCTTGCAACGAACTTTCCCTACGGTGGTTTTCCTTGGTCAAGACTCTCGATGACCCAGGCATATGGCCCGCTTGCCAACTGGAGCTTTTGGGGTGGTCTAAGCCTGCTGAGCTTCGCGATTGCCCTCCTAGGCGCCCTGATCGCCATGCTGATTTTCAGCTTCAAGGCGAAGCGCGTGAATCGGATTCCCTTTGCAATTGCGGCTGCCTGCGTTGCGCTTATTCCAGTTCTAACTCCGACCACTTTGTTCAACCCAGCGGTTGGAACCAAAGTTGTGGCTGCCGTTCAGGGCAACGCTAAGGCAGGGCTCTTCGCTAATCACACCCCTGGGGCGATCTTGCAAAACCACCTCGACGCATCTGAATTGATATTTGAATCAGAGCTTGCCGATGAGGTCGAGGTGGTGGTTTGGCCAGAGAATGCATCGGATGTGGATCCGCTGAGGGATGAGTCAGCCCGCGCAAAAATCGAGGCGTTCTCAGATCGAATCGGTGCTCCATTCACTTTTGGAACAATCACCAAACGCGGCGATGACACATTCAATTCGACGTTGCTCTGGGAGCCCGGAGTGGGCCCAGTGGACTACTACGACAAGAAGCGGCCAGTACCTTTTGCCGAATATGTTCCGGATCGGGCATTTTGGCGCATGCTTGCCCCTGACCTAATCGACCTGGTTCCCCGTGGCTACAGCTTTGGAGTTCGCGATGGCATCTTCGACACCAACGGACTGTCATCCGGCTCACTGATTTGCTTTGAGATAGCCGTTGATGACATTCCGCGCGGGCTGGCTCTGGAGGGAGCGCAGCTGATTCTCTCCCAAACCAACAACGCAGATTTTGGTTACTCGGACGAGACCTATCAGCAGGCCGCAATAGCCAAGCTCAGGGCGATTGAGACCGGTAGAACCGTGGTCAACATCTCGACTGTTGGACTCAGCGCAATCTTCCTGCCAAACGGTGAAACCTTGTCAGAGCTGCCTTGGTACGAGCCTGGCGCGATGGTCGAACGGGTGCCACTTCACTCTGGACTAACCCCAGCCCTGCTGCTATCTGGCTGGATTGATCTAATCATCCTGCTTCTTACCCTTGGGCTAATTGGCCTGCGTTGGGCCAAGCGATGAGCGTTTTGGTGATGATGCCTACCTACAACGAAGTTCAGGGCTTAGAAGCCTCGGTAAAGCGCCTATTAGAAGTGAATCCTGATGTCGAGGTGCTGATAATCGATGACAATTCGCCCGATGGCACGGGAGAGTTGGCAGAAAAGCTCAGTTCAAACCCCAAGATTCACACCCTTCACCGAGCTGGGAAGGAAGGGCTGGGTAAGGCTTACCTCGCAGGATACGAATGGGGATTGGGCCGAAATTATCAGCGATTGGTCCAGATGGATGCCGATGGATCTCACCGGCCTGAGGATCTTCAAGCACTGCTAAACACAGATGCCGATTTGGTGATTGGCTCGCGCTGGATGCCCGGGGGAGCGGTGGAGAATTGGCCACGTTATCGAGAGCTGATTTCAAGATTCGGAAACCTCTATGCATCAGCCGCAACAGGCATCCGCATCGGAGACTTGACCGCTGGATTTCGCTCCTACCGCTCAGCCGCGCTCAGAAAGCTCGACCTTGTGAGCCTAGAGGCGCAAGGTTATGGCTTTCAGATCGAAATGACGCGGAGGGCTGTTGCCGCTGAGCTGAGCATCGCTGAAGTACCGATTAGGTTTGTCGAGCGCGAAAACGGCAGATCAAAGATGACCTACGCAATCGTGCTGGAAGCGTTTTGGCTCTGCACGAAGTGGGGGATTCGGCGTCTAACTAGGCGCTGAGCCTTCCGGCTGCCCTTCGTGCTCGCATGTCGGCAAGCATTTCTTCAAGTAGCTCCTCGAGCTCTTCGCGTGAACGACGCTCGAGAACCATGTCGTAGTGAGTTCTCGGCGCTTCGCTCTCGCCAGAAGTGAGCAAGATGGGGGAGTCGCCCTCAAGTCGAATGGCTATTTCAGGACAGTTCTTACACTCCCAAGTCTCAGGGAGTTCCGCGGTTGCAGAAAAGACCATGTCGAATTCATGTCCTTCAGGACAGCGGAATGTTTTCTTCTGGCGAGCCGATAGTTCGACCCCGGAGTCAGATTCCAAGGATTGAGACCCGAGTCTCATTCCCCTCATTGTTTCAGCCAATTTAGCCCTCTCGTTGAAAAGCACAACCAGAGATGCACGAAAGTGAGTCCCGATTTACCCAGTTCCCAGAAAACGCTCAGCTAAAGAGGTCAACTCGATCGGAAACTACTCCGTCTGCACCGAGCTGAATAAGTTGCCGCATGTGAACTGGGTCATTTACGGTCCAGAAGTGGACCTCCAGGCCGTGGCGCTTGGCGCGCTGAATGAAGCCATTGGTTGCAAACCGAACTGGTCCCTGAGCGGGTGGGATTTGGAAAGCATCAATGTCTCGAACCACGGCCCCAAATCCAATGCCGCCAAGGTTGTGACTGAGCCACGCGAGGATGACCTCACGCATTGATGCACTGGTGGCAACTGGCCTCGAAAGCATTCCTAGTGCATGGTTTCTGCGCTTTGAGGAAAAGCTGGAGACAAGGACTCGATCGTGGGCTTGGAACGCTTCAATTTCACGCACCGTTGGAGCGATGGCGGCACTGGACTTGATGTCGAGATTCAGACGCACCCCAAGCTCAAGGCCCTGAGCGAGGGAGGGAATTCGGGCTCCATTTAGCAGCCTGATACTCGAAAGCTCATCGAAGCTGATGGCAGAAATCTTTTTGTTCAGGCCAGCCACCCGGTTTAGGTCTTCATCGTGAAACAACACGGCCACGCCATCGCTTGTGGCGTGAACATCGGATTCGATGTGGGTTGCTCCGTGGGAAATTGCCTCCTGAAAGGCCTCCAGAGAGTTTTCGTCGATGTCGCTGCGGTGCTGACTTAGGCCACGGTGCGCAAAAACGCGGGGCAGTGGGGCATCAAAGTAGGCGGTTCTGGCCATGAATTCCCCTAGTCTGTCTAGATGGCCCAGTCTAATTTTGCTTATCGCTTTGCGAAGCTAAATCTTGGCCTGTTCATCTACGGCATTGGTATTGCCATGATGGTCCACGCATCGATCGGGGTGGCACCATGGGATGTATTGGCGCAGGGGATTTCTAAGCAAACCGGCATAACTTTTGGGCAGGCGACAATCGCAGTCAGTGTGATGGTTCTGCTCAGCTGGATACCGCTTCGCGTAAAGCCGGGCATCGGTTCAATTCTTAACGGATTGCTGCTTGGGGTTTATGCCGATCTGATTCTTCCGCTGTTGCCCGCACTAGATGGCTATCTGCAGCAGCTAGGACTCTTCCTTGCCGGACTGTTGGTGATCTCTTTTGCCACTGGAATGTATATCTCCTGCAACATGGGCAAGGGCCCACGAGATGGCCTGAATACTGGGCTAGCGCAGAAGCTGAAGTTGCCCTTCTGGCAGGCCCGGAGCATCGTTGAGGTGGCTGTTGTGTCGGTGGGCTTTGCTATGGGTGGACAGGTTCGTGAAGGAACTTTGATCTTTGCAATTTCGATTGGCTACCTAAACCAGATGGGCCTGCGGCTATTCAAGTTGGTGGATAAAGGCGGAAGGCTTTGAGCCATCGCCACCGAAGAGCAGTTCGTGTGCTACTCCGCTCTGGCCAAGGCCGAATCCTGCTGTTTTTGTCCCACTTTGAGCCTGGGTCAGGGCTAGATCCCGCTTGGGTTTTCCCCGGTGGAGGCATGGAACCGGGTGAATCAGAGATTGCGGCGGCCCTGAGGGAGTTGAGAGAGGAAACCGGGCAAGTATTTCTGCCGGAGCAACTGGGGCAGGTTTTTGAGACCATCCAGCACAAAATGCCAGATCCCAGGGAGTTTGAGACTGGCGAGGCTCATTTCTTTGAGCTGGCAATCGACCATGAGTTCGAACCGGATTCGACGCTATGGACCCCAGAGGAACATCGAGACAATCTCTCTCATCGCTGGTGGTCCTTGGAGGAAATTCTTTCGGAGGAGCCTTGGATTGAACCCGCAGGTTCAATTGCGCTCTTAGCAAGAAGGCTTGGGGCGGACCCCAGTAGCCCGCTTCAAAGCTGAGCACCTAAAGCCGATAATAAACATTATGTCAAGTAAAGTTTACGTGAGCGCTTCCCCGTCTTGGCCTTGAAAGGATTTAGAGCTGCTGGGTAACAGCAGACCACTGCACCAGTTTTTGCTTAGCAGCGCCGGATTCGATTGCGGACTTTGCACGAGCGATGGCTGACTCCATCAATGCGGGCAGATCGTTTTTGGAACCCTTGGCTAACTCATAAGCTGCAATTCCACCAGCTGCGTTGAGAACCACAACATCGAAGATCGCCGCTGAGTTCTCGAACTCTTCCCCGGCAAATAGCTTGGATGCGACCTCGGCATTGTGCTTAGCGTCTCCACCAAGTAGTTGTTCCTGAGATGCGCGTGCGAGCCCGAAATCGCGAGCATCGATTTCGGTTGCAGTCACTTCACCGCCATGTACTTGAATTACTCGGTTGAGTTCGGTGGTTGAGAGCTCGTCGAGTCCATCGTCTGAACGGAAAACCAGAGCTGTTCTGCCGCGCATGGCTAGCTCTTGGGCCATTACTGGGGCAATTGTCTGGTTTGCCACACCGAGCGCGGTGGCAATTGGCTGAGCGGGGTTCGCCAGTGGGCCAAGGAAGTTGAATGTGGTCGGAACCCCCAATTGCTTACGTACCGGGGCAACGAAGCGCATTGCCGGGTGAAAAACGGGGGCGTAAAAGAATGTAATTCCCACTTCCCTAAATACATCTGCCACCTGAGCAGGCGCTAGGTCGAGCTTGATCCCCAATACCTCGAGCATTTCCGAGGATCCGGTCTTTCCTGAGGCGGAGCGACTTCCATGCTTGAGAACGGGCACTCCGGAGGCTGCCGCGACTACCGAAGCCATCGAGCTAATGTTTACTGTTCCGACCAAGTCTCCCCCGGTCCCGACAATGTCCACTGCATCAGAACCAGTGTTGAGAACCACAGCATTGTCGAGCATCACATCAACTAGGCCAGCAAGTTCATGAACAGTCTCTCCCTTGGACCTCAGGGCCATCATGAAAGCTCCGATTTGACCCTCCGAGGCCTCCCCGGACATGATTTGCCGCATAGCCCATCCAGCTGACTCGCGATTGAGGTCCTCCCCCGCGAGCAGTGCGCTGAGGACTGTTGGCCAACTGTGGTTGTTCATTTGGCTGAGTTTAGCCCCAGGTTTTTGGAATGTCAGCCCAAAAAATCGCGGAAATGCGCTCTTCCGAGGCCTATTCGCAAACTTTCTGGGTTAGGCTTGAGGCATGTCTGCAACCACTTCAGCAGCCGCCCAAGCGGCAGTAATCAACAGGCCTAACGCAGTTTCGGTGGGCACAATTGTCTGGCTTGGCTCCGAAGTTATGTTCTTCGCAGGCCTTTTCGCTATGTATTTCAGCCTTCGTGCTGGTGCACCAGACCTTTGGGCAAACGATGCTCAGATTCACAACGTGCCTTTTGCGCTTATCAACACGCTCATCCTGGTAGCCAGCTCATTTACTGCTCAGTTCGGTGTGTTCGCCGCTGAGCGCATGCAGCCTCGCCGAACCGGCAACTCCCCTGCCAAGTGGGGCATGATCGAGTGGTTCTTCCTCACCTATGTCATGGGCGCGATCTTCGTCGCCGGCCAGGCTTGGGAATACGCGATGCTAGTTTCTGAGGGAATCACCCTTAGCTCCAACTCCTACGGCTCAGCCTTCTACATCACAACCGGCTTCCACGCCCTGCACGTTGTTGGAGGACTCATTGCCTTCCTATTGGTTATTGGGCGAGCTTACGCAGCGAAGAATTTTGGACACCGCGAGGCAACCAGCGCAATCGTGGTCTCTTACTACTGGCACTTTGTAGATGTGGTGTGGATTGGCCTGTTTGTGGTCGTCTACATCTTGAAATAAATGGAGAAGCAGTTGAATAACGAAAAGCCGATGCGTCGGCGCCCTTGGGCTGCCGGTTTTGTCATTTTTCTTGGACTAATCCTGTCCGGAGGTGGCTACGCAGCCGCAACAAGCACGGTCGAAACTGAGCTATCAGGGCCAGAGCAGGTTGAAGAGGGTCGCAAACTATTCCTCGCCAACTGTGCCTCTTGCCACGGAACCAACGGTGAAGGCGCTATCGGTGGCCCGAGCTTGATTGGTGTCGGTGCTGCTTCCGTTGACTTCCAGGTTGGAACTGGCCGCATGCCAGGCCAAGCTTCTGGCCCACAGCTTCACAAGAAGCCAGTTCAGTTCACCGAGGAGCAGATTGCAGCCATGGCTGCTTATGTCGCCTCGCTTGCACCTGGACCAGCTATCCCAGATGAGGAATACCTAAGGACTGACGGAGACGTTGCACACGGTGGTGAGCTGTTCCGAATCAACTGCGCTATGTGCCACAACGCCGTAGGTGCAGCTGGTGCCCTTACCGAGGGTAAGTGGGCTCCGGTGCTCGACGGTGTTTCAGAGAAGCACATCTACGAGGCCATGCTTACAGGCCCACAGAACATGCCAGTTTTCAATGATGCCAACCTGACCCCCGAGGACAAGAAGGACATCATTTCTTATCTGAAGTACGTGGAGAACAACCCATCGGTCGGTGGCTTTGAGCTTGGATCGATTGGACCTGTTGCAGAAGGTCTATTTGCCTGGATCTTCGGAATGGGCTTCATTATTGCAATCACCGTTTGGCTTGGCGCCAAGGCTAACTAGGAGTTAGAGCAAATGAGCGAGATCGAAAAGGCCTACTCAGGCGGTTTAGCGACTAACGTCGAACGTCCAATTGCTGACCCAGGCATCGAGCCACACAGGCTCAGGATGACCGACAAGGACGAGAGTGCTGCCAAGACAGCGGAGCGTGTAATCGCTTCCCTATTCCTGCTTTCCATTTTTGGAGCCATCCTCGCAGTTTGGGGATTCTTCGCTTTCCCAATCACCGATGGTGACCTGAGCGCAACCCGCAATGGAGCGCTGTGGATGGGCATCGGAATGGCCTTGAGCCTCTTTGGCATTGGCTTCGGCGCGGTCCACTGGGCAAAGTCACTCATGCCAGACCACGAGGTTTCAGAAGAGCGTCACTTGGCCCGCAGCAGCGACGAGGTTCGCGCTCAGGCAATTGAAATCATCAAGCTGGCCGATGGCGAGTCAGGATTCACCAGGCGCAAGCTGATTCGTCGCACCATGTATGGTGCCTTGGCCTTCTTCCCAATCCCTGCGGTTGTTATCTTCGGTGACCTCGGTCCAACCGTAGGTGACACCCTAAAGCGCACCATGTGGCGCGCGGGAACTCGCCTAACCAAGGATCCAACAGGTATCCCAATCAAGGCTTCCGATGTAACCATCGGTTCTGTTTTCCACGTTATTCCAGAGGGTCTGAAGGATCTGGATCACGAAGTCAAGCTAAACGAGAAGGCGAAGGCCGCTGTTTTGCTGGTTCGCGTGAATCCCGATGACCTGAAAGAAGATCCAGCGAAGGCATCTTGGAGTTACGACGGCATCGTTGCTTACTCCAAGATTTGCACCCACGTGGGCTGCCCAGTGGCTCTGTATGAGCAGCACACGCATCACCTGCTATGTCCTTGTCACCAGTCGACCTTCGACCTGGCAGACCACTGCAAAGTGATCTTCGGACCAGCAGCACGCCCTCTCCCCCAGCTTCCAATTGCGGTTGACGCTGAGGGTTATCTGGTCGCACAGAGCGACTTCCTTGAGCCGGTAGGCCCAACTTTCTGGGACATAAGGAACGACTAAATGACTAGCACCACTACAGAGCAGAAAAAGGGTGGATTCCTAGCAGGAACCGCCAACTACATCGACGAGCGAGTTCCAGTCGGCTCCGTGCTAAAGAACTTCGGTCGCAAGGTCTTCCCTGACCACTGGAGCTTCATGCTCGGTGAGGTTGCGCTCTACAGCTTCGTCATCCTCGTTCTCTCGGGAACCTTCTTGACCTTCTACTACCAGCCATCCATGGCGGTTGTTTACTACCAGGGCTCCTACGCGCCTCTAAAGGGCGTCGAGATGTCTATCGCCTACGCTTCGAGCTTGGACATTAGCTTCGACATTCGAGGCGGCTTGCTGATGCGCCAGGTGCATCACTGGGCTGCTCTACTATTTGTTGCTGCTTCCGGTCTGCACATGCTCCGCGTGTTCTTCACTGGTGCATTCCGCAAGCCGCGTGAGCTGAACTGGTTGGTTGGTTTCATGCTGTTCATCCTTGGAATGGCAGCTGGATTTACCGGCTACTCACTGCCGGATGACCTGCTATCTGGTAACGGCCTACGAATCATCGACGGAATGATCAAGGGAATTCCTTTCATCGGCCCGTCCATCTCAGCGGGCCTCTTCGGAGGTGAGTTCCCTGGTACCGAGGTGATTGCGCGACTTTACAGCTTGCACATCATGATCGTGCCGGCATTGATCATTGTCTTTGTGGGTATTCACCTAATGATGGTTATCATCCACAAGCACACTCACTATTCGGGCCCTGGACGCCGCGACGACAACGTCGTTGGCTACCCGCTTATGCCTGTCTACGTTGCTAAGGCTGGTGGATTCTTCTTCCTAGTCTTCGGTGTGATCATGGCAATCTCAGCCACCTTCACCATCAACCCAATTTGGAACTACGGACCGTACGACCCATCACCAGTTTCCGCTGGTACCCAGCCAGACTGGTACATCGGTTGGCTGGATGGAGCTCTTCGCTTGGCTCCAAGCAACTGGGATGTTGCTGT
>JACCDV010080093.1_pt1 | contig 14301 bp, 10 predicted proteins | sample 7446131 | NCBI WGS metagenome assembly JACCDV01 (sample SAMN15323448, study PRJNA562643) | freshwater metagenome | isolation source: river surface water | place: USA:Blue River Watershed | collected 2017-08-17 | reverse complement strand
GCAACTCTATCGGTAGCCGTATTTGTGTTTGTTTTTAAATATTTAAAACCTCAAGCTACTGATTAAAAGGACATATCAATGAACGAATTATTAGTACAAGCAATGGTTTCAGTCGGGTTATTCACCATGTTAATTATTGTCGCTTTCCAGCTTGTAAATAAAATTTCTAAGTCTCCAACAGACTAAGAATTACTAACCTTATCCTTAAGCCTATCTTTGAAACTAAACTTCCTATTAGTTATCTGCTGGTAGACTAGCCCTGCTGCTTCTATCTCCCCGAGAGATTTAGAGAGTTGCAGCGTTAAGTAGAAACTACGTTTCTTGTTCATACTTGGATAAGTAATTAGCCAGTAGCTTGCAATAAGAAATATTTTGATGAATAGATATAAAGGTATGCCAGCTATCTTGATATCAGCCATCACCCCTGGCATAAACTTACGGTAACGGTGGGAGAGTCCTGCGAGTTTATCTGGCACCCTGCGCATTCTATCGGTGTGCGTCATCCAATACTGACTGCAACCGGATTTAAAATACCAGCGGCGCATGTTTTGTGCTGTCATCTGCTCTGATGTAATCGGATGGAAGACTATCAATTGCGGCACGTAGAGCATCGGCACCTTCAGCATGCTGAGATACTCCAGGAACTCCGTATCTTCATGCAAACCCACACCACCAGCCGCGTTGCGCCCGAGGTCAGTTCTGAAATCTCCGCAGTTATCGAAAATTTCTTTGCGGTACATAATGTTAGTACCGAGAGGAAACCTCGCGACACCGATATCACTCTCGACGGGGTAGAACGATTCTTCATCGCCGTAATTATGCCCAGTGAATAGCGCCTGATCTATTCCATAAGGCGGAGTTGAGTTGAGCCACTTCGGTACACGCTCCTGCCATAGAGGTATAGAACGTCCGCCATAGACACCTATCTCTCTATCTTTGCAGCCCGCTGCTATTCTTAGGGCTTCTTTAAGCCAGTCCTCATCGAGAGTTAGGTCGTCATCGAGAAACGCTAGTAGCTCGCCGCTAGCTTGCTTGATGCCATGATTACGCGAAGCAGCGACACCTTGGCGGTTCTCTAGATAGTATTTCACCGTGAGTACCGTGCTTTCGGTGAATTTATAAGCAACTTCTTTAGTATTGTCGAAAGAATTATTATCGACTAGTATCACCTCTACTTCAGCCTTATCATCTGTGTTCAGGCGAGCGTGCTGATATGATAAATCCTCGAGCAACTGCTCAAGCTGTATCGCGCGGTTATAAGTGCAAATAACAATACTTAGCTTCATATGAATATAGGCCAAACCAATACAATAAACGAACTAAGCGCTTATGATTTCGATTTGCCCGAAGAGCTTATCGCCAGCTATCCTACAGCTAAGCGCGATCAATCTCGACTGCTCCATTATAATCTGGAATCTAAATCTCTTAAACACCTGAATTTCACTGATATTACAAGTATTCTGGCTCCAGGCGATATATTAGTTCGTAATAATAGTAAAGTACTTCCGGCGCGCTTCTACGTAGAAAGAGCCCGTGATCAAGACTTGACAACAACTGAAAATTCAAATCAGCGCAAAGACCAGAATAAAATCGAAATCCTCTTACTCAAAGCCCGTGCTGGCAGTTGGGAGGCCATCGCGAAGCCACTTAAGAAAATCAAGAATGGTGAGTATCTACTCAGTAATGGTCAGTCCGTTCAGATCACAAGATTAGATCAGCCTAGCTCTGGCGAAATTAGCGCGCAGATATTAGTGGATTTCGGTACTGATGATGATTTCACGCGTGCAGTAAACGAAGCTGCTGAGATGCCTATCCCACCATACCTAGGCAGGCAGGCTGAAGAGATAGATAGGGAGCGTTATCAAACCATCTACGCGCAAGAGACTGATAGCGGCTATAGTATCGCAGCACCCACTGCTGGACTGCATTTCACAGATACAGTTACAGAGGAGCTTCGCGCGCGGGGCATCAAGATTCTTGATATCACTTTGCACGTAGGCTTAGGTACTTTTCTGCCGGTAAAATCAGAAACCATCACTGCTCATAAGATGCACAGCGAATGCTATGAGATCGCTGATAATACTTGGCAGCAGATACTCAGCGCTCCGAGTGAAGGCAAGCGTAGTATCGCCGTCGGTACTACCGCTACAAGAGCTCTCGAGAGTGCAGCGCGCAGCGGCAAGCTTAAAGCCGAAACTGATATTTTTATTTATCCACATTCTGAACAAAGTTTTAAAATCATTGATGGTTTGATTACCAACTTCCATCTACCTCGCTCTACACTATTAATGCTGGTTAGCGCACTAGCTGGTAGAGAAGAAATATTGAAGATATATAAAGAAGCAATAGCGCAGCGCTATAGGTTCTTTAGTTATGGGGATTGTATGCTGCTGCTTTAGTCGTCAGCTATAATAAATGACCGTGGCTAATAGTAGAATGCGTATTTTATTCCTCGGTCCAGCTGGCGCAGGCAAGGGCACTCAGTCCCAGCGCCTAGCAGAGGCCCATAATATTCTTCATATCAGTACTGGTGATCTGATTCGCGCTGAAATAGCGAGCGGATCTGAGCTTGGGCTTAGAGTTAAGGCTATCGTTGAATCTGGCGCTTTAGTTAGCGATGACATCGTTAATGAGATAGTGCGCAATAAAATCTCTAAGCTAGATAGTTATATACTCGACGGCTACCCGCGCACGCTGGAGCAAGCGCAGTACCTGGGCAGCTATTCTCAGCTTGATTATATTTTTGACCTAGAGGTTCCGCGCGAAGAGCTAATCGCGAGACTTAGTGGTCGCAGACTCTGCACTAAGAAGAAAGACCCAGCTTGCAAAGGCACTTTCCATCTTAGCTTCAACCCACCTAAGACTGAGGGTATTTGTGATTTATGCGGCTCAGAGCTATACCAGCGTAAGGACGATATGCTTGAAGTTATTGAGAAGCGTCTTAACGGCTACGAAGCTGAGACTGGCAAGCCGCTAGGTGATTATTACAAGAATTACAATCTAATCAGAATCAACGCTATGCGCAGTCCTGATGATGTCTATGCTGATATAGAATCTAGACTAGCCACTAAAGCTGCAATCTAATTATTACTCTTCGCTACCAATCTCATCATCAGTGCCTTCTTCGGCATCTTTGAAGACATCAAGCTTGTCATTCATATCGAATATACCAAGCTCGAGAGCCTGACCGACTTTCATAGTACGTATTTCTTTATCTAGTTTAATAGTGATGAAGGCTTCTTTGCCTGCAGTCTTACCAACTTCTATTTTGACGATTTGCCAAGGACCGATAAAATCATCCTCTAGTAACTCTAAGAATTCTTCCTTAGCTTTAGACATCGCTTTAGTAGCGAGTTTGACTATTTTAATTTTCTTAGTGCCTTGCAGATATTCGAAATCAGCTTCTTTATAGCTAACTAGCGCAAGGTTTCTATCACCAGAAGTAAGCACACCAACAAGTCCAGCTCTGTAAGCTCTGCGCTTATACATTTCTGGTGGCTTCACTTCTTCTATCTGCTCTTCAACAGCATCTTTAATAACTTCAATAACTTGACCAGGTATGGTGAATGGGTTGTCTTTACCAGCGTTCATCAGTGCGATATCGATCATGTCTCTATCGTAGTTAGGTGGAATACCTTTCTGGCGGGTAAGATCCCAGAGCGGGCTAAGATCCATATTTAGAATTTCAGCAGCTTTATTAGTAGGCTTGCGCGGGGTACGTTTACGTTTAGAACTGTGAGCTAATTTAGAATAATCAGGCGACATTGCTTGATAAGCGAAATATCCACCGACAAGCACTACCACCGCAATTAGAATTACTGTTTGTCTGTTGACTTTAATACCTTTTTTGGCTGCTTGCTCAGCTTCTATTTCTTGCGCGAGACTATCATCACCGTAATCGTAGTCAGCATAAGCTTTATAAATCGCCTTAGGTGCTTGCAGCTCAGGAGCTGGTTCATCTTCGTACTGATTCTGACCGTAGTCCTGCTCAGCGAAAATACTATTCATGTCAGATTCTGGTTCGCCGGCTTCTGCACTCTGCCACGGCAAACCTTCTTCAGCAGTAGGTTCTGCGGCAGGTTCAGTAGCGCCGAACATAGTAGCGAAATCTACGGCAGGCTCTTCTTCTGCTTTAGCTTTAGGCTCTAGAGGTTTTAGGAAATCTTCAAAACTAACTTCTTCAATGGGCTTACTACTAGCTTCTGGCTCAGCCTTAGGCGGCGGCAGGCTTGTACCGCCATCACCACCGAAGAAATCTGGTTTATTATCGTCAGAAGGATTGCTCACTCGTCTTTAGTAACCACTCTGAGTAATTCCTCAATAGTGGATTTTTTATTGATGATCTTTTCTACAGCAACATCATAAAGCGACTTAACATTATTGCCAGTCATGATGTTTCTGATTTTCTCTAGGCTAGCTCCTTCTTGAATCACACGTTTAATCTCACGATTAACATGCATGATCTCGAAAACGCCTTCCCTTCCAGAGTATCCAGTATTATTACAGTTTTGACAACCCTTGGCTCTTACTAAGGTAAGTTGCGTTCCTTCAGGCTGACCTAGTATACGCAACTCTTCAGGCGTTGCCGTATAGTCTTCATAACAATGCTGGCAAACGCGTCTTAAAAGTCTCTGCGCCACCACACCGACAAGTGCACTAGCCACTAGGTAAGGCTGCACGCCCATATCTATTAACCTAGTTACAGTACTTGGAGCATCGTTAGTGTGCAGGGTACTTAGAACCAAGTGACCAGTGAGTGCTGCTTGAATAGCGATCTCTGCTGTCTCTTTATCACGAATCTCACCGACCATCACAATGTCAGGGTCTTGTCTTAGGATACTGCGAAGACCAGAAGCGAAAGTCAAACCAGCTTTAACGTTAACTTGTACTTGGTTCACGCGCGCCAGCTGAAACTCAACTGGATCTTCCACAGTCACCACGTTGCGAGTAGTATCGACTAGCTTAGCTAGTGAAGTATAAAGCGTACTTGTTTTACCTGAGCCAGTAGGTCCAGTAATCAGCACCATACCTTGAGACATACCGAGCCAAGACTCGTACTCTGGAATCATGTCCTGCTCCATACCTAAGTTACTAAGTTCAGTAAAAGAATTTTCGTGCGGCAAAAGACGAATAACACACTTCTCTCCGTAAAGAGTAGGTAGAGTTGAAACACGCAAATCTAGTTTGTTGCCGTTAACTATCTCTGTAACGCGTCCATCTTGCGGTATACGTGACTCAGCGATATTAAGGTCAGCGATAATTTTAATACGCGCAATCATAATCTTGCGGTAGTCAGCTTGCTCGCTGCATGGATACTTGCATATATCGCGCAGCACACCATCGATACGATAGCGCACGATCAGGAATTTCTCACTCGGCTCGAAGTGAATATCAGAGCAACCTACTTTAGCAGCATTACCCATCAGATCTCTTACTTCGCGCCCAATAGCGTTTTCGTCAGTAGCATCTATGACCTTAGCTGGAATTGCTTCTATGGTTTTCTGCAGGTCAGCACCGAGAATATTTTTCTTCTTCTCAGGAGCTGGAGCTGGCTTACCGTTCGGCGTAGTAGCCACTTTAGGTGCTGGGTTTACTGCCTTAGCGAAACTTGCTTTGTTCACTTTAACTAGCACGACTTTAAAATTATTCACTAACGGACTAAGCGCATCAGCCATCGCATCCGGCTGCTCTTCTGAGCAAGCGACATAAAGCGTATTCTCAGAGAATACTAGCGGCAAAGCCTTGTCTCGCGGCCAGTTCGGCTTCATCGAAGTGATAAGTTGCTGATCTAAATAGCCTAGATCTAAATCTTTATTTGCATTCACGAGCAACTTTATCGCTTCATCTAGCGATATTTCTTTTTTTTGTAATTGCTGGAAGGCTGACCTTTGTTGAACCGCCATAAATACTTATATGCCCTCTCTAATTAGCCCTAAAACCTGCTTACTAAGTATATCTAGCCTCATCAAGTAGATAATATGCGCGCGATCAAATTATCAATAAGTTATTATCCTTAAGTGGGGCACGCTCAACATAAATCACTAGGCTATCTGTTTCTCAATGTATGCGTAAACATCAGCAATACTTGGAATAATTTCTTGCGCAACTCTATTCTCGCCGCTTAAGCGATAGCCGACTTGGTAGCTTCTACCACCAAGTTCATTCACCCGAGCGTGAGCATAATTATCAGTAAGATCATCACCGAAGAAAATTAATTGATGCTCTGGAAATTTAGCGTGCAGGTAATCAATACCCATACCTTTATTAATATGCTGCGGTATTAGCTCGAAAACACCTATACCTTCTTGCACGCGAAACTTAGTTGTAAAAAAATCTTGGCTCGGTAGCTGAGTGTATTCGCCTCTATAAGCAGAGTAGAACTTCGCGATCATATCAGTAGGGTTACTATGAGCCTTAAAATGAATCGCAAAAGTCAAAGCCTTGGGCTCGTAAACCAGATCTGCTTCTTGACTAAAAAGTTCAGACCAAAGCCGCCACTCCTGCTCGTAAGGTGACTCATGAATTTCTTCGAGAGGTTCAGCTCCGTGGGTACCGATAAGAATAATCTCAGGGCTCAAACCCTCACCAACAGCATATTTAAGATTAGGCAGGGATCTACCGGTAAGTATAGAGACGGGGTGCCTCTCTACAAGTGCGTTTAACTTAGACTTGGCTATATCAGGCATTATGCCTGCTTCAGGAGTATTCGCTATCTCCACCAAGGTTCCGTCGTAATCAAATATAAATATCGGGCGCACAAGAATAGTATAATCTACTGATCTAAGTGCAAAGCTCCAAAAATAAATACAGTCTCTTCCCCACTGCTGATGGCAGCTTTAGTTATCACAACGCTAGCTACGACGAAGCTTACCACTCTGAGCACGGTGCTTATGCTGAAGCTTTGCACAAGCACGTTATCGCTTCGCGTATCTTAGAGCTTCGGCAGCCCGAGATTAGAATCCTAGATGTCTGCTTCGGTCTAGGCTACAACAGCGGAGTTGCTATTGAGAAGATTCTAGAACAGAACCCTGAAACCAAAATTGAAATCATTGGGCTTGAGAATGATCCGGAGATACTTAAGCTAATTAAAGACTTGGAGATTCCCGAATCACTAGATAGTTATCAATTCGCGCATAAGTTACTTTGTCAGTTGAATAGAGACGATCATTGCGAGACACGAAGTGTCGAAGCAATCCATGACAATATCGCAATGACGGTAAAAATCGGCGACGCCCGCGAGCAAATCAAAAACCTTGAATCTAACTATTTCGATGCTGTGTTTTTTGATCCTTTTAGTCCGCGCAAGTGTCCTGAGCTCTGGGATTTAAGCTTCATCACTGAAGTAGTACGCTGCACTAAGCCTGGCGCCTATATCAGTACCTACAGTTCTTCGCGCATAGCCAAAGATGGTTTTAGCAACGCAGGATGCAGTTTAGAAGAGGGTCCTAAGCTTGGCAGGCGCAATGGCGGGGTGCTAGCGCGTAAGCTTTGCTAAAATATTATCCTAATGAGCATCTCAGAAGAAAAATTCAAAGCCACTACCAGTTACTTGTTACCGTTCGAGAAACTACACGGACTTGGCAATGATTTCGTGGTGGTTAATATTAGCCATCTTAAAGAAGCGAGCGCAGATATTAGCCAAGCTTACGAGCAAGAATTAACCCAAAAAGTTTGTGATCGCAATTTCGGCATCGGGGCTGACGGACTTATTATCATCGATAGTCCTAAGAAATCCTCAGAAGCTATTCGCTCTTGGCGCTACTATAACTCAGATGGTTCTATCGCTGAGATGTGCGGCAATGGTATTCGCTGCGCCGCTAAGTATATTTACGAGCACGGGCTCAGTAACGAAGATACCAAGTTCAAAATTGAAACCTTAGCTGGCGACATAGAAGTAGAACTGCTCGATGACGAGCAAGTTCGAGTTAATATGGGAGCGCCGCGAGAGATCCGCACTGGACTCAAACTAACTAGTTCTAAAGGTTTTGAATTCCCTTATGACTATGTCTCCATGGGCAATCCACATGCAATTAATTTCTACGAAGCTGACGATAAAGAGCTAGAACGCATCAGTCTTAACGGACCTGAGATAGAAGTTCATGGTGATTTCCCTAAGAAAACCAATGTCGAGTTCGCGCGCATCGACAAGGCTGATAGCAGCATCAAATTAATAGTCTGGGAGCGCGGCTGCGGTTTCACCAAAGCTTGCGGTACTGGCGCTTGTGCAACTGCTATCGCTGCTATTAAACGCGGCTATTATAAACAGGACCAGGACATTCGTGTCAAACTTCCAGGCGGTGATCTAATCATTCGCTGGGATTCCGTGACTAATGATATTTATATGACCGGCAAGGCTGTACTTTCATTCATTGGCTACTATAATGATGAAGGAAGCTAAATGTCAGCCAAGCAAATATTACTTAGCACCTTATCGTTTTTGGTTCTTTTGACCACATCGTTTTTTGTTTTTCATGAATTATCTCAGCCGGTAGTAGATTATGATGCGATCACTTGGGTTTACGGTCTTAAGGCTCTTAAGCGCGAAGACATAATCAGCAAACTACATAAAGAAAAACTCAACGGCAAACCTATACTATTGGTGAATCCTGTGCGTATTAGCAATCGCCTCAAACATCACCCGTTTATCGCAAGTGCCAAAGTTAAACGCTACCTCTACCCTCACCGTAAAATCAAAATCTATATAGAAGAGACTAAATTCTGGGCTAACTATAACGGAAGATTATTAGACAGAAATGCTAAAACCGTGGTCAACCTTACTAGAAGCCTCTGCGCGAGCCGCACTCGCGCGCTACTAAACTCCACTAATACTACACTGGTAAATATCAGTGCTAGAAAAGCTCTTAGCGACACTGAGCTAGCGACTTTATTGAAGCTTTGTAATTTAATTGAAGCTAGCACCAAACTAAAAGTCAAAGAAATCACTGGCGATCAGGAAGGTAACTATACTATTCACACTAATTTTTATAAGTTCAAAGTAGGGCTGCTCGATTCTAAAGTCCTTAAGCGCACCCAAAGAGTTACGCTAGTCTTGGATCAGCTGCGTTCCATCGATAAAAATAAAACGGATCTGGATTATATAGATCTATCGCTATCATCATCTGAAGTGATACTTGGCAAGCATATGGCTGCAATTCCAGCGAAGATAGTAGCTGCAATTAAGCCAAAAGCTGACGAAGCTAAGAATAAAGCTGCAAAGCCAGCCGCTAAAGTTAAAGTTATGGAACCTGCGCCAGCACCTAAGCCGCAGCCGAAACCTACTACTGTGCCAGTAGTGGCACCTCAATAAGATATAATTGCTAAAGGCATCATGGCTAAAAAACGCGTCAGAGTAGTAGTATCAGGAGCACTAGGCAGAATGGGTAAATCTGCTGTTCAAACTTTTATTGATAATGATCAAGAATTCGAGCTAGTGGCTGGAGTAGTTAGAGATCTTAGTAACGTCGAAGATCACGTCAAAGAAGAACTCTTAGCCATGGGCGTCCAGCTCACTGATAACCTGCGCGACACCTTGCAGCGCAAACAAGTAGACGTACTAGTGGAGCTTACCACCGCCGAAAGTGTTTATCATAATTCTCGGCTTGCTCTTGAAAGCGGCATCAAAACTGTAATTGGAGCTACCGGTCTTAGCGACGAAGAAATCGCCGAGCTGGATAAAATCTCTAAACGCCACCACGTTGGCTGTATTATCGCTCCTAATTTCGCTATTGGTGCGATATTAATGATGCAATTCTCCCAAAAAGCTAGTAAGTATTTCGGTAAATGTGAAATCGTTGAGTTTCACCACGACCGTAAGATCGACGCCCCGTCTGGCACCTCGGTGAAGACCGCTAAGATGATCGCTAGCACTAATCGCAGTATCAACTCCAGCAATAAAACCAATCACGCAGCAACTAAAATCGAATCTAATATTCCTATACACAGCATTCGCCTGCCTGGTTTCGTCGCTCACCAAGAAGTTATATTCGGTGGTGTCGGACAGACTCTAACTATCCGTCACGATAGCATTGATAGAAGTAGTTTTATGCCTGGGATACTTCTTGCAACCCGTAAAGTGATGCAGACCGAAGAGCTAATCTACGGCTTAGAGCAGATAATTTAAAGTAACGCTAAAATACGCTCAAACTCTAACTTAGGATTACGCACCCAATCACGAGCATAAACTCTATGCACTTTCCAGCCCAGAGACTCTAGCACCTGGCGGCGCAGACGTTCTCTATCGCGAACTGTACTTGCTGCTTGATAGACAGGACCATCGGTCTCTATCGCGAGTAGATAATTATCCTCATCATCAGCATTAGCTACAGCCAAGTCGATACGATAATCTGAGCTGCCGAGCAAACGACTAACTTTATATCCACGCTCTTCAAGAGCAGCAGCGATGGAACTTGCTAGGCTATTGTCTTTGCCTTGACTGACGCGCGATTCGAATAACATTTCTTGATCGTTAGATAAATTCTGCTCAGAACTATGCTCAGCATAAGCAAGATACTTCTTAAGTAGCATCGCTCCTTGTGCGCTGGTTCTATCTAGATCTATGTCAGATGCCGTGATAGAACTAAAGACCTTAAGCTTGTAGCGCGCACGCGTAATCGCTACATTCAGCCTGCGATGCCCGCCTTCACGGTTCAGCGGACCGAAGTTATGCGAGAGCGTGCCCTTACGATCGCGAGCATAACCGATACTAAAATAAATTTCATCACGCTCATCACCTTGAACGCTTTCAAGGTTCTTGATAAAGAAAGAATCAGGGCTATCTTCATTGAAATATTGTTCAAGCTGAGGATTCTTGCGTAGTAGAGTCGCTAGCTCACGCTCAATAGCATCTTGCTGCGCTTCAGAGAACGCAATCACGCCTAGCGAACGCTCTGGCTTAGTACTGTAGTGATCTATTATTGCCTGCGCAACTGTTTTAGCCTCGATGCGGTTGAACCTAGAACCTTTCTCGTAGCGGCCAGCTTCGATAAGTTCGAAATGCACACCATGATCCTTGGATCTTTGCATTGGCGAAGGGAAGGTTATAAGTTTATTGTCGTAAATATAGTAGTTAGAGAAACTAATCAGGCTCTCGTGACGGCTGCGATAGTGCCAATTGAGCGTGCGGTTCGGCAGAAACACTGAACATTCATCCAATACGCTTTCAAAGTGATTCTCTTCATAATCTCCATCATCCTTATCTTCTATATAACTAAAGAAATTAGTCGGCGGCAGCTGGTTAGTGTCACCTGCAAGTATGAGCTGGCGTCCGCGATATATAGACGAGATCGCATCTTCAGTACGTATCTGCGAAGCCTCATCGAATATCACTAGATCGAAACGCACTCTATTGTCTTTACTACCAGTAGTATCGATAAGCTGACTTACAGTCAGTGGGCTCATCATCCAACATGGCTTAAGAGTTTGCAGTAACTCGGGAATTTCTTTCAGTAGAAGACGAATAGGCTTATGACGTTTCTTCTTATTCACTTCAGCCTGCAAGACTTGAATAGCTTCTTGATTAAGAGGATTAGATGCGTACTCTATCCAATCCATAGATAGTTGCTTGGCTAGTTCACCGTTCACTTTAGTGATTTGTTTCTGGTCTAGATCTACGAATTTCTGTATTAGTAGTCGCTGCTCTTGCCCGCTAAACTTACGCAGACAAGGGTTTTCCATTTCGATTTTATCTGCCCAGAGCTCGTAGAACTTAGCTAGGAAGCGCTCTTTAAGAAGGCGGCTATTATTCGGTGAAGGGAAAGCACAGAGATTATCAATTAATGGTTTAAAACCTAGTTGCTCTGCCTTACTGGTGATGTCTTTAAACTCTAACCAATCTTCAATCTTATGAACGCTAGTTATAAGCTCCTCTAGGTGATTAATTAAATCATCGAACTTAAGTTTATTCAGCTCTATATTAGGATTCGGGAATATCTCACGGTAAAACCTAAGCTGATGCTTAACTACTTCATAAGCACTAATCAACTCTTCAGCTTGCTGCTTGAAATCCTGAAAATCCTCAGGATTAGTAATAGTCTCAGCTAACTGCGGCGGCAGTTCTCCAGTCTCGAAACGATCTAGGACTTTTTGCACCCATTTAATAGCAGTAAGAGTCTCCTGCCAGTTAGTATCGAAGTGCTGGTAGAAATCACCCAGTGCGAAACTCAGCTCAGCAGACTCATCATTAATCTCGGCTGTCTGCTTATCAAGCATCACTGCTTGCTCGAGATCAGCAATCATGGTCTTCAGGTCACGCGCTTCATTGTATAAACTAAGTTTTTTGATCTTACTAACATCGCGCCAGTACTCTAGATTCAAGAAACGCATGATACCTGTGTATCTAGTCGAGAACTTAGCGAGCATGGCGTTGTGATCTAGCTCCAGGTAACCTTGGCTATAACGCGCCAGCAAACTCTGCCTGCGGCTATTACGCTCTTCATGCTCAGACTTGGCTTGAATAGCTACATTGGTTACTTCTTGAATTTTAGATTTATTAAGCCAGTCGCGGCGCGGAAACGGAGACAGCAAAGCCAGCTTGCAAGCCTCAGCTAGCCACTTGAATTCGCGCAGATTGCGCACCTCACGCCCGAAATAATTTACGGCAATAGGATCAGCGTACTGCTTAAGTCTTCTAAGTACTCTTTGGAACTCGAGGAAATTAGATTTAATGTCATTTTCAAGTTCAAAACTTAATTTAGCCACGCTAGCATTACGCCAAGGGAATTTATGAAAGCCTGAGAGTATCTCATCTTTCTTCTCAAGCTGCTTAAAGAGATAATCGATCTCAGCAAGCTCGGGCCGTCCTATACGCTCTATATTCTTAATAGTAAAAGTTATATCTCTATCTTCTTCAGGCAGCTCAGTATTAAGTAACTGCTGCAAGCGGCTCAGCTCGCCGTAAATCTCATAAAGAGACATGTCCAGAGGCGATCTAAGCTGATGTAAGTCATCAATGCTCATCTGGATCTGTTCTTTAACACGGTTAATATCTTCTATGTAAACACTACGTTTAGAATCTACAGCTAGAGCCTTAAGAGACTCTAATGAGCTGCGTAAATCTTCAACTATGTCAGACTTCTTTTGCTGCGAGCCGTGTATCTCCAAACAAAAATTATTTAGTTTGCTTTGCTTCAGGCGATTAACCACCACATCTAGCGCTGCTTTCTTCTCGCTGACGAATAGTACTTTTTTGCTTTGGGCAAGTGCTTCAGCGATAATATTACTGATAGTCTGCGATTTACCAGTGCCTGGCGGACCCTGAAGAACGAAACTCTGACCGGCTTTAGCGGCGTAAATTGCTTCTTGCTGACTGCTATCAGCATCTAGTATTTGCTGAGCGGCGTTAGCATCAACCTGTTTATCGATTTGTTTAGCCTCGATAAGATTAGCTAGCGCACTACCGAACTCTTCAGCTGGCACCAGCTCGCCGGCTATCTGTCTAACTACAGGATGCTGGGTGATTTTATCGCGGTGATCTTCTAGATCCTTATAGAGGGCGAGCTTCGCGAAGGAAAACAAACTTAAAGTCGCATCATCAGCGACTTTCCATTGTTGCTTGGTGTTCGCTATTAGTGATTGGATCTCAGTCACTAGTGCCTGCAAAGACTCAAGACTATCAATCTCATCTAAGTTATCCGGGTTATCGCCAAGAGTGGTTAGCTTAGTTAGATCAATACCGAAATCTCTCAGTAGCTTATAACTAAGTGTAGGATTGATGCGAATCTCATCATCAATTAGATTCAGCTTATAGACTCCGCTCAGCCCGCGACGCTCAATGCTTACTGGCACCAAGAACAGCGGCGAACGCGCCGGCTCTTCGCCTGGATTCTCTTGCCACTCGAGGAAAGACAAGGCTAGATAAAGTATATTGACGCCTTGCTCTTGCAAGCTCGCTTTAGCGCGGTTACGCAGTTTAGAAAGTGACTGATCTAATGAGCGTTCATCCTTATCTGCTTGAAGGCTAGTTTCAGTATCGAAATCAAGCACGCTTAAATCTAAACTGTCATCAACGCTCGCATCAAAAGCCTCAGCAAAATCTTCGCCTGGTGGAATTTCATCAGGATCTGGCGGCAAGGCTAAATCAGCATTAGCAGGTGCAGTGACCATAGCGCGGAACTGCAGGCTCTTAGATTCTAGAACTAGCTTACGGAAAATCTCCTCTGCGCTTTCACGAATTTCAATAGATAAACTCTGGCGCGGGCGAAAATACAATAACTGATTACGCTTACTAAAATCAATAAGCTTCTTCTGCCAGCTCTCAAGCTGACGCGCGATCAAATCACCCTTAACTGACTTAGCGGCCCCACT
>JACCDV010466871.1_pt1 | contig 14306 bp, 15 predicted proteins | sample 7446131 | NCBI WGS metagenome assembly JACCDV01 (sample SAMN15323448, study PRJNA562643) | freshwater metagenome | isolation source: river surface water | place: USA:Blue River Watershed | collected 2017-08-17 | reverse complement strand
GTTCGCTGAAGGGAACGGCACTCGATCGGGCCGCGGCGATTCTGCGTGAAGCCGGCATCAACAATGCGCTGATCAATATTGGTGGCAATGTCATGGCCTTAGGTACGCGTTATGGGTCGCCCTGGCGCGTGGCCATTCAGGCGCCGCGTTACGCCGGGCCATTGGCCGTTTTAGAACTGCGTGATGGCGAAGCGACCGGGACGTCGGGCGATTATCAGCGTTATTTCGAAGTAGACGGCCAGCGTTATCCGCACTTGCTCGATCCCAGAACCGGGTATCCGGCGCCGGGTGTGCAGTCGGTAACCATCGTGGTCGATGGGCCAAATGCCGGTGTACGTTCGGATGTGCTGACCAAGCCCCTTTTCATCAGTGGCGCGCAATGGCTGACGATGGCGCAGCGCTTGCAACTGCCATCGGTGCTCCATGTGGCTGAAGATGGCACGGTGTCCGCAACAGCAAATTTGGCGGATCGGCTGAAATTTCAGCCACATGATGGCAAACTGCCGGATATACGGCGAATTTCCCCATAAAATTAGGTGCTATGACAGAAACATCAACAACGCATCCGGTCGGCATTCTGCTTCTGACGCATGGTCGTCTGGGCGAAGCCCTATTTGATTGCGCACGTCATGTGCTGGGCGGCAACGTGCCGGATCACGTGGCGATTCTTTCAGCAGGACAGGATGAGCCCGTCGAGGATGTTGAAGCCCGGGCGCGTGAATTGCTCACGACGTTGAATCAGGGCGGAGGCGTCCTGGTGCTGACCGATTTGCTGGGCGCTACGCCGGCGCGTGTTGCAGCACGTCTGATTGAGCCGGGTAAGGTCGAAGCGCTTTCGGGTGTGAGCTTGCCGATGGTGTTGCGTGCGATTAATTATCGTAACCGGCTACTAGAAGCGCTGGTTAAAAAAGCCTTGCTGGCGGGCACTGAGTGCACCGTCGCGATGACGGCGGCTGACGCCGGTTGATGGATTGGTTTTTAAGAGAGCTCCTATATGACTACGCTGCGCCAGGACGTCGAAATTATTAACAAGCTGGGCCTGCATGCCCGCGCATCAGCCAAGTTTACGCAACTGGCGGGCACCTTCCAGAGTGAGGTCTGGTTGGAGCGTAATGGCCGTCGTGTTAACGGCAAAAGCATCATGGGTGTGATGATGCTGGCGGCAGGTAAAGGGACTTCCGTAACAATCGAGACCATCGGTGATGATGCCGAAGCGGCAATGATGGGGTTGGTGGGCTTGATTAACGATTACTTCGGCGAAGGCGAGTAAGGTCTATGAGCTTTACCCTCCACGGCCTGGGTGTTTCCGGTGGTATCGCCATCGGTCAGGCCCAGTTGCTGTCACATGCGACGCTGGAGGTTGCTCACTTAACGTTGCCCGGACGTCAGCTGGAAAAAGAAGTGGCGCGCTTTGAAGCGGCCGTTGATCGTGTGCGAAATGAACTCGATGAGTTGCGTAACGAAATGGCAGAGTCTGCCGCCGAAATGCGTGCCTTTATCGATGTGCATGCGCTGATTCTGCAAGATCCCGAATTGGTGGATATACCCAAAACCCTGATTCGTGAGCGTGGCTGCAACGCCGAGTGGGCGCTGGTGCAGCAGATGGATTATCTGGTGAAGCAGTTCGATGCCATCGATGATCCCTATTTGCGCGAGCGTAAAGCTGATGTGGTGCAGGTGGTTGAACGCGTCATCAAGGAGTTGATGGGGCGTACCGGCAAGATTGGCAAAACCAGTAAGAGCGCCAAAGGCGTTAAAGAAGAAGAGCAGATTATCGTGGCGCATGATTTACCACCATCTGATCTGATCAGTTTTAAGGAACACCGCTTTGCAGCGTTTGTGACAGATGTGGGGGGTGCGACATCACACACGGCCATTCTGGCGCGTAGCATGGCCATTCCTGCCGTCGTGGGTTTGCGCGGTGCCCGCGAGGCAATTCGCGATGGTGAATTGCTGATCGTTGATGGCTTCCGTGGCGTTATCATTGTTAACCCCGATGAGCGTGTTCTGGAAGAGTACAGGCTGCGCAAGACCCAGATTGAACTGGAACGCAGCAAACTCAAACGCCTGAAAAAAGCGGACCCGCTTACGCTGGATGATGTGCGTGTCGATCTCATGGCGAATATCGAACTGCCGGATGACGTGCAGGCAGTGAAGGAGAATGGCGCGGATGGCGTAGGGCTGTTCCGGACCGAGTTTCTCTTTTTGAATCGTCGCGAAATCCCTTCGGAAGACGAGCAGTTTGAAGCCTACCGCAAAGTGGTTAAAGGTATGGCCGGTAAGCCGGTCGTCATTCGCACTTATGACCTGGGCGCTGATAAGGCGCTGGATCAGGCGCGTAGCGCCACTAACCCGGCGTTGGGTTTGCGCGGTATCCGTCTGTCCCTCTCCGAACCCGCCATGTTTGGCGTCCAGTTGCGCGCGATTTTGCGCGCGGCACGTTCTGGCCCGGTGCGTATTCTGATCCCCATGATTTCCAATGCACTGGAAGTGGAGGCCACGCGAGCCGCGTTGGATAAAGCGCGTGAAGATCTTAAGGATCGGCGCGTTGCTTACGGTGAAGACATTCAGCTCGGCGGCATGATCGAGATACCGGCAGCAGCCCTGGCGCTGAATATGTTCCTCAAGCGCCTGGATTTCCTATCGATCGGCACGAACGACCTGACGCAATATACGCTGGCCATTGACCGTGGCGATGAAGAAGTCGCCGGCCTTTATGATTCGCTTCATCCGGCGGTGTTGATGCTGATTGCCCATACATTGGCCGGTGGTGAAAAGGCTGGTGTGCCGGTGTCGATTTGCGGTGAGTTGGCGGGGAATCCGAAGCTCACCCGTTTGCTGCTGGGTATGGGGCTGCGTCATTTTTCGATGCATCCGTCGCAGATTCTGGAAGTGAAACAGCAGGTTCTGACCGCGGATGTAGGACAATTAGCCCCTATGGTGCGCAAACTGCTGCGCCTGGACGACCCTGCGCAGATCCGTGAGCAGATTCGTCGCCTGAATTTACCGGCTGATCACTCAGCGCATTAACCGATTAGAACAATGAACGACGTCCTTCCTGGCTCAGTCGGCCTGGTCCAACCCCAGACTTTTCACTGCGCAGTGCCGCTGCCATTGAAGAGTGGTGCCGTGCTGCCCGAATTTTCGCTGGTATATGAAACTTATGGCACGTTGAATGCCGCTGCCAGCAATGCCGTGCTGGTATGTCATGCCCTATCGGGCAATCATCATGTAGCGGGCTATGCCGATGCAGCGGATAAGAATGGCTCGCTGGGTTGGTGGGATAACCTTGTGGGTCCCGGCAAGCCGCTCGATACGAATAAATTCTTTGTGGTGGGTGTTAATAACCTGGGCGGCTGTTACGGCTCCAGCGGACCCAATACGGTCAACCCTAAAACCGGCAAGTTGTATGGTGCTGATTTCCCGGTGGTAACCGTTGAAGATTGGGTAGTTGCACAGGCGCGTCTGGCTGACCATTTGGGCGTTGCTAGTTGGGCAGCGGTTGTTGGTGGCTCGCTGGGGGGTATGCAGGCACTGCAGTGGACGTTGTCTTATCCGGACCGCTTGCAACATGCCGTGGTGATTGCTTCGGCACCAACACTGACCGCGCAGAACATTGCCTTTAATGAAGTGGCGCGCCAGGCCATTCTCACAGACCCCGAGTTTCATGGTGGCCACTATTACGAACAGGGTGTAGTGCCGGCGCGCGGCCTCAAGCTGGCGCGCATGCTGGGTCACATTACGTATCTGTCGGATGACCAGATGGCCGAGAAATTCGGGCGCTCACTCAAAGATGGCGCACTGAAGTACAGCTATGAAACTGACTTCCAGATCGAGTCTTATCTGCGTTATCAGGGTGAGAAATTCTCCGGCTACTTCGATGCCAATACCTATCTGCTGACGACTAAAGCGCTGGATTATTTTGATCCGGCCGGTAGCGCTGGCGGAAGTCTTGATGACGCCTTAGCGGGTGCTAAAGCAAATTTTCTGCTGGTCGCTTTCACCACAGACTGGCGCTTCTCGCCGGAGCGCAGTCGCGAAATCATGACGGCCTTGGTGCATAACGGTCGCCGGGTCAGCTACGCCGAGATTGATAGCGTGCATGGTCACGATTCTTTCCTGATGGATGACGCGCAGTATCACGCTGTATTGCGTACCTATTTCGAGGAGGTGGTGCTATGACTACGACGCCTTCGCGGAAAAGCACCCGTCTGGATCTGGCCGATCTGCGTGCCGACCTGGATGCCATTGCCGGCTGGATTAAACCGGGTGAGCGCGTACTTGATCTGGGCTGTGGCGATGGATTGCTGCTGCGCCGGTTGATGGATGAAAAGCAGGTGATCGGCTACGGTATCGAAAAAGATCCGGCGGGTGTGCTGGCCTGTGTGAAGGCGGGCGTGAACGTGATCCAGGTGAATCTGGAGCGTGGTCTGGCCGGTTTTGAAGATGGTGCCTTTGATCACGTGATCATGTCGCTCTCGCTGCAGATGATCCAGAACACAGTGGGTCTGTTAAATGAGTTGTTACGCGTAGGGCATGAGGCCGTGGTGTCGTTCCCTAATTTCGGTTACTACACGCACCGCCAGGCAATATTGAAAGGGCGAATGCCGGTGTCCGAAAGTCTGCCTTACCAGTGGTTTAATACGCCGAACGTGCGCTTTTTTACGATCGCTGATTTTGAAGCCTTGTGTCGTGAGCAAGGTATCGTCATTCTTGAAACGATCGCACTGGATAACGGGGCCCGTGTGACGGAAGACATTAACTTCCTGGCAGACACCGCCATTTACCGTTTGGGGCGTGCATGACCCATACTGGTTCGGAACAGAAACCTAGCATGTGGCGCGCTCTCTGGACGCGCCACATGGCTATTTGCGTCCTGATTGGTTTTGCTTCCGGTTTACCGCTCTATCTGCTGTTGAATCTGGTACCCGCCTGGTTGCGCTCGAGTGGTGTCAACCTCAAAACGATTGGTCTCTTTGCGCTGATTCAGTTTCCTTACACATGGAAGTTTATCTGGGCGCCTCTACTCGATCGTTATGGCCTTAATTTCCTGAAGCTGGGACGCCGCCGTGGCTGGATGCTGGTGACGCAATTAGGATTGGTCGGCGCAATTGGTGCCCTGGGCGGGTTTGATCCGCATACGGAAATCAGCACCATCATGTTGATCGCCGCATTAGTGGCGGTGTTTTCGGCAACGCAGGATATTGCGCTGGATGCTTTTCGTCGGGAGTTGCTTTCCGATGAGGAACTCGGTCTGGGCAATTCCGTTTTCGTGAATGCGTACCGTGTTGCTGGCCTCGTACCGGGTTCCGTGTCGTTGATTCTGGCCGATCATTTGCCGTGGCCAGAGGTTTTCTGGATTACGGCGGCTTTCATGTTGCCTGGTGTTATCGCGACATTCTGGGTTAGCGAACCACGGGGAGATGATCTGGCACCGCGCACCCTCAAACAGGCCGTTGTCGAACCCTTTAATGAATTCATGGCGCGTGCGGGCTGGAAGAGTGCGTTAACGGTGCTGGCGTTTATTTTCTGCTACAAGCTCGGTGATTCGCTGTGTACGGCATTGGCCACACCGTTTTATCTCGACATGGGTTACGCCAAGAGCGATATCGGCTTGGTGGCCAAAAACGCTGGGCTCTGGCCAGCAGTGATTGGCGGCTTGCTCGGCGGATTATGGATGGTCAAGCTGGGCATTAATCGCGCACTCTGGTTGTTCGGTGTCGTGCAAGTCGTATCAATTTTCGGTTTCGCCTGGCTGGCAGCGGCGGGTCCGCAAGCCTCGATTGGACCCTCAGAGCTGGCGAGCCTGGCGTTAGTCATTGGTTTTGAAGCCCTGGGCGTGGGTCTGGGTACTGCTGCTTTCGTGGCCTTTATTGCGCGCTCGACGAATCGTGCCTACACCGCAACACAGTTTGCGTTGTTTACCAGCCTGGCGGCAGTGCCGCGTACGTTGGTGAACGCATCGGCTGGGTGGTTGGTTGAGCAGATTGGCTGGTATGGCTTCTTCTGGTTATGTGCTTTTCTCGCCATTCCCGGCATGTTGCTGCTATTTAAAGTGGCGCCGTGGTCCGGCGATGATACGGGAACGGCCAGCGAGGCACGTGCCACATGAGTGCACAGAAGCTGATCGCAGCAGCCGGAACGCTGTCTGCGCAGTTGGACGGTTTGTCGTTTTCTACCCCGGTGACGCATGTGTATAACCCGCTCGATTATGCAGGTGCGGCGCATACGCAATATCTAACGCAATGGGGCGGGCGGCCACAACCACGCCGTGTGATTTTTCTGGGGATGAATCCGGGGCCTTTCGGCATGGTGCAGATTGGCGTGCCTTTTGGCGAGGTGGGCATCGCTCATGAGTGGCTACGCATTGACGCACCCATTCAACAACCTTTGCACATGAACCCCAAGCGCCCCATCGAAGGTTGGGCCTGTGCCCGATCGGAAGTGAGCGGCCGGCGTTTATGGGGTCTGTTTCGCGACCGGTTTGGTACACCGGAAGCGTTTTTCGCCGAGCATTTTGTGGCCAACTATTGCCCACTGGCGTTTTTTGATCATGCGCGCAACGTCACACCCGACAAATTGCCGGCTGCAGAGATGGCGCCGGTAATCGCTGCTTGCGATGAACATCTACGTACATTGGTGCAGACAATGCAGCCTGACTGGGTGGTGGGTGTGGGTGCCTATGCTGAGGCGCAGGCTATGCGGGCGTTAGCGTCATGCCAGCATCAACCACGCATTGGCCGTGTGTTACACCCGAGCCCGGCATCACCCGCTGCGAATCGGGGGTGGTCAGAAGCGGCAACGCGCCAGTTGATCGATCAGGGAATCTGGTCCGCTGACGCTTAGGCTAATAATAGGCCGAGCTTCTGGCGGATAAGACGGAGTGTGCGCCAACCGAGCAATCCCTTGCTCGCCAGTTTTAAGGCACCTTTGGGGCGCCAGAGTACCAGCATAAAAAGACCAATACCCACTACGATCGGGTTTTCGCCAATCCAGCGGCGGGTGCGTTCGGCGCCTTCAACCACGTGGTCGGCTGTGTTTAAGGCATCGACCACCGGTGCGCAGCTGAGCGCAAGCGCCGTGCGTTGCTGGTTAATGCGTTCTAGCAGGCGTCCACGTTGGACGGCGCGTTCAGTCAGCGCTGACATGGGCATCCTGAGCGGGTGGCCTGAGTGCTGCCCGATCGGTTTGCAGTGCCTGCAAGCTATCGGAAAAAATGTCGGCACCCGCTTTGGCATGTGAACTGGCACGCCAGATGGCGAGTAGCGCGAAGAGTGCAAAAAGTCCTGTTGCACCACCAAGAATAGCGAGACGCTGCTCCCAGTACGCTAAGACGAGCCAGGCAAGCAAGGTAACAACGGTGACGCCGGAAAAAAATACAGCCACCGCCGTAAAGGCAAAAAGGGCAACCAGATGGTCGCGTGCATCGGCGAGCTCAAGGCCGAGCAACTCGAGGCGGGTTTGCACCACCCCGAGTACCTGGCGAAGCTGATCGCGTGCTGCGTCGAGCAGTTTCATGTAGAGAAACGCGGTCGATTAACGGCGGCCAATCAGCACGCCGAGCGCCAGACCCAGTGCTGCAGCAATGCCCACGGCTTTCCATGGTTCTGTCTGTACGAAGTCATCGGCAGCGTGTGCTGCTGCTTTGGCTTTCTCTGTCGCGTACGCCTGGGCATCGGCGAGCGATACCTTGGCGTCTTGTAGACGCTTCTCCAAACGACCACGTAATTCGGTCACTTTCTCGCCAGCCTGACCAGCGGTAGCGCGCAACAACTCTTCAGTATCAGCAACAACCAGTTTCAGGTCGGCTACGAGTTTTTCTTTGGAGGCGGTGGTGTTCGACATGTGAATCCTTTCTAAATGTGTCTTCACGAATGCTTATCTTGCATCCGTAAACTTAGCCTACGCTTAACGTGAGGCGCTGGCAATGAGTGATGATTTAAAGCGCAAAGTCGTAATCAATCACGAGTGGTGCATGGTCCGAAAACTTCTGATCTTTATAAACCGATGCAGAACGTGCTGTGGCAGCAATGCCCGGTGTGGCAATCTGGTAATCAATACGCCAACCGACATTATTGGTATAAGCCTGGCCGCGATTGCTCCACCACGTGTAGCACTCACTGGTGGTCTCGGGATGCACGGCGCGGTAAACATCGACCCAGCCGAGCTCATCGAGTAGCTGGGTCATCCAGGCGCGCTCTTCTGGCAGGAAACCGGAGTTTTTCTGGTTGGATTTCCAGTTCTTAAGGTCTTGTTCTTTATGGGCAATATTCCAGTCGCCACAGATAATCACTTCGCGCCCGGAATCCTTAAGCGCCTTCATGCGCGGCAGAAATTCATCCATGAAATGAAATTTGGCAGTCTGGCGTTCTGGAGAGCTCGAACCAGAGGGTAGATAGAGCGAAACAACCGTGACTTTGCCTAGGTCGAGTTCCAGATAGCGGCCTTCGGCATCAAAGTCGGGGTGGCCAATGCCCTGGGTAATTTGTGTCGGCTGATGTAGCGTCCAGATGCCAACACCGCTATAGCCGGGGCGCTCAGCGAGATGCCAGTAGCCGGTGAGGCCGCAGGGGTTCTCCATGGTGCCGTCTTTGGCCATGTCTTTGAGTGTGGCACGCACTTCCTGGGTGCAGACGGCGTCAGCATTCTGGGTGGCAAGCCATTCGGCAAAGCCCTTTTTCCAGGCTGAGCGGATGCCGTTGAGGTTGGCAGAGATAATGCGCATGTTCGGCGGGTCGTAGACTGTGAGAAACTGCATCACATTATCCTTGATTCAGGAGTCGCTATGCGCGTCGGTTTTGTTGGTTTAGGCATCATGGGTCGCCCAATGGCGCTGAACCTGTTGAAAGCCGGTAATGAGGTGACTGTCTGGGCGCGCCGCAAGGAATCGATGGCACCGTTGATCGAGGCCGGTGCGCAGGGTGCTGAAAGTCCGGCCGCTGTTGCAGCGGTAGCCGATGTAGTCTTTTCGATGGTGGCCGATGCGCCGGATGTGCGCGAGGTGATGCTCGGTAGCCAGGGTGTGGCGCAGAGCAAGCGACCCGGGCTGATTGCGGTTGATATGAGCACGATTCCGCCGGCGGCTGCCAAAAGCATCGGTGCTGATCTGGCAGCCCAGGGCGTGACATTTCTGGATGCGCCCGTATCGGGTGGTGAAGTAGGCGCGGTGGCGGGTACCCTGTCAATTATGGTGGGTGGCGATAAAGCGGCTTTCGACAAAGTGGCGCCGCTGTTTGCCTGTATGGGCAAGAATGTGGTGCACATTGGTGTTTCAGGGGCTGGCCAGGTGGCGAAAGCGGCTAACCAGATTCTGACTGGTGTCGGCGTGCTCGCAGTTGCAGAGGCGATGGCCTTTGCTAAAAAGAACGACGCTGATCCCGCAAAAGTACGAGAAGCATTGATGGGTGGATTTGCCGGTTCCAAAATTCTCGAGAATCATGGGCAACGCATGATCGACCGCAATTTCAAGCCGGGCTTCAAGAGCTGGATGCATGAGAAAGACATGAATATTGTGATGCAGACAGCGCATGACCTCGGGCTCTATTTGCCGGCATCGGCAGCGACAGCACAGATGTATAAGGCGATGGTGGGTTCTGGCCTAGGTGAAGAAGATTCGATTGCGGTGTTGAAGCTGCTTGAGCGGTTGTCTGGGCAGGAAGGGTAACCGACGATGGCAATCATTCCACGCGTTCCGAATATTCAGGGATTGCTGGCGTTCGAAGCGCTGGCACGACACCGAAACGTCACACAGGTGGCAGACGAGTTGCACATTACGCCCAGCGCAATCAGTCACCGGATTCGCCAGATTGAGACGCAGCTTAAATTCAAACTGTTTGTACGCAAAGATTTCAGCTTAACGCCAGAAGGTGAGGCTTATCTCAAGCGGGTGCGTGAGGCGCTGGCGATTCTCCAGGTTGCCGAACCTGCCGCCACACAAGATGCACGAACCCAATTACGGATTGCGGTAACGCCTACCTTTTCCCGGCAGATTCTAATGCCGCGTCTACCGTTATTCCGGTACGCCTATCCTGAAATTGATCTGGTATTGCAGGTCTCGATACCGCTATTCAATGTGGTTTCTCAGGAAACTGATCTCGAAGTGCGCTTTGGGGTTGGTCCGTTTGCAGACCGCGAATCAGTACACCTTTTGTCAGATCATGCGACACCGGTCTGCAGCCCCAACTATCTGAACGAAGTCGGGAGTCTGGGTGGATTTGATAATGAAGAACAGGTCGCTAGGGCTTTGCTGATTCACAGCGAACTGGAGCCCTGGGAAACCTGGTTCGATAGTTGCAAACTGGACAAAACACGCTTGCAGACCACGGCAAAATTTAATGATCTTGGCATGCTCTATGATGCATCGGCAGCCGGATTAGGGGTGTGCCTGGCGCGTACGACCTTGGGGGCTGCGTGGCTAGAGACCGGACGATTGGTGCGCCTGTCGGACCGTACGGTTGCCGCACCCAACCATCATTACCTGAGCTGGAAACCGGGTGTTTCTGAACGTTGGGAGTGCGCAGCTTTTATTGAATGGTTGGTGAACTCTTTAGGGCAGACGGCTGAATAAATCTCATGCATTAGCAGAAAAACTTTCATAGTGTGGTGCCTGCGTGTTTTTTATAATTTGTTTAAAGCCCACAAGTAGGGCTCACACTTACAGCAAATAAAGGGGCGTCATGAGCGCTAAACGGCAAAGATTGGTTCAGGCGCTACAAAGCGTACTGCCGGCAACCAATGTGCTTTGGCAAAAGGAAGATACTGCCCCCTACGAGTGCGATGGTTTAGCGGCTTATCGTACCCTGCCTCTGGCAGTGGCTTTGCCTGAAGACGAAACGCAGGTTCAGGCAGTCTTGAAGATATGTCGCGAAAATGCCGTGCCGGTGGTTCCGCGTGGTGCCGGCACAGGCTTGTCCGGGGGCGCCATGCCCATGGCCGAAGGCGTGCTCCTTTCAACGGCTAAACTCAATAAAATTCTGGACGTAAACCCGCTCAGTCGTCGAGCAGTGTTGCAGCCTGGCGTACGTAATCTGGCGATTTCAGATGCGGCAGCACCTTATGATTTGTACTATGCACCGGATCCATCAAGCCAGATCGCCTGCTCGATTGGCGGCAACGTGGCAGAAAACTCCGGTGGCGTGCACTGTTTGAAATATGGCCTCACCGTTAATAACGTGATTAAAGTGCGTGCCGTGCTGATGGATGGTGAGGTTGTTGAATTTGGCACCGAGGCACTGGACGCGCCCGGCCTGGATCTACTGGGCGTGATGATTGGTAGTGAAGGCATGCTTGCGGTGGTGACCGAGGTTACCGTTCGCCTGATACCGAAGCCACCGGTCGCGCGCGTCATCATGGCCAGTTTTGACGATATGACCAAAGCCGGTAATGCGGTGGCCGACGTCATTGCGGCAGGTTTGATTCCCGCGGGGCTGGAAATGATGGATAAGCCGGCCACGCGGGCGGTTGAAGAATTTGTACATGCCGGTTACGACTTGAACGCAGAAGCCATTCTGCTGTGCGAGTCCGATGGCACGGCAGAAGAAGTAGAAGAAGAAATCGCGCGCATGAGCGCAGTGCTGCGTCAGTCAGGCGCAACTCGTATCCAGGTATCGGAAAGCGAAGCCGAGCGGATGCGCTTCTGGAGCGGTCGTAAAAATGCGTTCCCGGCGGCGGGACGGATTTCGCCAGACTATTACTGCATGGATGGCACGATTCCTAAGAAGCACATCGCACCCTTGCTCAACCAGATCAAGGAAATGGAAGAGCGCTATGGCTTGCGCTGCATGAACGTGTTTCATGCCGGCGATGGCAACATGCATCCGCTGATTCTGTTCGACGGTTCGGACGAAGATCAGTGGCACCGTGCTGAAGATTTCGGTAATGAAATTCTGGAAGCCTGTGTGGCCCTGGGCGGTACAGTGACTGGTGAGCATGGTGTCGGTATCGAAAAGATCAACACCATGTGCGTGCAGTTTAAAGAGAAAGAACGTGATGCCTTCTTTGGCGTTAAAGCCGCGTTTGATCCTGCCAAATTGCTCAATCCGGACAAGGTGATTCCAACGCTGCACCGGTGTGCCGAGTATGGCCGGATGCATGTGCATCGTGGCCAGATGCCGCATGCCGATCTGCCGCGCTTCTAGGCTGGACGTATTGATATGACAGATCTAACTCAGGAGTTCGTTGCGCAGATCCGCGATGCTGCGGCAACTCAGTGCCCATTGAATATCGAAGGTTCAGGTAGCAAACGTTGGTATGGCAATCCGACTATTGCACAGCGTTCGCTGGCAACGAGCGGTCACCGCGGTATTGTTGATTATGACCCGGCGGAACTTGTGATTACAGCCCGCTGCGGTTCGACGCTTGCGGATATTGAAGCCGTATTAGCTGAGCGTGGCCAGATGCTGGCTTTTGAACCACCGCGTTATGCACCAGAGGCGACGTTAGGCGGTGCCATTGCCACCGGGTTGTCTGGTCCGGGACGCCCGTTTATTGGTGGTGTGCGCGATTTCGTGCTCGGTATGCATGTTATCGATGGCAAAGGCGATGTGCTCAAGTTTGGTGGTCAGGTCATGAAAAATGTGGCGGGTTATGACGTATCGCGCCTCATGACGGGTTCAATGGGTGTGCTCGGCCTGATCTCGCAAGTGTCGCTCAAGGTGTTGCCGTTTGCACCAGCGCGTGCCACCTTGCGTTTCGAGCTCTCGGAAGCAGCCGGCATCCAACAGGTGAACGAATGGTCCGGCAAGCCTTTGCCGTTAACGGCCAGCGCCTGGGAAAACGGCGCGCTCTATGTCCGTTTGAGCGGTGCACGTGCGGCCGTTGATTCAGCGGTTCAGAGCATGGGGGGTGAGCAGCTGGCTGCCGCAACGGCAGATGCCTTCTGGGATAGCCTGCGCGATCAGACACACGCCTTTTTCTGTGACGCGAATGAAATGAACACAGGCCAGACGTTGTGGCGTCTGTCGCTGCCGGCGATTGCGCCGGTGGTTGCCGCCGAGCAAGTGCCCGGCGCACATCATCAATTGATTGAGTGGGGCGGTGCACAGCGCTGGCTCTGGAGCGATGCGCGCGCGGACGTCATTCGTGATGCTGCACAAGCGCTGGGCGGCCATGCCGTTCGGTTCAACAACCAGCATGGTGAAGGCGAAACTTTCGCGCAGCCCGTGCCTGCCTTAATGGCGGTTCATCGCCGTTTGAAACAGGCTTTCGATCCGCAGGAGATTTTTAATCCCGGCCGTTTGTATCAGGGTCTCTGAGGTCGTCATGCAGATCAAGATTGTTCCCGAATTCCAGAATGATGCCGACATCGGTGCATTCAAGACCATTGTTAACAAATGTGTGCACTGTGGCTTCTGTACCGCCACGTGCCCAACCTATCAGGTGCTGGGTGACGAGCTCGATGGCCCGCGTGGTCGTATCTACCTGATGAAAGAAATGGTGGAAGGCGCACCGGTAACCGCCAAGACCCAGAGTCATCTGGATCGCTGCCTCACCTGTCGGAACTGCGAATCCACTTGCCCATCGGGTGTGCGTTACGGCCGCCTGGTGGATATCGGCCGCCGCTATGTCGACGAACGCGTCGTGCGTCCGTTGTCGCAACGCGTTCAACGCTGGTTGATGCGCGAAACCTTGAGCCGCCGCCATGTGTTTGCCTTCCTGTTGGGTGCAGGTCGTTATGTACGCCCGTTGCTGCCGGCAGCGCTGAAGAAAAAAATCCAGCTGGCACCGGCCGCTGGCGAGTGGCCGCGGGCTAACCATAAAACCAAAATGCTGCTGCATGTGGGTTGTGTGCAACCAGCCATGATGCCGAATGTCGATGCGGCAACCGCACGGGTGTTTGACAAACTCGGCATCGAACTGATCATTGCGTCGGATGCCGAGTGCTGTGGCGCGATTCGTCAGCACCTGAACGACCATCACGGGGCCGAGGCCCAGATGAAGCGCAACATTGATGCTTGGTGGCCGCATGTTGAGAATGGTCTCGACACCATTGTGATCAATGCGTCGGGTTGCGGTGTGATGATTAAAGACTATGCCGAGATCCTTGCACAAGATCCGGCCTATGCTGAGAAGGCCAAACGTATTGCGGCGATGGCCAAGGACGTGAGTGAAATTCTGCCGGACTATGCGGCACAGATTGGCGTGCTGGCACGAAGCAAACGCCAGGACGCAATCCCCGAGCGTGTGACCTATCACCCGCCATGTACGCTGCAGCATGGCCAGAAAATCCGTGGCCCGGTAGAAAGCTTGCTGGGCGGCTTAGGTGTGACTGTGCGCCTCTGCCAGGACAGCCATTTGTGCTGTGGTTC
>JACCDV011283473.1_pt1 | contig 14307 bp, 21 predicted proteins | sample 7446131 | NCBI WGS metagenome assembly JACCDV01 (sample SAMN15323448, study PRJNA562643) | freshwater metagenome | isolation source: river surface water | place: USA:Blue River Watershed | collected 2017-08-17 | reverse complement strand
TCAAACTTAATATAAATAGGACTTTCTTTGACTTTATTTTTAAATTCTTGATACATATGCAGTTTTTTAAAGAATTCAAAATCAATATCTTGATGATGATTTTGAATTATATGGGAAATTAACGGATGATCTGTTATATTTGGCATACTTTGATATTTAAAACTATTCTTTAAACCTTCATCATAATTTAATAACAAAGATTTGACTAATTCTGGTTTAATACTGATAATTTCTTGAAAAATATTTATGATATATTTTCCAAAATGTTTATTATCAATTATCAAAGAAGATAATGTTCTTGTAAAATCTGATTCATTATTTCCTATATAATTATCCAAAATTTTTCTAGCATCTTCTTGATTTTTATGAATATTTTCTTTTAAAAAATCATGTCTGTAACCTATAAAAGAGCTACATTGTTCATGAAATAATTTCGAACCTTTAACAAATTTATTTTTCTCTCTCTCAACTTCTGTGAATGAATCTCTCACTTCTTTAGATTGATTTGCTAAATCACTGAAAAAAATAAATTCTTTAAAAGCTTTAATAAAATCGTTTTTATTATCTTTTAAAATAAAATTCTCGGCTTCTTGATAAATCTTTTTACCAAAATCATTATATAATCCCCAAGATACAATATGACCATTCTTTTCAATATTTTTTTTATTATAAACTGTTTTATACAATTGCATACCAGATAATGCGAAAAATGCGGCCATTGACATCGGTGGTACAATAAATGCTGCCCCAACAACTCCTATTGTTAAAAATGATGATTGCAACATTCTTTTTTGGTTATGCTCTCTTAATATATTTTTAATCATTTTCAATCCTCTTTCATTCATTTTAAATATAATTACCATAAAATCAAGAATGAATATTTTATTGATTCAAACAATTTATTTTTTAATGGTTGATGTCATTTTTATCAAATCATATTTCTTCATTCTTTTATCAACATAATCAATTACTTATAATAAAAATTTATTATTTTTCACAGCAAGAAATTTGCTTTTTAATGATTTTTTTGTTATAATATTTTCTTTAAAAGGAAAATATTATGAGTCAAATTGATAATGAAATTAATCAACTTTTTGCTGTTTTAGAGCAGCAAAGAGTTGCGGTACAAAAAGCAGAAAAAGAAATCAAACGCTCTTGGTTGACAACATGTCATTATGAAACCATCTTGGGTAAATCAATTGCTCTTCAGGTTCTTAAAACAGAAGATGATGTGATTAAAGTCATGTCTGATTTGGTTTATCAACATACCAATATTCAAACAGCAGCCACAGAGCTTGGAATTGAGAAAAAAATTCTAATCAATGGTTTTTCTTATGAAGATTGGAAGCATGACCTTCAAAAGCGTTTAGCTCAATTACAAATTCAAGGACAAAAAGATAAATTATCTAAATTAGAGAAGAGACTTGAAGGAGTTGAATCACCTGAGCAAAAACGTCAAAAGGAAATTAATGCCTTGAAAAAAGAATTAGGCGTTTAAATGAAAAAGTCCATTAATTTTAATGGACTTTTTTAATATTATTTTTTAAATAGCGATATGAATACTATGAAAAAAAATAAACATATTTTAAATTAGTTAGAAAAAAATAACACACTACATGAAGGTTGCTTGTATAGTTTTATCGAACTGACATCTGATCTGATATGATTGATAAAAATCCTGAATTAAAAAAATATCGTGGTTATGATTATTTGATTTCAATTCAAGGTCAAGTTTCTATCAAAAATGGTGTTCAAACACTTCGCGCTCCTTTTTATGAGGTTAAAGGTAATTGGAGATTTCATGGTTCATTCTCATAGTTCACTAACATCTTTGCAATTTGGACCACAAATTGTTCAAGGTGATTTTCATGTACAATCTGCTCAGTTAAGAGCCATAGATTATATTGCAAAATATATCAAGGGGGAGCTTGATTTAAATAACAATCAAAATATTCATGTAACAGGTTTTCCTCAATATGTTGTAGCTGGCATTAATGCTCATTAAATGGAATTTCTAACGTGATTCATGGATATCTTGATATCAGTAACAATCAACTGACTTGTTTACAATATTGTCCCTTCAGAGTTAATTATTCAAAGAATTATCTCAAAACTCTTTTGTATTGTCCTGATAAAATTAATGGCTCTTTCTTTTTTCACAATAATTTAATTGATTCTTTATTTTTCTTCCCAAGCTTAATTACTCAAGATAAAAAATTTAATCTTTTTTATGAAAGTTACTTACCTTTAGATGAAAAATCCATTCAATTACAATACGTATGCATTATATTAAAATAAAAATTTGATTTGCATTTTAACTTTTCATATAATGATATCTAAATATGAAAACAATAGAATGAAAAAAATTAAAACAAAAGAAGATGCTCTATCTTGGCTAAGCCAAAAAAATCAAAATCATTCATATTGCCAGTATGAATTTATCGATTTAACAACCAATAAAATATCTCAAGAGCCATTATTGAAAAGATATCAAAATTACTCATTTGCAGTCGTTGTCAATGGTGACTTTCAAATGGTGAAAGATGAGTTTGAAATTGCTGTGCCTATTTATCATGTGAAAGGCTCTTGCTTTCTTCCAAGAAGTATACAAACGTTAAAAAATGGCCCTGCTATTGTTGATAAAAATTTTCATGTATTCGATGTCAGTCATTTATCAACACTAAAATATGGACCTATATCAGTTGGTCTTGATTTTAGTGTTAAAGCAGCTAATTTATCAAATCTTGAGCACTCTCCTCTCAAAGTAGGAAGAGATTTTGATGTCAGTGAAAATGAAATAAGCAGCTTATTGTATCTTACTCCAGAGATTGGAGGAGCTATTTTTCTTGATTCAAACAAAATAACTTCACTAGAATACTTACCAGAAATAGTGCATGGAGATCTCAGCGTTTCTGACAATCAAATCAAAACACTGAAAAATTGTTCAAAAGAAGTTAATGGAAATTTTTATTGCTCTGTCAATCAATTAAAAAATTTACAATATTGTCCAGAAATGATCCAAGGTTGTTTTTTATTTTTTGATAATGAAATTGATTCTTTGGAATTTTTTCCCAAGAACATTGAACAAGATGATTCCGCTTTAAGTAGTTTTGTTCATCAATTAAATTCTTATGAAAAATCTCTTGAATCAAATGCAGGATTATTGAAGTTCAATATTCAAAATATGGACCACCTTGATTTTACATATCATTTAGATGTTCGCCTATGGTTTTCAGTTCATCATATGGAAAAATCAATAAAAGAAAATCTAAAAATTTATCAAAATCTAGATATATCCTATTCAAATCCAAAACCTTTTAAATTATAAAAAATTCGTTCTGTAGAGATTATTCAATCAATATTTAAAAATTTTTTAAACTTTCTTTATTTTTATCTGACCTGCATTTTTATTCAATAATTTTAAATCATCAATGATTTTATTATTTTCTATAAATATTTTTTCTTTGAAATGCAACTGTTGCCAAAATTTAAAATCTCTTTGATTTAAAAATTCCTTCTCAGACATATTTTGAATCAAAGAATCATTGGAGTGATTTTTATATTTTAATAACTCTATATTATCATTCATAATAACTTCATTATTAATGATCTCTGGAAAATATTCTAATGAGGTTAATTGATTATGATAACAATAAAAATCACCACTTATAGATTGAGGACAATACTTTAATGAGGTTAAGTGATTATTTGAACAGTCGAAATCTCCATATACAGATGAAGGACCATACTGCAATGATGTTATTTGATTATATTGACAAAGAAAATCACCAACATATTGAGGACAACCCTTTAATGATGTGAGTCGATTATGAGAACAATCAAAAGATCCATCAACATGATAAAATTGAAAAGGTATTTTTTCTAATTTCTGGTTACATATATCAATATAACCTTTGACATTGACAATGTATTGATGACTGTATGATTTTAAATTTTCAAAATAGTCAGATGATAAATTATCTTTTTTGATTAATTCTTTTAATAATGATGAATTCATTAGGTCATGTATATCAATGAATTCATATCCATGATTTTGAATATTTTTTTCAAATTCATCATCGTATTTTTTCAACCAATTCAATATATCAACTTTTGTTTGCAATATCATTTTTATACCTTCATAATTTTTCTTTTAAATAAAAAAGTTTCCAAAAAGAAAAAGCTCTTTGATTTAAAAAATCTTCATTAGACATATTTTGAATATGTTTATCATGTGACTCTTTTTTATATTTTAATAATTTTTGATTATTAGCTAAATAAATATGACCATGGATTATTTCAGGAAAATATTCTAAACTCATGATTTGATTATACTCACAAACAAAATTACCATAGATTTCTTGTGGACCATATTGTAAGGATGCTAATTGATTATGAGAACAAGAAAAATCACCAACTATCGATTGAGGGCAATCTCTTAATGAAGTCAGTTGATTGTGATCACAAGAAAAAGTTTTCCCTACAGATGGAGGGCAATATTTTAATGATGTTAGTTGATTTACATAACAATAAAAATTACCACTGACCAATATTGGACAACCTTTGAGTGATATCAACTGATTATTAGCGCAATTAAAACTGCCATCAACATGATAAAATTGAAGAGGAATTATTTCTAATTTCTGGTTACATATATCAATATAACCTTTGACATTGATAATGTATTGATGACCTTCTGATTTTAATTTTTCGAAATAATCAGAAGATAAATTATCTTTTTTCATCATTTCATTGAAAAGAGCTTGATTCATATCATCATGAAGATCAATCAATTCATAAGTATTGTTTTTGATATTATTTTCATATTCAGCGTCATATTTTTTCAACCAATTGAATATTTCATTTTTTGTCTTCAATATCATTTTTATACCTTCATGATTTTTGGTTTGATTTCTATTTTATTAGTTATAGCTAAATCATCAATGATTTTTAAATTTTCTTCCTTTATTTTTTCTACCATATGAAATTGATACCAAAAGTCAAAATCTCTTCGCCTCACAAAATCATCATCAGACATATTTTGAATATGGATATCATTAGATTTATTTTTATATTCTAATAAATCATTATTCTTATAGATAAAAAGAAAATCATGAATTACCTTCGGAAAATATGTTAGAGTCTTTATTTTATTCGCAGAACAATTAAAATAACCTTGAATATATTCAGGACAACCTTCCAGGGAAATTAATTTATTATCGTTGCATATAAAATCACCACCAACGTATTGAGGACAGCCTCTTAATGTTTTTAATTGATTTTCATCACATTCAAAATTCTTTTCCACATGATAAAACTGGAATGGGATTTCTTGCAAATATCTCTGAAATAAATTAACTTTTCCTTTAACATTGATAAAATAACAATTTCCTTGATCTTTTAATTTTTCAAAATAATTTAACTCTAAATTATCTTTTTTAATCAACTCTTGTAATAAATATTGATGATTATTTTGGTTAATATCTATAAATTCATATGAATTATTTTCAATATTGGTATCATATTCATAGTCATTTTCTTTCAACCAATTCAATATCTCATCTTTTGTTTGCAATATCATGTTCATACCTTGTTTATTTTAGGTTTACTTACCTTATTACTTTCTATTTTATCATTTTAATTTAATTCATCAATGATTTTTTTTTCTTTAGATATCTTTTCTTGTAAATGAAATTGTTGTCAAAATAAAAAATCTGTTTTATTAAAAAAATCTTCATCAGAGATTTGGTGTTGTCATTTGTATTTGATCTAAAATTAACAGATTTTCTCGAATTGATTTTTCTTTTGCTTTTGCTTTCAGGTGAAGTTCAGACCAAAAGGTAGGATCTTTTGTAAAAAAAAAATTTTTCATCATTTTCACTTAAACAGCCAATTTCAACCATTTTTTGAAAAAGAAGCTTACTTCTGATATAAACTGCTTTATGAATTACAGGAAAATAACAATGACCATCTATTTTTAATTGTTCAAAATAATCATATGGTAAATTATCCTTTTGAATAATTGCATTGAATAAAGGTTGATTTATCTCATCATGAATATCAATACATTCATATGCATTTTTTTCTATATTATTTTTATATTGGTTATCATATATTTCCAACCAATTCCAAATATCATTTTTTGTCTTCAATATCATATTTAAATCTTTCTAAATTTTAGTTGTTCTATTTTATCATCTAAAATTAAATCATCAAGAATTTGTTTATTTTCTTTTTTTGATTTTTCCATTAAATGAAACGATTTCCAGAATGAAAATTTTTCTTGTAATAAAAACTCATCATCAGACATATTTTGAATACGGCTATCATTGAATTTATTTTTATATTTTAATAATTTTTCATTATTTTTTAAATAAACTCCTTTTGTAACAATTTCAGGACAATATTCTAATGATGTTAATTGATTATGATGGCAATAAAAATTCCAACCTACTATCTGAGGGGAATATTGTAGTGAATTTAATTTATTTTGATGACAATCAAAAGATGCACCTACATATTGAGGACAACCTTTTAATGAGGTTAGCTGATTAGAATCACAAAAAAAAAAGCCTTTCACATGATAAAATTGAATAGGAATTATTTCCAAACCATTTTTAGATATATCTACACCCATTTTGACATTAATAATGTATCGATGTCCCTCTAATTTTAAATTTTCAAAATAATCCAAAGGCAAATGATCTTTTTTGATTAATTCTTTTAATAATGATGAATTCATTAGGTCATGTATATCAATGAATTCATAAGCATTATTTTTGCTATTTACTTGATATTGCTTGTCATTTTTTGTCAACCAATTCAATATTTCTTTTTTTGTTTTCAGTATCATATTCATACCTTTTTTATTGTTGGTTTATTGGCATGATGCTTTTTTATTGTATCATTCAATTCTAAATCATTAATCAGTTGATTATTTTGTTTTTGAAAATTTTCTTGTAAATGAAATTGTTGCCAAAATTTAAAATCTCTTTGATTAAAAAAATCATTATCAGTCATATTGTTGATATGTTTATCATGTGACTCTTTTTTATATTTTAATAATTGTGTATTATGATCTAAATAAACTCCTTGTTTAACAATTCCAGGGAAATATTCTAATGATGTTAATAGGTTATTAGAACAATCAAAATTATGAACAATAAATTGAGGGCAATATTCTAAAGATTTTAATTGATTATAACAACAATAAAAATTACGACCAACATATAAAGGAGAGCCTTTTAATGATATAAGGTTATTATCTGAATAATCAAAATCACCATCAACATGATAAAATTGAAAAGGTATTTTTTCTAATTTCTGGTTACATATATTCACGTCTCCTTTGATATTGACAATGTATTGATGGCCTTCTGATTTTAATTTTTCCAAATAATTATTGAGAAGATTATCTTTACTGATCATTTCATTGAATAAGGTTTGATTGCTATGGTCATGAATATTAATCAACTCATAAGCATTTTTTTCTATATTATTGAGATATTCTCGATCATATATTTCCAACCAATTTAATATTTCATTTTTTGTTTGTAATATCATGTTTTTTTTGATTTTATATTTTTTAATATTATACTATATCATCATGAAGTCAAAAAATTTTCATTTACTTTTTTTCCTATGTGTTGTATGATTTATTAACTATTTTATTTTTATCATGTATTCAAAAAAAGAACAAACAGAAAAAAAAATTTTTTCAGAGGATAGATTATACCAATATTGTATTTGGTTGCTTGGAAGAAAAGATTATTCCTCTTTTGAAATCTGTGAAAAAATGAAAAAATATCAAGATGATTTTGATATCATAGAAAAAACACTTGCTAAACTTTTGAATAATAAATTCATTGATGATCAACGTTTGGCTCAAAACATGATCAATCGTATGAATTTGAAAAATTCAGAGCAAAAAATTAAACAAAAACTAATGGAAAAGAAAATCGACAGCTCTATTATAGAAGAGCTTTTAGATAAAGAAATGGGTACAGACGTTCAAATCGCTTATGATCTATTATTAAAAAAATTCAAAACCTATGATAAAGATTTATGGCAAAAATACACTCAATTTTTATCTTATAGACAATTTAGTTACGATGATATTAAAAAAGCCATCGATTTATTTAAAAATTAAATTTATAAATGACGTTCAGAATTCAATAACACACTTTTTTCTGATTATTCATAAACTCATCATATATTTTAATCATTTATTTGAAAAAATATTTGCTTATTTTAAATTTTTGTTTTATAATAAAAAAAATTAATTATGGAGAAAATTTTTGAATAAATTCTATGAACAAAATCGTGGCGAGCAAAAACAGCAAGAGCCCAAGTATATTTTAAATAATAATATCAGAGCCAGTAAAATTATTTTGCTGAGTCACGATGGTGAAAAACTAGGAACGTTTTCTTTTAGAGATGCAATGAATCAAGCATTAGACCAACAGCTTGACCTCATGCAAGTTTCTTTCTCTAAACAAGATGATACTGCTTTTTGCAAAATTATCAACTTTGATTCATGGCTTTATCATGAAAAAAAGAAAAAAGATAAGCAGGATTTTAAAAATAGATCTCATGGTGTCAAAACGATGCAATTCTCTCCAGATATTGGTGAACATGACTTACAGCTTAAACTAAAAAAAGTTGGTGAATTTATCGCAGAAGGCCACAAGGTAAAGGTCATGATTAAATTCAAATTTGCAAGACAGGCTAGTATGAAAGAATTGAATAAGGGAATCATCAATAACATTCTTCAAAGCGTTGAAGAAATTGCGAGCTTAGACAGTGATATCTCTTACGCAGGTAAAGAAATCAATTTTATTTTAAAACCTGGAAGTGCTAAGAAATCATCTCCTCCAAAACCTAAAATGTAAAAAACCTTTTATAAAAAAAGTCTAAGCAAGCTTCTCTGAAAGCGTGTTGCTAAATTTGACATAAAATAGATAAAACTGTATCATTTGTGCATTATAATAACGATAAAAACTAGACTTAACTTAGATAAAACACAAGAATCAATTATTGATTCTTGTGTTCATTTATTATCGTAAAGCTTGGGTTATATGGAATAATAAGCATTTAGAAGAAAATGTTATTTAGCATAAACTAATTGACTCTAAATTATTGACCAGTCATCAAGTTGATTCTTTAGTTAATAAAGTAAAAACTGAACATAGCAAGATTAAAAATAATTATTGAAAACTCTCTAAAGCTAATCATTCAATCAAGAAAAAGCTGTTAATTATTAATAGTAAAACCATTAAATTTAACAGACTAACTAGAATAATTAAAGTATTACAATCTAGAATAGATAAAAATACTTTTAAACTTTGTTTTGGTAGTTCACAATTGCTCAAACAAAGACCTAGCAATCATAATGATAAATTTAGATTAATTAATCAACAAAAACATTATGAAAATATAAATGATTGGAATAAAGATTGGGATTTATCTAAAAATAACATAATCCTTTCTATTGGTGATAAAAATAAACCACAAGGAAATGCTGAAATTCAATATTATCCTGCAAGCAAAACTTTACGATTTAGAGTTATTGATAAAGAATACTTTAATCAATTAACCTTAATTTCTAAACAACTTAATATATCAGATGAAGAATTAAACGATAATAATAATATTAAATATGGTATTTATCGTATGCAAGCTAGATTTATTGAAATAGCTAATGTTGAATTTTGTGAAAAGAATTTAACTAAATTGAATAAAGTTATTAATAGTAAACCAATAACAGCAAAGAGCAGCTATCATTAGCAATAAGATTGATGAAGTTTTAGTAATAGCACAAGAATATGGGGTTTATTCCATATCTATAGAGAACTTAGATTTTAGTTCAACAATGAATAATATGAACTTAGGCTATAAGGCTCAATCTAGTGCTAAAGGATTTAATTACAATGAAATGTTAAGTCATTTTTCTAAAACTAAGTTTAAAGAATTTATATTAAGAAAAGCAGAAATATTGGGATGTACAGTTAATTTAGTAAATCCTAATTATAGTAGTGTTGGTGGATATGCAAAGTATGGAGTTTTAAATAAATTATCAGTGGATATTGCTGCTGCATTATGGTTGGCAAGACAAAGTATTTATGGAAAAGAATTTAAACAAGAAAATGGAGTTGAATGTAAGAAAAAATATCAGGAAGATATAACCTTCCCTTATGGAATTAGATTCAAACAGAGTAATAAATCTAAAACTAATGAGGTTGAATGGAAAGATGTATCTTCGGCTTTAGGTAAAGATAGAAAATTATGGTACAAAAATTCCATAGTTAATATTCAACCTATTGTGGGCAAAGAAGTAAATATATTCAATCCGTTTGAATATACTACCTAATCTGGTTTAATAAATTAGGATAAAACTTATTTTCAAGCCATAATTACAAGCAATTATGGTGGGATGTGCAGTTGATTAGCAATACACTTTCAAAAAGGCTTGACTTAAAAGTAGACTTTTTTTATTATTCTAATATCATTAATTCATTTATATAAAAAATAAATTCTTTACTCACCATTTCATAAGGAACAAACATGTTGCATCCATTTAATTTCGAACAAGATAAAAATTTTTTTATACAATCTAATACAATCAATGAGCTAATAGATAAAGTACAATCTGAACTCATTAAATTAGATAGGCATACAGTGTCTATCGGTGTGCAGTTATTTGCAGAATCTGTCATCAAACACAATTTAGATATCAACATGATGGCAGTTGATCATTATCATCTTTTATCTCAACAAAACTCAGAAAAAATCCAAGAATCTCTTGGTCAAATATTGTTTAAAGAGAAACATCAAAGAACAGATAAAGACTTTCAATTATTAAGAGAAGTGAATATGGTCAAAAATGTGATTGACTCATTAAGTTTTTCTGAAGACTTTTATGATAAAATTAAATGTGAATATATTGAATATAAAAAAATTCCTTCTACTCAATTAAGAGTCAAATGATTTTAAGGTTTATTGGCTCTTGATTTCTTTTCAATAACAGGCAAAAATGGAATTAAATCATTTTTATTGTTAACCTCTATGATATAATCTGATAAAAAGCCATTTGCCATGAGTGTTTGTGAAAAATCATTTAAATTAATTGTTCTTCTTTCATAAAAATCCTCACTTCCATAATAATTTTGAGATTCAGATATTTTTTCTGTTACCCTTAGTTTATCTAAATCATGAAACACCCTAATGGACATATCAGGAAAATACTTCAAAAGAAAATTCATCATATTATCCTCTAAAACAACCTCTTCAGAATCATTTTTATTTTCTTTAGTGCCATCGTAATATCCAATAACCCCTCCTAAATATCGCTTATCTTCTAATAATCGATTTCCGAAAAACTCAGGAATGAATCGATTGATGTTATCTTGATGACTAGAATAGTAAGTTTTATCAATAAAATCTTCTAATAATAAATTGATTAAATCTTTTTGTATTTTCATTTGATTTTCCTTTTTAAATGATTGTCTTGATTAGCTAAGAAGGCTAATACCGTTTTCTTTTTCTCTTTGAATTCATCATTACAATTATCTCTTTGTATCTCTTTGATTAAATCATTGATGATATCTTCTTCTGACATTTCTTGCTTGATTTCTTCTGCTCTCGGCTGCAAACTTTCTTTGACGTATGTTTCAAAAGATTTTTTTGAAGTTAAAAAATCATATGGTTTATGACAATGCAAAACACCTTGAATCATTTTATTGTTGCTTAAACCAGTCATATTTTCAACATAATAAATACCCATTTTTTCAAATCTTTTGACCATATCCACTAAATCTTTGCTTACCTTAAAATTATTATTATGAATTGATACAAATATACCATGAGCAAAGAAAGCACCGATTAATGTATCGACTCTATCATGTCCTTGGCATATCTCATTGTACATGGTCGTTGGTAAATTAATTCTCAAATGAAATCCTGAAGATCCAGCTGTTGCACTATCTACTCCTCCAAATAACTCTTGATCTGATTTGATATTATAAGTATCATAACCATCAAAATCTTGATAGTTTTTTAACAAAAAATCCCAGCCTATTGGTTTGATATCATTGTTATTTATCTTAAATTGATTTATGAGTATTTTGATTTCCTTTTCATATTTAAATTCAGATTTCATGATTTTATCATAATCCATTAAACCAAAATTAAAACGATATAAACCAGACATCACAGGGTCTGCATACTTTAGTAAATCAAGATAAGGTTTATACTCATCAGGTAGATTTTTTTCCAAGTGAATCAGCCTAACTTTTTCCAATTCAGAAATTAATTTCGTAAAATCCAAATAATTAATCCAGTATTTAGCTTTCTCTAATCCTTGCTGATAAGCATATCTTAAATCACTTTGAATTTTTTCATCAATACCAGTCCATTTTTTTTTGATAAATTCTAATAAATAATTCAACTCTTTTTCTTCAAAAATAACATCATCTTTATTAATTTTTTTCACTTAATCTTTCTTTTCTTCTTATTTTATAGATAAAAAATAAAATTACAATTTTATTTTTTATCTTTGACTGTTTTGTCTATTTCTATACTATTTAGCACGATTTTTATGATTCAAAAAAAATTTCATGTTCTTCATAAAATCAGTTGGATTTTGACTATTTTTTAGACAATTAAAAAAAATTTTCATATCTATGTTATCGTATGTTTTATGAATTAAAAAAACAGCATGATCATCTTGAAATTGATGAAACTTAATGATTTTAGGAAATTCACGACGTATATTGATAATAATAGCATTCATTTCTTTGAAATAGCTTCAATGTTTATATTGATAAGTGAATAATCTTCAATTATGAATAACTGTTCTTCAATTTTTTCATTTTTCAAATATTTTTTATCAATTAAATTTTTTCCTTTTAAAACATCATTGAAAAGCATTTTATTGGTTAGTAGTGTTTTCAGGTTGATTTATTGGCATGAGTAGAAAAAGTCTTGCCACACAACTTATATTTATATCTATGTGTAGGCTTATTGGTTGTTTTAGTCTTGTAATAGCCAATTTTTACAAACCATTTTTTTAATAATTGTGTATGATTAAAACAGTCATTGTTAGAGAAAAAATTCATAGAAAAATTCACAAGTTCAATGCTAAAGCTTTCAAATTTGAGTCAAAAATCAAATAAGTCCTTGTCCACTATAGAATTTTACAACCTTCATCCACATTATTTTAAGTCAGTCATATACATTGTTCTTGATTTTCTTTTTTTTTATATATGGGTTATATACAACAAACCGAGAAACAAAAAATGGATTACATAAGAACAATACTTATATTTGCACACTTGATAGTGTTTGCTTTCGCAATCACTACTTTATACAAAAGTGATACCAAGCTAATTTATCAAAGACCAAATCAGGACGAAATAAAAATGATGGGAAATCACATGCTTATTTACTTGATAGTCTTATGGATTACAGGTTTAGGAGTCGTTTACATTGATACAGCATTCAGCATGGAAAAAATATTGTCAGCACAAAAGCTTTTAACCAAACTTACTTGTGTTGGAGTCTTAACTTTAAATGCTTTTATTATTCATTTTGTAGCATTCAAGAAATTAGCCAAGGAAACATTAACCAAGGTAGACATACAAGTTATGTCAATCTCAGGAGCAATCAGCACAGCATCATGGACTTTTGCAGGCTTTCTAGGAGTTGCAAAGCCATTGGTAAAGCACTTGAACCTAACTGAATTTATGAGTCTATATGGATTTATCGTTCTTGTTGCAATTATTGGATCTTTAGCACTCACACCAATGATTGGAAGAAATTGGAACAAGACAGCATAAATAACAGTTGGTAGTGAATTGAGTCAAAAGTAAACTAAGTCCTTGTCTATTATAGCATTTTCCCACTTTCATACACATTGTTATACATCAGAGAGTAATGTATTGAATAAAATTGCTTTTAAACAACAACAGATTGAGTTTTTTAATGATACAATAGATGTTATCGAAACAATATAAAAATATTAAGAATACTTTACAATCAAGGATTAATTTAAATATTCCATTTTTTTTGTTGTAATGATAGATGATGTTTTTTTTGAAAGATATTTATGAGCTACCAACCAAGATTATTTTCAAATTCAGTATATCAAACAAAATATAAAAATGGTTCTTCAAGGCGAGAAAATATTTTGGAATTGATTATCAAATATCAAATTGATGGTTTTGGTTTACCTGTTAATAATAAATGGCAGTGGCAAACAAAAGATAAGGATATTCAATATCTTTTGAAAAAAAATAAAATTAAACAAAT
>JACCDV010402093.1_pt1 | contig 14309 bp, 15 predicted proteins | sample 7446131 | NCBI WGS metagenome assembly JACCDV01 (sample SAMN15323448, study PRJNA562643) | freshwater metagenome | isolation source: river surface water | place: USA:Blue River Watershed | collected 2017-08-17 | reverse complement strand
TCACACCCGCATCGATGTGGCTCAAAATTTCGGACATAGATTTCCTAATTACTGAACACGCGACCACACTTGAGTGCGGTAGAACGGACCAATGTAGCCTCGCACTTGCAGCTTTTTGCCACCCTCTAAAGGCACCATTTTGACGGTGTACTCTTTGCCGTTTTCAGGGTCCAAAATTTTCCCGCCGCTGGCCCACAAGTTTTCACCGGATGCATCGGGCTTCACGCCACGGATGATTTCCATGCCGATGATGGTCTGGCCTTTGCGATCGTCTTTGCAGTCCTCGCATGTCTTTTTGGCGTTGGGATCGTTGCGCAGCGACTTGACCACGCGCCCGCTGAGCGCACCGTCTTTGTCAACGATTTGAATTTCAGCTTTGGCTTCGCCTGTTTTGTCGTCGATCGAGTGCCATGTGCCCACGGGCGTCATTTGTGCAAAGCTGTTACCTGATACGCACAACAACAGAGCCACGCATGATTTGAAAAAAGATGAATGTGTCATGGTTTGAATTTACTCCAATTGATTGAGAAAACAACTCAGGCAAACACGGCCTCTGTCTCCATGAGCACAGCCGAACCTGCACGCGCAGTGACCATGAGCGATGCCGTTTCAGGGAAGAGCTTAGCAAAGTAAAAACGGGCGGTTTGCAGCTTGGCTTGGTAGAACGGATCTCGGTTGCCCTCTGCAATTTTTTGCAGCGCCACTTTCGCCATGCGCGCCCAAAAATAACCAAACACCAAATGACCTGCCACGCGCAAGTAATCCACCGCAGCAGCACCGACTTCGTCGGCGTTTTCCAGCGCTTTGTAACCAATCTCACCCGTGAACTGGGTCATCTGCTGGCCCAGCTTGGCCAGCGGGTTGATGAACTCGGCCATGTCTTCGTCGCCTTGTGCCTCAGCCACCAAGGCAGCAATCAACTTGCCAAATTTTTTGAGCGATTCACCTTGGTTACCCAACACTTTGCGACCCAACAAGTCCAAGCTTTGGATCGTGTTGGTACCCTCGTAAATCATGTTGATGCGGGCGTCGCGCACGTACTGCTCCATGCCCCACTCACGGATAAACCCATGGCCACCAAACACTTGCATGCACGACGAGGTAGCTGTCCACGCGTTGTCCGTGATGAAGGCTTTGACGATGGGCGTGAGCAAAGCCACTTGTTCGGCTGACTCGGCGCGCACAGCCTCATCAGGATGGCTCAACTCGCGGTCAATCAACATGGCGCAGTGCAATGCGAGCGCACGGCCACCCTCGGCGTAGGCACGTGCGGTAAGCAGCATCTTGCGCACGTCGGGGTGCACCAAAATGCTGTCTGCCGGTTTGCTGGGCTCTTTCACCCCCGTCAAACTGCGGGACTGAATGCGGTCTTTGGCGTAAGCCAACGCGTTTTGATACGCCACCTCCGTCAAGCCCAACGACTGCATGCCCACCCCTACGCGGGCGGCATTCATCATCACAAACATCGCGGCCAAGCCTTTGTTGGGTTGCCCCACCATCGTGCCCACAGCACCATCGAGCACCATTTGGCACGTGGCGTTGCCGTGAATACCCATCTTGTGCTCTAAGCCGCCGCAGTAAATGCCGTTGCGCTCTCCCAAACTGCCGTCCGCATTGACGTGAAATTTGGGCACCACAAACAAGCTAATGCCTTTGCTCCCTGCAGGCGCATCGGGCAAACGCGCCAAGACCAAATGCACGATGTTGCTCACCATGTCGTGCTCGCCCGCACTGATGAAAATCTTGTTGCCGGTGATGCGGTACGTGCCATCGGCTTGTGGTTCCGCCTTGGTGCGCAAAAGGCCCAAGTCGGTACCGCAATGTGGCTCCGTCAAACACATGGTGCCGGTCCACTCGCCACTGGTGAGCTTGGGCAAGTACAGCGCTTTTTGCGCGTCTGTGCCGTGGGCGTGCAAGGCCTCGTACGCGCCGTGCGTGAGGCCTGGGTACATGGTCCAAGCTTGATTGGCGCTGTTGAGCATTTCGTAAAAACATTGGTTCACCACCACGGGCAAGCCTTGGCCTCCGTAGTCAGGGTCGGCACTCAAGGCAGGCCAGCCACCTTGCACGTATTGGTCATACGCGGCCTTGAAACCGTCGGGCGTTTTGACTTCGTGGGTGTCACGATTAAGCGTGCATCCTTGTTCATCCCCAATTTGATTGAGCGGGAAGATCACTTCCGACGCAAACTTCCCACCCTCTTCCAACACTGCCGCAATCGTGTCGGCGTCGATATCGGCGTGCTTGGGCATTTGCTTCAAGTCATCGGTCACATTCAGCAATTCATGCAGCACAAATTGCATATCGCGCAGAGGTGGGGCGTAGCTAGGCATGGTGGGTCTCCTTACTTTTTAGATGAAGATGCGCGCTTAGGAGCGCTTGTTTTAGTGACGGGTGTTGCATCGCTTGCACCATAGCGCTGCAAGATATTTTCAAAACCTCGGTGGGTGCGAGCCAACGATTTAGATGAGCGCAAAAAACGTGCTTCGTATTGCAAGGCCAAGATGAGGCCGTGCAACTCAAACACCATTTGCTCGGCATCCGTGTCAGCTGCCAAATGGCGTTCATCACGTGCTTGCACCACCGTGCGATACACGGCTGCCAGCCATGTTTTGACTGAGCTTGCCAACGCATCGCGCACAGGGCCGGGACGGTCATCAAACTCAGCCGCACCACTGATGTAGAGACAGCCTGAGTCAATCTCGGCCGAAGTGCGTTTGGTCCAGTTGGCAAACAACTGCTTTAAGCGAGGCAAACCACGCTCGACTTGCAAGATGGGTAAAAACACCTCGGCTTCAAACCGCTGGTGGTATTCGCGAATCACTGAGATTTGCAATTCTTCACGCGAGCCAAAGTGGGCAAACACGCCCGACTTGCTCATGCGCGCCACCTCGGCCAACGCACCAATGCTCAAGCCTTCAAGGCCAATTTGCGTGGCCAAGCCCAAAGCTGCGTCCACAATAGCGGCTTTGGTTTGTTGGCCTTTTTGCAATGCCTTATTTTCAGATGTGATGGTTTTACGAGAAGCGGTCATGCCAAATCAGCAACGGACGAAGTCTGAAAAAGAACGGTCGTGCTATTTTGCATGATTTTCAGTCTTTAAACTAAACCCCTATGCAAGCTACCAGAATTCTCGCTATCCGCCACGGGGAAACCCTATGGAATGTGGACACGCGCATTCAAGGCCATCTGAATATTGACCTTAACGAAACAGGCCGCTGGCAGGCCGAACGTGTTGGCCATGCGTTGGCTGAAGAACCCATTCAAGCGATTTACAGCAGCGATTTGCGTCGTGCATTTGAAACCGCACAAGCCATCGTCACGGCACCCGCTCGCTTGGCAGCGCGCACGGAAACCCCGACACAAGTCACGCCACACCTGCAATTGCGAGAACGCCACTTCGGCCACTTGCAAGGCAAAACTTGGACTGAGATTGAAACCCACCACCCCGAAGAGTGTCGGCTGTGGCGAGGACGCGATCCACACTGGGCACCATCAGGTGGCGAATCGCTCACTGAATTGCGTGAACGCATTCGCCGTTGCGTGGACGAATTGGCAAGCCAGCACATGGGCGAACAAATTGTCTTGGTTGCACACGGCGGCGTGATGGATGCGCTCTATCGACTCGCCACCAATCAATCGGTGGAGGCGCCACGCACTTGGCATTTAGGTAATGCAGCGATCAATCGGTTGCTCTGGACGCCACAGGGTTTGAGCTTGGTGGGCTGGGGCGATGTGTCCCACTTTGACGAGGCCCATGGCGCCCCGCGAGACGAAATCACCACTTAAGCTGCCTTATTCGTTGAACAAATCTGCCGCTGACTTTGGCGGCGTCACGCCCAAGTGACGGTACGCCGCCAAAGTGGCCGTGCGACCACGTGGCGTGCGCTGCAAAAAGCCCTGCTGAATGAGATACGGCTCGATCACGTCTTCAATCGTGTCGCGCTCTTCCCCAATACTGGCGGCGATGTTGTCCAGCCCGACAGGGCCACCATCAAAACGATGAATCACCGCTTCGAGTAATTTGCGATCCATCAAGTCAAAGCCTTGTGGGTCTACATCCAACATGGCCAGCGCTTTTTGCGCCATCTCTTGCGTGATGCGCCCCGTGCCTTTGACATCGGCGTAGTCGCGCACGCGGCGCAACAAGCGGTTGGCAATGCGCGGCGTGCCGCGTGAGCGACGGGCAATTTCAAAGCCGCCCGCTTCATCAATCGGCGTCTCAAGCAAGCCCGCACTGCGCATGACGATGCGTAGCAAATCTTCGGCGCTGTAAAACTCCAAGCGAGACACAATGCCAAAGCGGTCGCGCAAGGGGTTGGTCAACATGCCTGCACGGGTGGTTGCGCCTACTAAGGTGAAAGGTTGCAAATCGAGCTTGATACTGCGCGCTGCAGGACCTTCGCCAATCATGATGTCAATTTGGTAGTCCTCCAGCGCGGGGTACAAAATTTCTTCCACCACGGGTGAGAGACGATGAATTTCGTCGATGAACAACACATCGTTTTTTTCGAGCCCCGTGAGCAAGGCAGCCAAGTCTTTGGGCTTTTCCAACACCGGGCCACTGGTGGAGCGCAGGTTCACACCCAGCTCTTGCGCAATGATGTGGCTCAACGTGGTTTTTCCCAAACCGGGCGGGCCAAACAACAGCACATGGTCCAATGCTTCGCTGCGTTTTTTGGCAGCGCCTATGAAAATCTCCAACTGCTCGCGCACCTTGGGTTGACCCACATACTCTTGTAGCAGCTTGGGGCGCAAGGCACGCTCAATCGCCTCTTCGTTAGGCGACACAGGCGTGGCAGACACCACGCGAGGTGCGGGAGTGAAGTCGGCAAAGTCGTCGGTTTGGATACTCATAGTTTATTTCGCCAAACTTTTGAGCGCCAGCTTGATGCCTTCGCTCACGCCCACATCGGCGGGCAGCGCCTTGAGCGCGGCCGAGGCCTCTTTGTCGCTGTAGCCCAAGGCCAAGAGCGCTTGCAAGATGTCGCTTTGATTGCCAGATGCTGCAGAGGTACTCGGCCCTAGGTCTGCACCCAGTTTGCCTTTGAGTTCGAGCAACAAACGCTCGGCGGTTTTTTTACCAATGCCCGGCACCTTGGTGAGGCGTCCTGCCTCTTGGTCTGACACGGCTCGGGCCAACTCGTCCGCACTCATGCCACTCAAAATACCCAACGCGGTGCGTGGGCCTACGCCCGAGATTTTGATGAGCAAGCGAAACGTAGCACGCTCTGCGGCGGTACCAAAACCATACAGAATTTGCGCATCCTCACGCACCACAAAATGGGTGAGCAACGACACTTTGTCGCCGGTGGCGGGTAGGTTGTAAAACGTGCTCATGGGCACATCGACTTCGTAGCCCACGCCATTGCAATCCACCAGCACTTGGGGTGGATTTTTCTCGCTGAGGATGCCTGTTAACTTGCCTATCATTGGGGATACCCTTTTTCGAGATTATCGACTTGATTCTTCGCCACACCTTTACCCCGCACAACAACACACGTTTGTCCCATTTGTGCGGCCCCACCGACGAACACCTGCGCACCATCGAGTTGGCGCTGGACGTGAAAATTACCCACCGCCACGAGCAGTTCAAAGTGGATGGCCACAAAGCCAAAGCCACCCGCGCTTTGGAAGTGCTGCAAGCCTTGTATGAACGCGCTGCTAAGGCCATTCCGCCAGAGCAAGTGCAGTTGATGCTGGCGGGAGACAGCGGCATGGAAGAGGAAGAGCTTCCCACGTTGCAAACGCGCCGCACCGATTTGCGCCCACGCACACCCACACAGGCCGCGTACCTCGACAACATTGCCGCGCACGACATCAGCTTTGGCATTGGTCCCGCAGGTACAGGGAAAACCTATTTGGCTGTGGCTTGTGCCGTGGATGCGCTGGAACGTAGCGCCGTGCAACGCATTGTGCTGACCCGACCTGCGGTGGAAGCGGGCGAAAAGCTCGGATTCTTACCCGGCGATTTGGGTCAGAAGGTGGATCCGTATTTGCGCCCCTTGTACGACGCGCTGTACGACCTGATGGGCTTTGACCGTGTGCAAAAAGCGTTTGAACGCAACGCGATTGAAATTGCGCCACTGGCCTTCATGCGTGGGCGCACACTCAACAACGCCTTCGTCATCTTGGACGAAGCACAAAACACCACGCCTGAACAAATGAAAATGTTCCTCACCCGCATTGGCTTTGGTGCCAAAGCGGTGGTTACGGGTGACGTGAGCCAGATTGATTTGCCCAAAGGTCAACTCAGCGGATTGATTGACGCCGAGCGCGTGTTGAAACGCGTCAAAGGCATTTCCACCACACGCTTCATCAGTGCTGATGTGGTGCGTCACCCACTCGTGGCACGCATCGTCGATGCGTATGACGCACAACGCACAGCCACCAGCGGCGCCCCTTCACGCAAACAATCTTAAAAACATGGCCCTGCCCACCTTAGACCTCACTCTGCAATTTGGCGACATCCCCTACGCTGTTCGCCACAAAGCGGCACTGCCTCGCGCGTTTGTGAGCCGTTGCATTCGCACCGCACTGGCACATGACGCCGAAATCACCGTGCGCATTGTGGACGCAGAAGAAGGCCAGTCGCTCAACCGCAGTTACCGCAAGAAAGACTACGCCACCAATGTGTTGACGTTTGACTACATGCAGTCCCCCATGGTGATGGCCGACTTGGTATTGTGCGCACCCGTGGTGGCGCGTGAAGCCAAAGAGCAAGGCAAGTCGCTGCAAGACCACTACGCGCATTTGCTGATTCACGGCGCCTTGCATGCACAAGGCTACGACCACGAGACCTCTGAAAAAGACGCCATTGAGATGGAGACCTTAGAGATGCTCATCATGGCTGAGCTGGGACTGCCCTGCCCTTATTGATGCAGCGGGTGATTACCGGCCCGTCGCATCTTCGAGTAAGCGCACCTTCACCGTCTTGCCTTTGACGCGCCCTGCACTCAAACGCTTGACGGCCTCGCGGGCAATGTCACGCGTAACCGCCACGTAGGTAGAAAACTCGTTCACATTGATCTTGCCCACTTGCTCTTTGGCAAAGCCCGCTTCGCCAGTCAGTGCGCCCAGCACATCTCCTGCGCGAATTTTTTCTTTGCGCCCGCCCACAATTTGCAAGGTCGCCATCGGGGGCTGCAATGCGCCACCCGCAGCAGGCGTGAGGCTGCTGAGTGGTGCCCAAGTGGACTCTCGGTTTTGCAGCAGCTCAATGCGACCGACGTAGCCCATCTCATCCATGCTCACCAGCGACAAAGCCAAGCCTTCGGCATCGCCGCGGCCCGTGCGGCCAATGCGGTGGATATGCACCTCGGGGTCGGGCGTCACGTCGACGTTAATCACGGCCTCTAAATTCGCCACATCCAAACCACGCGCGGCCACATCGGTGGCGACCAACACCGAGCAACTGCGGTTGGCGAATTGCACCAGCACTTGGTCGCGTTCGCGTTGTTCGAGTTCACCAAACAACGCCAAGGCGCTGAAACCTTGTGCTTGCAGCACGGCCACCAAATCGCGGCATTGTTGCTTGGTGTTGCAAAACGCCAGCGTTGACTCGGGGCGGAAGTGGTTGAGCAGTTGTGATACCGCGTGCAAACGCTCGCTGTTGCTCACCTCATAACAAACCTGTTTGATTTTTTGCGCATCGTGTTGCGCTTGCACCTTCACGGTTTGCGGCTCGCGCATGAACTGCGAAGCCAGCTTGGCAATGCCCTCAGGGTATGTGGCCGAGAACAACAAGGTTTGACGGTCTTTGGGGCACTGACGCGCCACCTTGGCAATGTCGTCAAAAAAGCCCATATCCAACATGCGGTCGGCTTCATCAAGCACCAACATCTTCAAACCTTGCAGGCTGAGTGAGCCGCGCTCTAAGTGGTCCATGATGCGGCCTGGCGTTCCGACCACGACATGCGCACCGTGTTCCAAACTTTGGGTTTGCCCACGCAACGCCACACCGCCGCAAAGCGTGACCACTTTGATGTTGCCCACGGCACGCGCCAAACGACGAATTTCTTGCGTGACTTGATCGGCCAATTCACGGGTGGGGCACAGCACCAGAGCTTGTGCATCAAACTGTACGGCGTCGAGCTTTTCGACCAAAGGAATGCCAAAGGCGGCTGTTTTTCCGCTGCCCGTGCTGGCTTGGGCAATCAAGTCGCGTCCTGCCAATGTCAAAGGCAAGCTGGCCGCTTGAATGGAGGTCATCTGGGTATAGCCCAGCTGTGTCAAGTTCTCTAAAGAAGAGGCCGCAAGGCTCAGGGAAGCAAAGGTCGTCGCGGTATTTTTTGTATTGGTCATACCCCGATTATCGTGATCGGAATGGTGATGGGGCCATCGTTGACCAAATGCACTTTCATGTCCGCGCCAAAAATGCCTGTTTGCACGATCGGGTGCTGCGCTTTGGCTTGCGCCACAAACGCGTCATACAAGCGGCGGCCTTCCTCTGCTGGCGCTGCACCGGTAAAGCTCGGGCGTGTGCCGCTGCTGGTATCTGCCGCAAGAGTGAACTGACTCACAACAAGCAAACCGCCCTGCACATCGGTGACGCTGCGGTTCATCTTGCCTGCCTCGTCATAGAACACGCGCAGCTTCAAAATTTTGTCGAGCATTTTTTGGCCAGTGGCTTCGGTGTCGCCCTTTTCAGCGCACAACAGCACCATCAAACCTAGCGCGATCTCACCCACGACTTGGTCATCAACCACCACACGCGCTTCGCTCACGCGTTGCAACACAGCTTTCACACATTGATCTTTCTTAAAGCTCGCGTTTGCCAACGCGACACATCACAAGGGGGTAGGCACATCCAATGGATCATCGATATGGGCTTCTACATCGTTGGGCAACAGCTGAATGGTGGCGCGCAAACCAGGCACTGCCTTCATCAAGGCTTGCTCGACGTTGCCACGAAACATGGCTGCGCGACCCAAGGTCCACTCAGCAGGCATATGCATATGCAAATCCACAAAACGGCGCTGCCCCGCCTTGCGGGTGATGATGTGGTCAAAGCGCACGAGGTGCGTGTGATCTGCGCCTGCCTCTTCATGGGTCATGGAGACATCGTGCAACACCGCATGAATTTGCGCCAGCACCTCGGGCTCCACCGCTTCGTCCATTAAACCTTGCGAAGCATCCCAAATCAAATGCCAACCTTCTTTGAGAATATTGAGCGCTACACCCATCGCCACGACGGCATCGAGCCACAACCAACCGCTGTAGCTCACCAGCGCAATGCCAACCACAACGCCTGCGGACGTCCACACATCTGTGACCAAATGACGGGCGTCTGCCTCAAGTGCAATCGAGCGGTGTGTTTTGGCAGCACGAAACATCACCCATGCCAACAAACCATTCAACGCTGAACTGGCCACTGAAAGCGCCAAACCAATGCCGACTTGCTCTAAAGGTTGGGGATCAAACAAGCGATGCCCCGCCGCCCAGATGATGCCCAGCGCGGCCACCACAATGAGGATGCCCTCGAAGCCCGACGAAAAATACTCAGCTTTGTGATGTCCGTAGGGGTGGTCCTCGTCTGCGGGCATGGCTGCCACGGTGACCATCATCAAGCCAAACACCGCGCTGGCCAAGTTGACCAAGGACTCCATGGCGTCAGATAACAACCCCACCGAATCGGTCAGATGCCACGCCAAAGTTTTCAAGGCAATGGTGATGCACGCAACCACCACAGAGGCCCATAGCAAGCCTTTGGGCGAGAGCCATTTCTCGAGGGTCTGTGTGTTCATGCGCGCAGTCTAAGGCCGCGCTGTTATGCCAATGTGACACGCGCAAACTTGCGCTTGCCCACTTGCACCACATAAGTACCGGCGTCGAGCTTCAAGCCTTTGTCGCTGATCACGCTGGAGTCGACGCGCACGCCGCCGCCGTCAATCAAGCGGTTGGCTTCGCTGCTGGAAGGCGCCAAGCCTGAGGCTTTGAGCAACGCCGCAATGCCCAGCGGCGCGCCACTGAGCGACACCTCCGGAATTTCATCGGGCACGCCGCCTTTGCTGCGGTTGTTGAAGTCTTGCTCCGCTGCTTCAGCAGCTGCCGCGCCATGGAAGCGTGCTGTGATTTCTTTGGCCAACGCGACCTTGGCATCTTTGGGATTGCGGCCGCCTTCGACTTCTTTTTTCAATGCCTCAATGTCTGCCATCGACTTGAACGAGAGCAACGTGTACCAGCGCCACATCAGCACGTCAGAGATAGACAACACTTTGGCAAACATGGTGTTGGGCGCTTCGCTGATGCCGATGTAGTTGTTCTTGGATTTAGACATTTTTTCCACGCCATCCAAACCTTCAAGCAAAGGCATGGTCAAAATGCACTGTGCTTCTTGGCCGTATTCGGCTTGCAAATGGCGCCCCATGAGCAAGTTGAATTTTTGGTCGGTGCCGCCCAACTCCAAATCAGACTTCAACGCCACCGAGTCGTAGCCTTGCATGAGCGGATACAAAAACTCATGCACGCTGATGGGCGTATTGGCATGGAAGCGGTCATGGAAATCGTTGCGCTCCATCATGCGAGCCACGGTGTACTTGGAGGCCAACTGAATCATGCCCATCGACCCCAGTGGAATACACCACTCGCTGTTGTAACGAATTTCGGTTTTGGCAGGATCGAGCACCAAGGATGCTTGCTTGTAATACGTCTCTGCATTCACCTTAATTTGTTCGGACGTGAGCGGTGGACGCGTGCTGTTACGACCTGAAGGGTCGCCAATCAAACTGGTGAAGTCGCCAATCAAGAAAATCACTTGGTGCCCCAAGTCTTGCAACTGGCGCATTTTGTTGAGCACCACCGTGTGACCGATGTGAATGTCGGGTGCTGTTGGGTCCAAGCCCAATTTGATGCGCAGGGGTTGGCCTGAGGCCTCGGAGCGCGCGAGCTTTTTCAGCCATGCGTCTTCGGGGATCAACTCCTCGCAACCACGCTTGGTGATAGCCAAGGCTTCAAGGACGCGATCGGTCACTGGATGGGCAACGGAGGTATTTGGTGCAGGTGCTTGATTCATAAGGATTTTTTACCAATCAAGGTATACTCGACGGTTTGGTGTTTGGGTCTGATTTTAGATCCCCAAACTTTGAGGCTCAGGGCTTGGCTCCGCCTTCTACCAACTGCCGGAGAAATACCTTGCAGCCATTCATTTCTTTGTGGGCTACGCGCCTGCAAAACAGCCTTCAAAAGCACCCACGCCGCGTCTTAGCGGGTGTGGCCGTCACACTGACAGTGGCCGGCGGCGGTGCGTTTGCGGTGGCCAGCCTAGACAGTGGCATCGCCAATGTGCCACTGCAACAGGTCGTGGAAAGTGTCAACACCTTGTCACTGCCCGACTTGTGGACTGACAAATCTTTGCAACTGTTCCGCTCAGATCTGACCCGGTCCAATGACACAGCAGACAGCTTGCTCTCTCGTCTTGGCTTGAGCGACCCTGAAGCCGCCCACCACCTTCGCAATGCACACACCGCACGCCAACAACTCATGGGCCGAGCGGGCCGCATGGTCAGCGTAGAAGGTGATGCCGATCATCGTCTGACACGCTTGACCGCACGCTGGGCCAACGACGATGGCGAAAACTTCACCCGCTGGGTGATGGAGCGCAAAGACGGTGGTTTTATTGAACGCCTTGAAACCGCACCACTGAACGTGAGTACCCGCATGGGCAACGGCACCATTCAAAGCTCGTTGTTTGCAGCCACAGACGAGGCCGACATTCCAGACAGCGTGGCCAACCAATTGGCCGAGATCTTTGCGGGCGAAATTGACTTCCATCGCGACCTGCGCAAAGACGATCGCTTTGCCGTGGTGTACGAATCGCTCGAAGCCGATGGCGAAGTGCTGCGTGCGGGTCGTGTGCTGTCTGCCGAGTTTGTGAACAACGGCAAGACGCACCAAGCGTTTTGGTTTCAAGAATCCAACAAAGAAGGTGGCTATTACAACGCCGACGGTGTCAGCATGCGCCGCTCTTACCTAGCCTCCCCTTTGGCCTTTTCTCGCATGACCAGCGGCTTCAAAATGCGCTTTCACCCGATTCTGCAAACGTGGCGCGCGCACTTGGGCGTGGACTACGCCGCCCCTACGGGTACGCCCGTGCGTAGCGTGGGCCAAGGCATTGTGGACGTGGCAGGTTCTCAAGGCGGCTTTGGCAATGTGGTGATGATCAAACACGCCAATGGTCACACCACCGTCTACGCACACCTCAGTCGCATCAACGTCAAACGCGGCCAATCGGTAAAGCAAGGTCAAACGCTTGGCCTAGTCGGGTCCACAGGTTGGGCAACGGGGCCTCATCTTCACTTTGAATTTCGGGTGAACGGAAAGCAACAAGACCCACGCATCATGGCCCGTCAAAGCACCTCTGTCGAAATATCAGCTGCCGCACGCGAACAGTTCAAACACCACGCAGCGATTGCAAAAGTGGACTTGGCTGCAGCTGCCAGCACGCAAGTGAGCCGCACCGAATAAATGCCTGTGGCCGCCACATCGAAGCAACTGTTCATCGGCCTGATGTCGGGCACCTCACTTGACGGCGTGGACGGCGTACTGGTTAATTTCAGCGGCGACCAACCTTGCGTGTTGGCACATCAGGCCATGCCTTTTCCCCCAGCTCTCAAGCAAGAGTTGCTCGCGCTCAACACCCCGTCTGATAATGAGCTGCACCGCGCAGCGTTAGCCGCCAACGGCTTAGTCCGTGTGTATGCGCAAACCGTGCAAGCCTTGTTAGCCGGCACAAAGACAAGCGCCAGCGATGTTTGCGCCATCGGCGCCCACGGACAAACCGTGCGTCATCAGCCCGGTGCGTTTGACGGCACCGGCTACACATTGCAACTGAACAACCCTACACTGCTGGCCGAACTGACGGACATCGATGTCGTGGCCGACTTCCGCAGCCGCGATGTCGCTGCTGGCGGTCAAGGCGCACCACTCGTGCCCATGTTTCACCAAGGCATCTTTGGGCAAGTGGGCCAAACAGTCGGTGTATTGAACATTGGTGGCATTGCCAACCTCAGCGTGTTGCGTGCCGATGGCAACGTGTTGGGTTTTGATTGCGGCCCCGGCAATGCGCTACTCGACCATTGGTGCCAAGCCCATACTGGCTGTGCGTTTGACAACGATGGCGCCTGGGGTGCGAGCGGCACAGTCATTGAGCCACTGCTGCACACCATGCTGACCGAACCGTTTTTGCATCAAGCCCCCCCCAAAAGCACGGGGCGTGATTTGTTCCATCCCACTTGGCTCGCACATCAACTCAGCGGCTACGCCAATGCCAAGCCAGCCGATGTGCAAGCCACGCTCACCGAGTTCACCGCACATGCGTGTGTGAACGATGTGCTGCGTCATGCAGCAGATGCCGCCGAGCTCATCGTGTGTGGGGGGGGTGCATTGAATGGCTTACTGATGCAGCGCTTGCAAGCAGGCTTGCCTCAGGTGCGCGTGTTGTCATCCGCAGAACGCGGCATGCCACCTTTGCAAGTGGAGGCTGCAGCCTTTGCATGGCTCGCACGCCAAACGGTATTGGGCCTGCCAGGCAATCTGCCAAAAGTAACGGGCGCCCAAGGCGCCCGCATACTGGGTGGAATTTTTAAAGCTTAAACCGAGAACGACGAACCGCAGCCACAGGTGGTGGTGGCATTGGGGTTCTTGATAACGAACTGGGCGCCTTGCAAGTCTTCTTTGTAATCAATCTCAGCGCCCACCAAGTATTGGTAGCTCATGGCGTCGACCAACAATGACACGCCGTTTTTGTTGATGGTAGTGTCGTCTTCGTTGACGATTTCATCGAACGTGAAACCGTATTGAAAGCCTGAGCAGCCGCCGCCTTGCACGAACACGCGCAGTTTCAAATCAGGGTTGCCTTCTTCTGCAATCAAGTCAGCCACTTTCGCTGCGGCGCTGTCGGTGAAGACAAAAGGCGATGGCATTTCTGTTTGGACGTTTTCGGCAACTGCGCTCATGGGGGAACTCCTGGATCAATGCTTAAAAGTATACCGCTCTAGTCGGATATAGCACCACGCAAGGCTTAGAAACGCTATTGCCATTGGGGGCATTGCGCCAAGACCCGCCAATAAAAAAGCCGCAAGGGCGAACCCATGCGGCTTTTGGCAAAACAGGAAGCGGATTAACGCTTGCTGAACTGCTTGCGGCGGCGAGCAGAGTGCAAGCCAACCTTTTTACGTTCAACTTCGCGAGCATCGCGAGTCACGTAACCGGCTTGTGACAGAGCAGACTTGAGGCCTGCATCGTAGTCAATCAAAGCGCGAGTGATGCCGTGACGCACTGCACCAGCTTGGCCAGATTCGCCACCGCCG
>JACCDV011287450.1_pt1 | contig 14310 bp, 18 predicted proteins | sample 7446131 | NCBI WGS metagenome assembly JACCDV01 (sample SAMN15323448, study PRJNA562643) | freshwater metagenome | isolation source: river surface water | place: USA:Blue River Watershed | collected 2017-08-17 | reverse complement strand
TGATGACTCTACAAGATTATGCGTTAATTCAACAAGTTGCCCTTCAGGATACTTTGGATTCAATACAACAAGAGTCTGTGTTGCTACTTGTCCGACCACTCCAAATCTGTTTGGAGATCCGATCACTAAAACATGTGTTCCTGTATGTCAGGCCTCCCCAGTCAAATACTTTGCAGATTATGTTTCAAGGACTTGTGTAACAATATGTCCATCAGTCCCTTAGCTTTATGCCTAGAACAACACTCAAATATGCATAAGCAGCTGTCCCAACAATACTTTTGCTGATAACTACACAAGAATCTGTACATCTATTTGCTCCAACAAAACATTTGCTGACAATCTAACCAGCAAATGCGTTTCGATCTGCCCTATTGAGCCAAACTACTTCGCCTCAAATTATACATGGGAGTGCGTAATAACATGTCCTATCACTCCAACTCTACCCATGTATGCTGATAATTCTACACGATCATGCGTGTATTACTGTCCAAAGGGAATTATTAATACCTATGCAGATGATTCAACAAGCAGATGTGTCGATATTTGTCCGAATAATACGTACAACTAGAATAGTACTCAAAAGTGTGTAACCCAGTGTTTAACTGGCTTCGCTGACCCTAAAACCAAATTTTGCATTGCCATTTGCCCAAGGTATACATATGGAGACAATAAAACTCTAAGCTGTGTCACTGGCTGCCCCATTTACAATGGATTGCAAACCTATGCGTAGGATGCAAACAATCTCTGCATGAATGAGTGTCTTAGCATGTATGGCACCTTTAGAGATAATTCAACCAATAGATGTGTGAGGATATGTCCAATAAATGCAAGTTATTTCGCTGATTTGTCACAAAGAGAGTGTACAGCCACTTGCCCTGATAACCCTCTAACTTATGCTGACTTTTCAACCAGATATTGTGTATCGAAATGCCCATCTGCTCCAGCATTATTTTCAGTCAGTACTACCAATAGAATTTGTGTCGCTGTGTGTCCTAATATGACCTGGTCTGACAACAACACAAGAAGCTGCCTTTAAATCTGCATAACCTCACCTGAAACATTCGGAGATAATTCAACTTGGGCCTGTGTAACTTCCTGCCCGACCAAACCATACACCTTTGCAGATAATTTTACCCACACTTGCGTTTCTATCTGTCCCTCAGACCCAGATTATTACGGAGATAATGCCACAAGAAAATGCGTCTTTTATTGTCCAAATGGAACCTTTGCCGATCCAACTACAAGGACATGTGTCACAACATGTCCTTAAGAATATTTTGGTCAGAATTCAACTAGAAGATGTGTTAAGGAGTGCCCTTGGAAATAATTTGCTGATAACCTCACACGTTTGTGTCTTGCCAAATGTGTTGTCGATCCAATTTTATATGGAAACCCTGATACCTTAAAATGTGTAACCCAGTGTCCCTCAGCCAACGATAGTTTTGGAAACCCACTAACCCAATAATGCGTTAATTATCAAAGCGACGGAACATCAGGTTGCCCAGTAACATATTTCGCTGACAATTTAACAAGATTATGCGTGCAGGTATGTCCAATGGCAAATGAAACATATGCTGACAACTCAACATGGAAATGCGTCAGCCAATGTCCCATAATTACCCTCTTGTCAGGAGTCACATATAATACATACTCAGATAATTCTACGATGAGATGCGTTGATGTTTGTCCATCTTACCCAGACTTTTATGGCTAGCCTTATAGTAGAACTTGTGTTCATTTTTGTTTAAAACCTGCCAGTAATTATTCAGGAAGTTTTTCAGACAATTCAACAAGGACATGTGTTTAAACTTGTCCAAGCTTGCCAGACTATTTCTCAGATAATTCAACAGGAAGATGTGTCTTCTATTGTCCAAGATATCCTTTAACTTTTGCAGATAACTCCACAAGAAGATGTGTAACTTAATGTCCATCCGATCCTGATATTTACGGCGACTTAAAGACGCTAAGATGCGTGCCTCAATGTCCAAGAGATCAAAATACATTTGCTGATTATTCAACTCGACTCTGCGTAAGTACTTGCCCTTCAAACCCTCCTCTTTTTGCATAAAATAATACACTTATATGTGTATCAAGTAATTGACTAATAATTTAGATTGCCCAAACAATAGCTATTCAGATAATGCTTCCAGAATTTGTGTAAAAGTTTGTCCTCGATTCCCATAAACCTATGCAGACCCTTCAACAAACCAATGTGTCAGTACTTGTCCCTCATACCCTGACCTCTACGCCGATCCAAATACCCAACAATGCATCATAAGATGCCCAACCTAATTCTACGCATAAAATACCACAAGAAAATGCTTAAGATCTTGCCTATTTATTTTCAATTACACAAACTATGCTGACAATCTAACAAATAGATGCGTAGACAGATGCCCAGCAAGCTAACTTACATATGGAGATAACTAAACCCAAACTTGTGTCAAACAGTGTCCCTCTGATCCTTTTACCTATGCAGATAATATCACTCAGACATGTGTCACTATCTGCAACAACTAAACCAACGGTGGATATGCTGACAATTACACCAGAATTTGTGTATAAAAATGCCCTGATTTATCATACGGAGATATTACAACTCGCTATTGCGTTAGATACTGCCCAGCTCTATGGTATGCCTATACAATCACAAATCTATGTGTGCAAAAGTGTCCTTCTCCTTATTTCGCCGATAACTCAACATGGAGATGTGTATTAAAATGCCCTGTAGGTCAGAACCTCTTTGGCTAAAAAATAAACAATACTTGTGTTGGTGTTTGCCCCGAAGGTACCTATGCCTCTGAGTAAAACCAATAATGCGTACTCCGTTGCCCTAACAGCTCCCAAACTATCCTGAAATATAATACTTGGGGATTCAATGATACCAATTACTGCGTAAACTAATGCCCTGTCGTCCCTGGCGCTAGCCTTTATGGGTATCCTGTCGACCAGGTTTGCGTTGATATATGCCCTGATCCTTACTATCCTAACATCACTGACCATCTCTGCTATAAATGTCCTGAAGAGTGTGCTTCTTGTCATTATCCTCAACTGTGTATCACTTGCGTCGCTAATCACTATCTTTACTCAGGAGCCTGTGTATAAAGCTGCCCAACTTTCCCAGTCATCACTTATGCGAACCCCAACCGGGTTTGTGGAACCGCTTATCAGTGTACCCAGGGCTTCTACGCCTTAAATGCAACAAAATCTTGTGTTCAATCCTGCCCAGCCGGCTATTTCGTTAGCATCTCAACTCAAACATGCGATGCGTGTATGAGAGGCTGCCTTACATGTTTAAATGCAGCCTAGTGTATAGTCTGTAATAAAAATGTATCCGTGTGGAGTAACTATAAATGCTATATGTTCTGCTCAGCAAGAAATAGATTCTATGGAACCACTGGCTGTGTTGCACAATGCCCCAACGGAACCTATCTTAATATTACCACATGCCAGTCTTGTAGTAGTACTTGCAAAACTTGTATTGTTACTGCGCAAAACTGTTTGATATGTGCTAATGGTCTCTATCAATCCAATGGGATATGTGTTTCAACTTGTCCAACCAATACTGTTCCTAAGTTGGTGAATAACTCTCAGACATGCGTTGCTTGCTCTGGTACTTGTACAACAAAACCTTTGACATTTTCAACAACTCAATATTCAAGCGGCAGCCAATACACTGTCCAGGTCCAATTCAGTGAGACTGTGAATATAAAAGACCAACTTAGCTCAGTTATCAAACTATCTCAAAAGAAAACAAGTAGAGTGCTAGCAACCTCTTATGACAACTTAGACTATACTATTGTGGACAATGGCAATGGCTTATACTCTTTCGTCTTTAACAACTACAATCCTTCTTCAAATGCCCAAATGTAAGTGCAGATAACAAACCCTTCGGCAATAGTAGGATCAAGTGGCCAAATTCCTTCTACAACAAGATCTTCTCTCGATGTTGACACCTCTATTATCTATAGTACCTCAGACTACAACAAGAATATCGATGGAACTGTCCAAGCCTTCTCCATGTTTGCTTTCATCTTACTCATTATCACCTTTGGCATGGAACATTCCATATGGATGCCAATGTATGACTATCTTCAGCTTGTCATGGCGTTTATCTTGATTAATGTTAATTATCCACCTAACTTACTCCAAAGTGTTTTCCAATCCTTTGCATCTGCCTTCTCGTTCTTGCCCAATTTCTTTGCCAAATCTTATTCTAAAGCACCGTTCAACAAAAGCTACATAAACAATAATATATATGCAGTGATCCAAGACAGTTCATTCTTAAGAGTTATGGGTCAACTTTACTTCATATTTATGATGCTGGGTATTATGTTGGCAATTATTTTTATCTTGAGCAAAAAATGTTTCTTTAAACCCTTGAAAAAATGGTGTAAATAGTTTATCAAAGAAATCTTTTGGAAAAAGCATCTCTTCGGATTAGTTTCGATACTATTTTTACCCATTTTCTTGTTTGCTATCTTTAATATGCGGCTCTATAGCTACTTCTCAAGTCAATCTATCCAAGGATTTTCAATTTTCAATAGTTATCTCTTCATGATAGGGATGCTGATTCCGATCATTTACTGGCTTTATAAGATGAGAAAGATAATAAAAACCCATCCAGTTATTTATCTCATGCTACAAAAGGCTTACAACTTCATTCTCTATCAGGATACAGTTCTTATCTAAAATAAAAACCACTTCTTTACTCACTAAAGCAACTAAGTCGATTTGTCAAATGCAAGAGAGCCTAAAATTAACTAGTTGCTTGTCTTTCCTTTCCCCATCTAAACAAAGGTAGGCCCTTGGTAAATTACCCAGCCTTTCTTTGCATTTTTACATAAATTTATGACAGCTATGTTCCTAGCCTTAGCCTTTACAAACCCTGTCATCCAAATCATTCTCCTAATCTTAGCTAATTTATCATATCTGGTTTACTTCATCATTCGCCGTCCCTTCTATCGCGTCAAGAACAGATAGTACAATAATGAGATATATATCCATAACTTACTGGTTATCGTGTTGATATAGATTGCCCTGCTAGTTTTGAGCTTTATTGGTGCACAGATTAGCAAATAATTAAGAGTGCTTGTTGGAGATGTTATATGTGGAATTATTATTGAAGGAGGATTGGTTAATATTATTTATTTTGCTTTTAGGACGTATAATTATCACTATGAGAAAGCTTGGAAGCCTTTTGTAAGAAGTTAAATCTTTAAGATTAACTATACTGTATAACATCTGCAGTGGACTAAGGAATATTAATAAAAATAAAAAAAACTTGCATCTGAAGTCAAAAATCGCCAATAATTCCTGTAAGCAATTAAAATCGAGACTGGCTAAGCGCTTGCGAATATGGTAAGAGATATGAGCATTTCAACGAATACTAAATAAAAGCTCAAAGCCCTCAATTTAAGACCAAATAAGGGAAATGTCATTGCCAAATAATACTCAGATATTATGATCAACTTGGCTAACGATAAATAAAAATCTCAGAAATCAATTGCTAGCAGTGAGAGGTTGAGTAAGGCAGAGCGAAAGAAAGTTCGTGACTTTATCTTTGGAGAAAAACATCAGAAGATGGATTAGGATAAATACGAAAAATTGAATATAATTGAAGAAAAAAGTGATATATTAATGTAGGGAGTAAGTTAGTAAGGCTAAGAGAACCAATAGACCGAATATGAATATGAATTTATCGAAGAATAATTCCCATAAGGAACTCCCATGTAATAAATCCTCAAAGATTGCAAAAAAGGAGATGTAGTCGTACCATTCTGATCCATCCATAAATAACAATATTCATACTTATTTCTATTAATATTTATTCATGCAGGTTCAGAAGTAAGAAGAGAAGGTGAAAGGCAAAGATAGTAGATCGATTATCAGTCTATCTATTTAAATGCAAACGGAGAAAAGAATTATTTAAACAAAATGCCATATTACTTAAAAAATATTATCGGTCATTTCAGCAGTCACAAAAGCATAGGCCAAGTAGATTGAGAATTGGAAAATATATTATAAGGGAGTAAAAATTAGCCCTTTCCTTCACTTTTACGATCTTTAACTTCAACCCTACTGTCCAATCAAAATGGCCATAGCCACAAAAAATTGATCTTGAACTATTATAATGCTTCTTATTTGCTTTATTAAATACAGCTATTATAATTGTTGTCATGAAAGTTTTCGCATTAATTTCAGGAGGGAAAGATTCCATCTATAATCTTTGCAGGTGCATTGACGAAGGAAACTAAATCGTAGCCCTTGGCAATTTATATAATCCTTGTATAGATAATAATCACATAGAAGAAGGACACGAAGGATACTAACTCGATAGTTACATGTATCAAACAGTTGGAACTAATGCCACTTTGGCCATATCTCAAGCATTAGAAAGACCAATATATCGTCGTCCAATAAAGGGAACCCCCAAGCAAAAAAGTCTTTAGTATAATGCTGCTGAAGAAGGAGACGAAGTTGAAGACCTAGATTTGCTTGTAAAGGATGTCCTAGTAATAATAAAATAAAATTAGGAAAAACATCCTTAAATTAATGCCATTTCAAGTGGAGCTATCTTCTCCACCTACCAAAAACTAAGAGTATAAAACATGTAAATAAGAAGGTGATGTAGATGCAATAGATATGGCCTTACTTCGTTGGCTTACCTTTGGCATAGATAGCAAAAGTAATTGCTGCAGTAAATGATTACATATGGGATGGAAGCCATCTTAATCAAGGTCGCCTGTTTTGGCCTCAATAAAAACCATCTCAATAAATCCATAAAGGAACTATATCCATATTTTTTAAAGCTAAACAAAGAATGTGAGATGAATGTTTGTGGAGAGGGAGGAGAGTATTAGTCTTTAGTTTTAGACTGTCCCTACTTCAAACGAAAATTAACCATGTAAAAATACTAGTAACATAGAGAAGATAAATAAATAATTGAAGTTGACGCTAATTAGATATCTCCAGTAGCGTATGTGCTAATAAAAGAAATCAAATTAACATAAAAATGATTGTTATATACATATCATCATCTATCAAAAGATACAGATTTCTCTAAAATAATCTCTAATCTTCATGGCGATGATAGTGATATAGTGGCCCTCCCCGTTGTATGTTCGACAGTTCTCAAAAATGAGCTCCACATCTTTAATAAATTCTCCACTGTTTGCATATCCATTGTAGATCAGCCTGCATTTAATGGTTGAAAAATCCATCGGTCTCTAAATTCTTTTGTAGTAATCAGAAATGCCAAACATTTCCTAGTTAACAGGATATTAGAAAAATTTACTTCCTTGTTGAGACAGACATTGATCTATTATTTTGTGAGCTTTCTATCTCCAATCGTTTTATTATTACTAGCCAGTTTCTTATATTAGCTTGGGGTCAGTAAACAGCTATTTCAACTTCTGCCGGGATTGAAGAAATTAGAGGGTTTACTCGATCGACAATACAGAAGGGTGGTATTTGGGGGATAGATGATATAGGTTATATACAAGGCGGTTTTCAGATATTTCCTATTCTTTTTATTTCTTCTTGTATTGCATGATCAAATTAGCAATGTTTGGCTTTTCAAGTTTCCTTGCAAAGTAAACAGCGTTATGTCCTTCTTGGTCAATTTTGTTTACATCAGCCCCCATTTTTAACAAAATTTCGCACATCTAAAAATTCCCTTTTTCAGCCGCGTAAAATAATGCCGTTCTTCCCAATGCATCCTCTTGATTGATTTCGACTAAATAAACCCCATGCCTTACTTTTAGCCTAAGATTAGGACAGATACTGAATAACTTCAAGATGGTTATTTTGCGCAATTGAAAAAAGAATGGATTGCTTGAAGATATTTTGCTGATTGATATTGAGATTGCTCTGCACTAAGAATTTGAAAATGGGTAATTTTTAGACATTGCAAGTATAATGCAAATAGCCATTTCCAAATAGATCGTGGAACTATAGAAAGGCTCCATAGCTCACTAGTTCCTTTATCACAGTCAAGGCCGTTCGCTGATTATTGATATTGATAGCAAAATATAGACTTGGCATTCTGGTTCTACTTTCGAGGCGATTGACCAGTTTTTATCGATAGACATTCAAGTACTCTTTCATAGACGTGAAGTTTCTACATGATATGAAGGCTTACAAAGCTTGTATGGATCTAATGAACGAATCGACAGTTTATGAACTGATGACTTTATCTTTTTCCTTCATTAAATGTATGTATAATAGCCAAAGCAATTAAGTATTATGAGCTAATATTGATATCTAAAATAAAATTGAGAATTAATTATCGTTTATATATATTTTTTGCTAAGTCTATCTTAGATGAAAAATTAAGATGAACGAACATCCGTCTTCAAATCATCATGGATGGTTGCCTTTAGAGAGGATGGGTACGTCATTGGGAAAAAGCTCCCACTTAATTAATCCGACATTACTATATGTCTTTACTTTCCAGATTTTTAGTAAGTATTTTATTAGACTGTTTCCGCCTCCTAATCAAGATCGAAGGTTCTTGAAACCTTAGTGAAATAGGCTATTCGATAAAAATTACACAATAATAATTTGTTAAATCATGAACTAAGCCTAAAATATCTAGGCAAAGAATAACCTATAGCTCCCAATTCACAACTATACTTCTATATGTGCGAAAAAGTAGTCGTTACATTTAAACCTCCTTTGATTAAGTAGAAAAAACCGGATTAGACTTTTCTATTCATCAATAGTAAAATTGATTAAAGACATTAAATCGCTCTGTAAAGCAATAGAAAGTTTCGATTGAAATAGCTCTACGCTAAATTCAGACTAAATAAAATTTCATTCCATAGTCTGTTGGTGGGCAACACTTTGGTCCATAGCTACCAAACCTTATAAAACATCAAACTTCCCTCAGGAATCCACCCAGCCTACCCACTATTCTCAATTCAAGTGTTCAATAATCACATGCAATAGGTTTACTAAAATTTATAACGAAGAAAGTTTAACTTTTCGTCCCTCATCTATCACTAAAGCATAGAAAATAAATACAAACTACTGTTAAGTCCCACACTCAATAAAGATACACATTTTACAATCCTCTACCTAATGGGGAACGAATTCAAGCAGGGAGAGCAGCAAAGACTTGTCGATGATCTCATGGCTGGCAAAATTCATCATGCTGAGAATAATTAATCGATACAAAGGCTGGCACTTATGGTGAAGTCTATTGAAAATCTACCAAATGATGATTCCAAAACCATATATATCATTGAATAGATCTAGCAATAAAACTTAAAAATTAATTTGGAGGAAGGGCAGTTCGCAAGAATGGAGACCTTTTATCGTGCTTCCAATAAGCTAATACAGCTTAAAAATACTAACAACTATCATATGTATAAAATAGAGCACTTGACTGCAAAAGACGTATCATTTTATAGTGGATTCCAAAAATAGCAATTATCGAATCAGTAATATATATAGTATACACACTTAATCCTACCATTTACTGAGTACTATGTTATGAGCAAAGAAGCAAAGTATTCTACTTTAGTTGAAATGCCAATCCCCAAACGTCTATCTTCCCATCTTATCCTTTATATCAGCAAGGACATCAATAAAATTTTTTAATAGGTCAAGAAGTAATAAGGCTTTTAGATCATGCCGATTAGAAGTAAAAAGATATATGAAATCTATTTGAAAAAGTATTATTGTTTAATCAGTTCAAGAAAATGCTGCGTTATATACAATAACAAGAATGTGGATGAGGCGGCAGAAATAATTGCATTAACTCAATAACATTTAGGAACTTAGATCAATATAATGATTTGCATAAAAGATTCTAACTAGCTGAACAATCTAAGAGACAAATATCGAGGTTAGGAAAGAATTAAAATGAATGCTAGCACCAAAGCTTTCAAATCCTTCATTACTTCAAGCTTTCAGGAGAAAGATCCAATCGAATAACGTCCTCCTTGCTAGTGTGTTATAAGTTGATTTAATTGCATATTTGTTTAGTGAATTTTATTAATAAACATCTATTTGAATAAAGTTCATTTTTATATTTTTATTAACTGTACTATAGAAATAATAATTACAAGTAAATATTTTGATGCGAAAGACTATGTTTGTGATCAACTTACCAATAAGACAAGATTATCATTTAACTAAAAGTAAATTATTATAGAATATCAATAGAATTTTGACTAAATTTCTTCAGAAAAATATAGGGAAGGGTCTTCTCATCAATACCCACCATGACTGAATGAAATCTCACTTGATAGTATAATATCCATCAGCAATAATCAGAAAGAGCATATTTGTTATATTTATTACCTAAACTTTCAATTTTCATCATAGACAAATCTTAGTTATGAAAAAAGCTTCAAATTATGCTTATGTAGCCAAAAGATCAGCAAATCAGCCCCAACCCTTATCCCATCCAGTCTTCGGAGGAGTGCGTCCTCCTGCTCCTGAGGTCGATCTCAATGTATTTGTACTAACTTTTGATGGAACAAAAGAGGCATAAAAAAATTTAGCAGGAGGCGATCCTTACTGGTGCAAAAAGTGTGGAGCCATTTTGAACAAATTCTCATTAGTCCTACGTGAACAAGATTTGATGTAAAATAAGCATGAACTGAAACCCAATCAAAGTCTTTGGAGCTGTTAATTTTGCAACTATCCCAATGTGATAATGATAGAGAAATAAGAAATCCCCATAAAAGATGATGTAGTCTATATGTTGGAGAGTGCGCTGGAGCATGGCGAGACTGAAAATGACTCCACCATTATATTCTGCATTGATATTTCTGGCAGTATGAATACAACTTCAGAGATAGCTGGCAAGGTAGAGTTGAAATTCGGTCTTTCTAAAGAAGAAATAGAGATGCTTAAACAATTTATGGAGCCTGGAGATTAGGCTCAATTTAACTTTTTACCAGGTGCTCACAATCAAAATAAAACTTTTATCTCAAGGATGCAATGCGTCTTAAGTGCTATTGAATCTCAAATTAACGAAATTAGAAAAGTGGACCCCCATAAAAAGGTTGGTTTTATTTTATTCAATGACTAAGTGATGGTTTTAGGAGATGGAAAGACAGATAATGTAAGTTTGGTCGGAGACCGCTTGAATAGCTCTACTGACATATTAAACGCCCTCAAAAATTTCAAACTAACTTCCCCTATAGCTGAAAGTTATGAAGTTTTATTGAATCGACTAAATAAAACTTAAGCTAAAGGCCAAACCGCCTTAGGCCCAGCATTGACAGCCGCTATTTAGGTCGCTTCCAATGGCAGCAAGGGATCTGTAGTGGTATTATGCACAGATGGATTGGCGAATATTGGAATCGGAGCACTTGAAATGGCTGATGAGAGTAAAAAGCTATTCTATAAAAAATTGGGAGATGAGGCAAAGGAGAAGAATGTTTCTGTTAATATTATTACGATTAAGGGCGAGAGCTCAAAACTTGAGATTCTTGGACAAATAGTTGAGGCTACTAACGGCAACGTTAAAGTTGTCAACCCTGAAAAGCTTTCATAAGATTTCGCGAATATCTTAAAAGATGAAGTGATTGGCCTAAATGTTTAAACCAAAATAATGCTTCACAAAGCCTTAGTCTTCCGTAATGAATAGCCCGCATTCTTGAAAGACAACAAGACCATCCTGATCAAGCCATTTGCCAATGCAACAGTAAAGACCAAAATATCTTTCGAGTATGAAGTAAGAGATGATTAGGATCTCAAATTCATGGAAATCGATATTGAAAAGCTTCAAAAAGTACCATTCCAAGCTCAAATTACCTACACCAGCCCCAAAGGAGGCAAGTTCCTGAGAGTAATAAGCTCATAATCCAAAACAACAACCGAAAGAAAAGAAATGTAAAGCAGTGCCAACATCGGAGTGGTCCACCAGAGAATAGCCTCCAATACTGCCCAAATGTACGCTCGAGGATAAAAAATGTAATCTGCCAGCTATAATAATCAATGGTCCAATTACCTCAATAATAACTTCCAAGCTCCACAGTACCAAATGCAACAAGAAAAGTTCAATAGTCGCAATAGGCGACTCAACGAGGCCATTTCCAACAAGATGATGAAAGAAGAAAAAATTAGCTAATTGAAGGAAGAAGCTATGGAGTAAGAGGAAGAGGTTGGCTAGAAATCAAGTGGATTCTTCGCTAGCTTATTTTCTAAATCAAGTAAGCCACAACCAAAGAAAATGGCGTGCAAATCCAAAGCAGTTGAAAAAAAGAAAAAATAGGTGGACTCAGATGAAGACGAGATGGACATTAAAAATTTCATGATGGAGAAGAACGAAGATTTCGAATGATCAATTTGATTTACCTTTATTTATACAATTATTATTAATTTGAATTATAAAATGTAAAAACTTATCAGTTAAATTCCTCAACTTGAAGCCTTCCTGAAGAAAATCCCAAAGACCTAGCATCATATAGCTCTCAAACAAATCATCAAATTAGGCCTGCAATCATTACTCAACGAGCACGAAAGTAAAGAAAACCATAATCCGAATATAATGCTGTAGGAAATCGACCGTATCAAACTAAATTTGAAGGAGCTTAATAAGATAGTTAAAAATCAGTGCAAATGTTGCTGCATATGCAAAAATAATCAATCTTAGCAGCAGTACGCCAAGAATATAGATGAAGATAGCAATAAGACATATTCTTTCAAGACTAAAAATTAGCCAAATACACACAATCAATATCCATCAAACAATGGTGTCACTGTTAATCCATTTTCAAAGTATAAAAGTGTTATTTCCAAGCATCATCTTGATGATACCTAAGTTAAACTTGCTTTGAATTTTCCCAAGTCTATTCTCTCCTAAGTTCGCCACCCCTCGAAAAGAAAATCCCAATAATACAGAAAGCATATTTACCAATAGTAGATAAACAAATAATAGCAAGTAAAGCTTAAGGAAAATCGGGAAGAAGTTGAATAAGGCAGAACTACTCGAGCTATTACAGATTACCGAAATGCTGCAAGCAAAATAAAAAGCCTTCTCGACAAGGACAAGATTAGATTTATGCAGAAACAAAAAGAGGAAACCTTCCAATAGGGCTTTAAGAAATACTAGTATAGCGAATAAAACTAGATGTAAGAAAGTAGTATGAGCGAAGAAAGCTCAAAAGCCAAAGAGGAAAGTAATCGCCAAACCTACGAAGAAAAAACATATAATCAGCACTATCACTCTAGCTTTCAAGTGTCCAATTAGCCTAGTCACTTGCCAAGCAACCACCCAAGTAGCAAGAAGACATCTTCAAAAAAATAGTTATAAAGGTCAAAGAAAGAAGTAAGCAGTAAGCTTGAAGTGAGTGGTTAGAATAGTAAAAATAACAGTCTTGAGGGTCGATTGAAATTCCGAGTAAGTGAGAAAGAGAGCTCAAGATGTCAACCTGAAGATGAATAGTCGGATGAAATAATAAGCAATAGTTCAAGTTTTTCTCAATTTTCGATAAGCGGAAGCAACAAAAGAGATGTTGGCAAAATATCAAGAAAAATGAATAGTCTGGATTCATGATTGATATAAATAGATCTTGTTATCTTATACACTTATATTAATAATTTACTCACATAATCTAATGGGAAATTAAGGACAAAAAAAACCTATGCATAAGCCCACTCTTGAAGACACTGTTATTTAGATGAAGATACAGTCTAAGACGTTGAGTAGGGCAGCTAAGAAAGCTTAAAAATAGGCAGCAACATATCAAAAAAAAGCAAAAGAAGCCCTCAAGAAGAATAATTAATAAGGTGCAAAGATGTATCTAATGAACGCAGCAGCTAAAACCAAAGAAGGTAACCAATATCATAACATAGCTCAAAACTGTTAAAGAACTGCAATGAAAATGTAATTCATGTGCGGACAAGTAAAATCCATGAAAAACAACGAATTATTTGTGAATTCCTTCTCAAATTTAGTACAAGCAGCCAACCAGCAAATGGGCAACTTCGACGCAGCAACAATGGCAAACCAAATGTAGGTCTTCAACAACAAAATGGACTAAATGATGATAAACGGTAAGATGATAACTGAGATAATGAATACAGGTGAAACCCAGACTGACAATACTGTTGAATAGATGAAGAGAGCTCTATAGTAGGAAATCCACATGTAATAGAAAAACAAGATGTTAGAGCAGGAAAAGGTTGAATATCAAAAACATAAAGAAGAAAGCGATAAATATTTGGATTAACTCAAAGGACTATGATCTTTTGTTTGTGATTCATTCAAATATTTATTAGTATTAATATAAAATTAATTATGACATTTCTGATCGAATCGACTCGGATTTAGTAGATTAATAATAT
>JACCDV011017742.1_pt1 | contig 14310 bp, 13 predicted proteins | sample 7446131 | NCBI WGS metagenome assembly JACCDV01 (sample SAMN15323448, study PRJNA562643) | freshwater metagenome | isolation source: river surface water | place: USA:Blue River Watershed | collected 2017-08-17 | reverse complement strand
GACCAAGACTTAAATGCTTTATAAGATGCTTGAACCATCGCTTCAAGCTCAGTCTCCGAGCTGATTTCATGCTCAGAGACTATCTCTGATATTCTAGCGGGATTACGATTAATAAGTTTAGGCATAATTATAAAGACTTAAAAACTCTGTAACAAGTTTCCAATAAAGGTGCTGGGCTTTTGCTTTCTGTTTGCAAAAGTAAATAATTACCACGATATTTGGCAACTATATACCAGAAAGAATTGTCATTAAAAAGCATTTGGCATAACAAACCAGTTCCAAGTGATTTGGAGTTTTCATTTTGGGTTTTGAATAACTCTATTAACATGTCCTTAGAATAACCAGACCATGTGAAGACTGTATCATGCAGAACCTTACCATCTTTATCAACACAAAGAGCCCCACTAATATCCATATCAATGCTCTTTAATAAAGCAGCCTCTATATTCTCTAATCTATCATTCTTATCTATCTGTCCTAATTCATAATCTTTGAGATATAAATCAAACAAAGTATTCACTTCTTTCTTGATTTTGGCATTGATTTTTTTACGCTCAACTAATTTTTCCATTTGTTTGAGTTCTTGAGTTGGATCTGGCACAATGGCTTGAGGACGAACTTCACGATTAATATGGTTTTGGTTTTCTTTTCCAAACAACAAGCAAGTAATCACATTCAAGACTATCAAACCAATAAGATTCACTGCTACTGAACTTGGGAAACCTGTACCCAAGATCTGAAAAGAAAATAACTTATACTTTGGGCTAATAGGCAAAAATCCCAACAAAGCAAAACTCAAAGCAATAAAAAACAAATACTTAGAACCGATTTTCAGAATTTCATTTAGGCCTGCTTTAGGATAGCTAGCCAAAACCACCAAAAAAATCAAAGATACTTCCCCGAGAAATAATGTTAAAAAAGGTATCTCCTTTATGATTTGTGTAAAAAAAGGTATTGGAATAACCAACAAAAAACTAATACACAGTGATTTAACCAAAAAGCCAAGATTAAGTTCTCTAAAAAATTGCATAAGATAGTAAGCCTATGCTCTAAATTTAACCCCAAGTTCCTTTTCTAGCAAGCTTTTGATGCGAATTATTTCTTCATCAATAGCCTTACCACTTAAAGTTTCTGTTTCTGACTGATATTTCAACCTAAAACTAGTGCTTTTCGGGAAATCACCTGTTTTACGATCATAAACAGAAACCAGCTTAATTGCCTGTAAATCCTTAGAAGAATATTTCTGTAATAGGACTTTGATTTGATTAGAATTCAGCTCACTAATACTGTCAACAGTAATATCTCTTTCTATGATTGGATTAGTTGAAATCGCTTTGAATTTGATTTTAGGTAGCTTTGGTAAATTAAGTTCAAAGATATAAGTATCCTCTGGCAAATCCCATTCATCAGACAATTGTGGGTGTATTTTTGCCAAGAAGCCTATTATTCTTCCATCTTCTTTAATTTGAGCAGCAATGCCTGGATGTATCAAAGACTGATCCTCTTCTATCGCCAAAAACTCTGCTCTTGGATAAAGATTTTCAATTATAGATTTGCAAACAAAAAACTTATCAGCATTCAAAGCACCGGCCCAATTACTTTCTACGCTAGTCCAAATTCCAGCTAACTTAAAAATCTCCTGAGTTACATCACCTGTAGTATTGAAATAAATTTTGGCAAATTCATAAAGTTTCACATCAATACTTTTGTCATAAGCATAATTACGACTAGCTGCCTGTAACAAGCTTGGCAACAAAGATTGACGCAAGATGCTGTGTTCACGCGAAAGTGGATTATCCATCTCTATATAGTCTTGAGTCTTAGCTTTAACCAAAAGACTAGCTAATCCTTTATCTAAGTTAATCAAAGAATCTCCTATCAAACTAGAAAGTTTAGCTTCAGAAAATCCTGCCGCCAACATAGAAGCATGAATACGCTGATCCAATCTACGTCTCTCTTCTAGTTCACTAATCAAAGCCGAAGAAGACTTAGGAGCTTGAGCTGGTATTTTATCATAACCATATAAACGTACAATCTCTTCAATCAAATCAACTTCTCTTGTTATATCGTTACGTCTAAAACTAGGTATCTCAAAAACTAAAATCTCTTCTTTATCCTCAACAAGATTAATCTCCAAAGCCTTCAAAAGATCAACAATAATAGACTTCTCAATCTCAATCCCCAAAAGCCTTTGGACGGACTTATGCTTAAGAGTAACAAGTTTACTCTCTAGAGAAATATCACCACAGACCTGAATCTGACTAAATTTAGTTTCAGTAGTGCTAGCTAATTCTCGTATTAATTGCATAGCTCTCAATAAAGCAAGTTTACTACCAAGAGGATCCACTCCTCGCTCAAATCTTCTCTTAGACTCAGATTCTACACCAGCTTGACGCGCACTACGACGTACTGACGATGGAGTAAAAGCAGCAACTTCAATAACAATATTTTGGGTAGTTGTTTGTATAGAAGAGTTTTTGCCTCCCATAACACCCGCCAAAGACACTGGTCCACTAGCATCAGCGATAACTAAATTAATCTCATTAAGTTCATGCTCCTTGTCTTCCAACGTAAGCAAAGGCTCTCCCTGAACGGCTCTTCTTACAATTAATGACGTACCCTTTAAAGCTTCTCTATCATAGAAATGCATAGGTTGCCCAAGTTCCAATAGTACATAATTACTGATATCAACTATATTATTAATTGACTTAATCCCCATAGAATTAATTCTTTGTCGTAACCAATCTGGAGAATCTTGAATTACTACATTCTCGACACTGATGGTATAAAATACCATTGCATCATCTTGATTCTGAATCACAGGAATAAATGATCTCACCTGAGTATCATAAGTAAAATCCTCTTCTCGCAAATTATGTTTTTTCAAAGCAGTCTTGCTGATTGCTGCGACTTCTCTTGCCATACCATAAACAGAAAGAGCATCTCCACGATTACTACGAGCCCCTATCTCTAAAACATAATCAGCATCAGCATTTAAAATTTCAACTATAGGTGTCCCTAATTTATATCCATCAGCTAAATTCACAATAGCTTGATTATTAGGATCAAAAAACAAATATATTCCATCACCTTGTTTGGTTTTGATTTGTTCAACCAAACTCAATTCCAAACCAAGTTCATCAGGAGAGCAGAGCATGCCATGGCTTTCGACTCCACGGATTTTAGATTTTTTGATCTCAAATTGGCTTGCATCTTGACGACTAAAAACCTTAGCCCCAATAGTCGCCACAGGTATTTTCTGTCCAACAGCAATATTCTTAGCCCCACAAACGATTTGTTCAATAATTTCTTGCCCTTGAGTATCATAACCAATACAAGTTTGAGTTACTTGTAATTTTTCTGCATCAGGATGTTTGGCGATTTGGCGAATTTCCCCCAAAACCACACGCGAATCTAAACTAAGTCCCGTACTAGCATAATCCTCAACCTCAAAAGCATAATCCGTCAAAGACTTAGCAAGAGTCTCAATGCCCTGATCTTTAATATCAACAAAATCTTGTAACCAAGAATAAGAAAGCTTCATATCTTTAGTTTAGCATAACGATTTCTATCATTTTTTGATAGAAGTTAAATTCTAAAACGCAGCAAAACCAGTCAAAGCCTTACCTATAACGAGAGTATGAATATTTTCAGTCCCCTCATAAGTAAGCACTGATTCCAAATTACACATATGGCGCATAACTGGATACTCAGCAGAAATTCCATTAGCTCCCAATATATCACGAGACTTACGAGCTACTTCTAATGCCATGCGAACATTATTACGCTTAAGCATAGAAATATGCTCCGGCTTAATTCTCCCCTGTTCTTTAAGCCTTGTAATATGCAAAGTCAAAAACTGGGCTTTAGTAATCTCAGTAACCATCTCTGCTAAATTCGCTTGAATTAATTGATGAGAAGCTATTGGTTTACCATGAAATTGAACTCGTGAAAGAGAGTAATCAAGTGCTGTTTGGTAGCACGCCATCGCCGCTCCAATAGATCCCCATGCAATACCCAAACGTGCTGAATTCAAACATTCAAAAGTTGATTTAAGACCATTAGTTAAAGGCAATAAATTATCAGCAGGAATAAAACAATCATTGAAAATCAATTCCGATGTTACAGAAGCACGCAAAGAATGTTTGCGCGTCATTAATTTAGTCGAAAAACCTGACCTGTCTTTTTCAACAATAAAACCACGAATCTTATCATCAAGTTTAGCCCAGACTATTGCTAAATCTGCAATAGAGCCATTAGTGATCCACATCTTCGCACCATTCAAAACAAAACCACCCTCCACACTCTTGGCGCGTGTTTCCATTTCTGATGGATTAGAACCATGATCTGGTTCAGTCAAACCAAAACAACCAATAGCCTCTCCTGAAGCTAGTTTTGGTAGCCATTGTTGCTTTTGTTGTTCTGTACCAAAATGATAAATCGGAAACATAACCAAAGAACTTTGGACTGAATTAAAAGACCGCATCGCTGAATCACCAGCTTCTAGCATCATATTAATAATCCCATAAGAGACGTAACCAATACCAGGACAACCATAGCCCTCTAAAGGTGCTCCGAGAAAACCCATAGAACCCATTTTTTTGACTATCTCTCGTGGGAATTGATCCGCCATAAAGCATTCATCAATTATTGGAATAATTTCTGTATTCGTAAATTCTTGGGTATTACGCAAGATTAAAATTTCTTCTGGACTCAATAATGATTCAAAATCCGCAAAATCAATGAATTTTATTTTTTGCATAAAAATATTATAACTTGCTTAGACCTCTTTCGAAACCCTCATAGCTGCGTTATACTCGCAGCTCGGAATCCTCATTGACAACCAGTCAACTGCGGTTCCTCGGTACTCACAAGCCTTGCTCTGATGGCTTCGAAAGAGGTCTAATATGCAAATCTCAAGCTCCAAGCAGATGACGAAGCGCTGATTCCAAGCTAGGATAACTGAAAATAAAATTATTCTCTTCGAGCACTCTTGGTTTGACTTTGGCACTTGCTAATAATAAAGCATCAGCCATTTCACCGAAAACAAGCTTCACCACGAAACTCGGTACAGGAAATATTGCTGGTCTTTTAAGTACTTTGGCTAGAGTAGCAGTAAATTCAGCATTGGTTACAGGATTAGGGGCAGTGAAATTCACCGGTCCAGAAATCGCAGAATTGTTCAAAACATAATTCAAAGCAAAAACCACATCATCAAGAGCAATCCAACTCATATACTGTTGCCCATTACCAAGATTACCTCCCAAACCCAATCTAAATGGCAATAACAACTTAGACATAGCACCGCCTTTAGGACTTAGAATAATCCCAAAACGACTATTAACCACTCTGATACCCGCTTCCCGAGCAGCTTCCGTGGCATCTTCCCAAGCATTACAAGTCATAGAAAGAAAATCTCCTTTCACACTCATAGCATTTTCAAAGATATTTTCATCAGGTCTATCACCATAAAACCCAATCGCTGAGGCTGAAATAAAAACACTTGGTTTGGATTTAAGTCCTGCTAAACACTGACTCAAAAAAAGCGTCGAATTAACACGGCTACTGCGTATAAATTCTTTTTGTAGGGCTGTCCAACGTTGATTAGCAATATTCTCTCCTGCCAAATGTATAACAGCATCCATGCCCTCAATTAGATTAGTATCTAAGATTTGGTTATCATAATCCCAAAAAATATTATTCGGATTGCCTTGTAATAATTCTTTATCACGAAGCAGCCTAAAAACCGTATACCCTTGATGCTCCCAAAAGCTCACCAACTCTTTACCAACCAATCCTGATGATCCTGAAATTAATATTTTCATTTTACTAAGACCTCCAAAATCTTTTCACTAATACTCGGGATCAATCTAGTATATTGACTTAACCCCTTAGTACAAATCGCTAAAATATATTCTTCGTGACTTTGTAATTTAATACAAGCGACATCATGCCTCACCAAAGAAGTCCAACCTGCTTTGGAAATAACAGTTTTAATATGCTTTTGATGTTTCTCTAAACCTCTGGCGATAAATTCGATTTGTTCATCATGCTTATCGTCCAAACTACGAGCCATAAAAATCGCAAGCTCAGGAAAATCTCGCAAAATATCCTGCATAATTGCAACTGCATCATCAACAACAATACAATTACGTCCCAAACCATTAGGTTCAAGAGAGATTTGCCTCTCTCTACCATAAGGTCCAAAAGAAAAACACTTCCCCGCTAAATTTAATAAATCTGAATAACCTGCCTTGTTCTGAAAAAACTCAGTAACAGCTTGACGGCGTTTCTTAAAAAACTCAAAATCCTCACCATACAATCTCAAACCTGAAACAGTCTCACTATTAAAATCCATCAACAAACTCAAAGCATCATTATCAGAACTTTTGAGAGTTTCTGCTATTGCATCCAAAACATCATCTTCAATAGTACGATCTCCAAAAACATGTGGATGATCAGCTTTCAAAATATTTTTGGCTCCAACTTGTATTTTAGCCTTAGCTAAATATGCATGAAATAATTTAATTAAACTAGCTGGATGATAAGTTACAACTGCTTGAGAAGGAAGATGCTGATAAGTCATCGAAATATTATTCTGACTATGTAATAATTTGATCGAAATATTAGCATCATTACTATAATCACCATCAACACTTGTTTTGAAGGCAGAGAAAACAAGTTCTTGCATAAGATCTTGATTTATGGGCATATAATAAGAATACACCGAAAAAGCCACTAAAAACGTGTTTCAACCAAATTTAACTTCTATTAGTATATTAGCCGAAGGATATTTTGGCACTCGTCATGCCAAAACTGCTTGGGGAGTTTTACGCTACGGTACTTATCCAATACACTCAATAATTGATTCTCAAAGCACACATTCAAGCATTCTTAATATTACAGGCATTCCTATACAGGCTCCTATTGTCGCAAGCCTCGAAGAAGGAATCTCAATCCGCAAAGAAAAACCAGATGCTTTAGTTCTAGGAATAGCTCCTCAAGGAGGCCAATTACCTGATTCTTGGCGTTTAATAATAGTAGAAGCAATTAAAAAAGGCATCCATATCATTAACGGTTTGCATTGCTTTCTAAATGATGATAATGAACTTACCAAACTCGCTCTAGAACATCAAGTCAAACTTTGGGATGTAAGAAATCCTGATAATTATAGTGCCTCAAAAATTCACAGTGTTGCACAACAAAAACCACGTCCACAACACACTCGTGTAATTACCATGGTCGGCAGTGATTGCAATGTCGGTAAAATGACCGTGGCTTTGGAATTAAATCAAGCTCTCAGAAAACGAAATCACAAATCAGAATTTATCGCAACAGGACAAACAGGCATCATGATCAGTGGTAAAGGCATTCCTCTAGATAGAATTATTGGTGATTTTATGGCTGGATCAACAGAGAACATCATTGAAGAAACCATTACAGAATCAAATCCAGATTATATTTTAGTAGAAGGTCAAGGCTCTTTACTGCATCCAGGTTATTCTGGAGTAACACTATCTCTACTTCATGGCTCAAACCCAGATATGATGGTGCTTTGCAGTAAACCCGATAACGAAGTTATACTAGGCGGTTACTCAGTCCCAATTCCAAATTTCAAAAAACTAATTGAGATCTACGAAACGGCTGCTTCATGGACAAGCCACTCATCTAAAAAACATGTTCCTGTCATTGGAATAGCACTTAATACCAGTACTTATTCTGAAAAAGAAGCATTAAATTTATTAGCTCAAATCCGCTTAGAGACTGGACTTATTGTTGTTGATCCTGTGCGTTTTGGTGTTGATACTTTAATTGAAACAATCGAAGCATGCCCGCCCGTTAGGGCAGAATCCTGAAACATCTGTGTGTAATAATTTTTAATATGCAAATAAAATTTCAAGTACAAGAATCCGAATTAGAATTTACTTTTACTATTTCACGGGGTTCCAAAAACACAGCCAGTACTGTTTTATTAGAGATAGAACACAAAGGTCTAATTGGATATGGCGAAGCTGTTTTCTCACGTTTTTATGGGGAAAGCATCGAGACTATATTAGAGTTTTATACCCAAATCAATCGCCATAATATACTCGCTGATCTTGATATCTTCAATATCCAGAACTACGAAAGAATAATAAATGATTTTGACACATCTTATTTTCCAAACCAAAGCAATCAAGCTGCCAAAGCGGGTTTGGATATTGCCTTGTATGATTTACGAGCCAAAAAATTAGAAATGCCACTATTTCAATATTTAGGTTTAGATCCAAAACAAGCCCCTAAAACTTCCTATACTATCGGCATTGCTGATTTAGAAACAATTAAACACAAAATCCTACAAGCACAAATGCGCGGTTATGACATTCTCAAAATCAAACTTGGCTGCCCTGATGATCTTGCCATTATTAAGCTAGCACGTGAAATTTATCCAGAAGCCACAATCAGAGTAGATGCAAATGCCGCTTGGGACTTAGATTCAGCGATTAATATTCTTCAGGAACTAGAAAAATATAATATTGAATTCGTAGAAGAGCCTTTAAGATTAGACTCCAAAGCAGAAGACTATGCCAAACTATATCAAGCTAGCCCTCTACCATTAATGGCAGATGAAAGTTGCCACACACTAAAAGATATTGCGAAATGTTCTCAATACTTTCATTCTATTAATATTAAACACACTAAGTCTGGTGGCTTAACAGAAACTATTAGAATGATACATGCAGCTAGGGCATTGGATTTGAAAATTATGCTGGGCTGTTTTACTGAAACATCAAGATCGATATCAGCTTTTGCACATTTAAGTCCATTAGTAGATTATGCTGATTTAGACGGATCTTTACTTTTGCGAAACGATCCTTATAATTCTATACTTTTCGACAAAAATCAAATCAGGCTCAACAATAATCATGGATTGGGTTTGATATCATAAGCACACTTCGCATATCCATTATATAAGTTCTCACAATGTTTAGGTCTATTACGATGAGAACGGCTGCATAAACAAGAATTGCCTTGAAGGACTTCAGCATGGGGGGAGTATGGAGCAAATCTTTCCGGTGCAGTAATAGTAAAAATCGACGTAATAGTAGCACCACTGGCTGCAGCTATATGAAGAATCCCTGTATCAGCTGAATAAACTCGTTGGGCATTAGCGGTTATTGGAACAAGCTCTGTAAGTTGAGTTTGACCAATTAGGTTTTCCAATCTTGCCTGTTCTTCTTGACTCAAGCTTTTTTTCAATAAAAAATCTAATTCTTGTGATAACTCCAATTCATCTGGGCCCCCTAAAATCTTAATGGTATAAATGCTTTGAGCGAGAATTTCTTTAATTAAATCCACCCATTTCTCAAGAGGATAAGCACGATGTGGTCTTAGTTTACCAACTCCAGGTACTAGGCAAATATAATCTGATTTTTTACTTATATATTCTAAATTATGATGAGGCAAGAAAAACTTTTGATTTTCTAATTGTGATTTCAACTCAGGAAAATAAACTAGAGCATAATTACAAACAGCACTAAACTCTCTATTAGCTTTATAAGCAATCAATTTCTTCGCTTTGACTTTAGTCAAATTTAAATACCAAGCTTTGAAATAATTACTATGCAAATATACAAACTCATCAGCAGGCCTAGTCTTCAAACTGTTTTGCAACTCATCACTATGCTTGAGATTTTTGTCTACAAGCCAAACTTTATTAATATAAGGGGCATAGTGAATAAGCAATTCTTGAACAGCTTTAGAGCCTGTCAAGTAATCTATATGAGCATCAGGTTGCTGAGTACGTAAATATTTAACAAAAGCAAGGCTATGAACTACATCACCAATAGCTCCTATACGATAAATTAAAATGCGCTTAGACACCTATTCTATAATAACAGGAACAAAAGCATATACATAACGTCTTCAGAACATGGTGCATTCTATTCGGAAGATCTACCACAAAAATGCTAAAAAAAATAGTTTTATTTGTTGCCCTCGCAAGCTTGGCTCTGCCTGCTGAAGCTGCTGGCGTTTCCTTGAATATTGGAGAGGGTGCGACAGGACTAGCAAGTGGTTTGCAGATTTTGATTTTACTGACCATATTAAGCGTTGCTCCATCTATATTACTGATGACTACTAGTTTTGTGCGTTTTATTATAGTGTTTGGTATGTTACGTAGTGCAATGGGACTGGGACAATTACCGCCAACTCAAGTCTTAATAGGACTTTCTTTAATTTTGACTTTTGTTGTAATGCAACCAACCTTTGATCGCATTAACAACGAAGCTCTTCAACCCTTTGTGAAGTCAGAAATCGCAGAAGAGGACTTCTTCAAAAAAGCATTTACTCCTTTACGCGAATTTATGTCAAAACAAGTCGGCGAGAAGGACTTAGAATTCGCCGTTAGAGTATCTAAAATAGATCAGCCTAAAAATCTTGCAGAATTACCCAATCATGTTTTAATGCTCTCTTTTATGCTTAGTGAACTAAAAAAAGCTTTTCAGATTGGCTTTATGTTATTTTTGCCGTTTATTATTATCGACATGATAGTTGGTAGTGCTCTTGTTTCTGTAGGTCTAATGTTCTTGCCCCCAGCAACTATCTCTCTGCCTTTTAAGATGGTCTTGTTTATTCTCATTGATGGTTGGAGTATTTTAAGCGAAGGATTAATCAAAAGCTTTGTGGGAGCAGGATAGATGGAGGAAAGTCTATTTTTAGATTTAACTAATCAAGCCTTAATTTGCATTGGTATCATTTGTATTCCTATTTTGATTCCTAGCCTTATAGCGGGTATTTTTATTAGTTTGTTTCAAGCTGTTACTCAAATCAGCGAGCAGACTTTGACTTTTGTGCCTAAATTAATCATACTAATCGTCAGCTATCTTCTAGCTGGCCCATTTATTGTAAGATTTATGATGAGCTATACGACTGAACTCATAAACAAAATCCCAGAAATGGCTCTTCCACACTAATTCTATGAAAAAATCTTTTATACTCTTTACTCTTTTATTCCCTTCCATCACTTACGCAAAAGTCAAAAGCAATGTACCAAGTGTTGTAGTAGAAAAAGCTTCTGTCAAACTACGCGGAGAAAAACTCAACTCAAAAAAGAATCCTATTCAAGCCAATATAGTATTTGAACGCAATGATGAACTAATCAAAATCCCACTGCCTGTTACTGCTAATTCTTCTGGCGATAAAGCCAAATTCTCTGTACCTATAGTATCAGCAGATGCCAAAGTAACACTACAAATCAGTGGTGGTGATGTTCCTGAAGCTGATCCACAGAATTTTGTTTTATTAGTACTTAATGAACCAACTCTCCCATCAGCTAGCCCAAATGAAGTTGAAACTATCCCAGAAATTCCTGCTGCTGATATTGAATCAGTCGGTATCCCAGGACCACAAGGAGCTACTGGCCCTCAAGGTCCCAAAGGTGATACAGGGGCTACGGGTCCTACGGGAGCGACAGGTCCAGCAGGCCCACAAGGCGCAACAGGAGCCACTGGAGCTCAAGGTCCAGCAGGACCAGTACCAAGCAGTATTCCTGCAGGAAACATTGTCGGTGCTGTTGCTAGCGCGAGCAGCGCAAATCAACTCAATAATTCTTCACAACAATTAATTCTAGGAGGAAGCTCTAGTACTTTAACTTTGAATCTTAGTGCTAGTCACAGCTTGACTGTACCAAGTTCTGGTACTCATTTACTAAGCAACACGAGCTTATTACCAATAGCAAGTGGTGGAATAATCAATGTCAATGGTTTATCTACTATTAGTGCCTCAGGAGTTAATCATTTGATTTTGACTGATTCTAGTGCTGGAGTAGATGAAATCGAAACTATTTCGGGTGGAGTTAGCGGTCAAAGATTAACTATAGTTTTTAATTCCACAATTAAAGTTATTGATGATGAAAGCAGCATCGCTAATACAATTAATACCAGTGATATTTACAGCGAAACATTTTATGCTGATGATACTCTAGAATTGATTTACAATGGAACTTATTGGGTAGAACTCAATCGTTCTAGAAACTAAAATGTTATTTAAGGATAAGATCAGGGATTTATATTACTTTTCTTCTGCTAGTATTTTAGCTCAAAGAATCAGTCGCTTTTGCATAAAGAAGTTTTGGGGTAAGCGTTTGCACATAGAATATATTGGGGCTAAACCCGATAACTCTCAAAACTGTATTTTGGTTTCTAATCATCGTAGTTATTCAGATCCACCATTGATGGGGATTGCGGCAGAAATGCCGACAGCTTTTGTTGCTAAAAAAGAATTATTCTCTAATCCTTTTTTGTATTTGTATATGATCTTAACTAGCACTATTTCCGTAGATCGTGAGAATCCAGAAACACAGACTTTCAGAGCCGTAAAAAAAGCCTTGTCCATGAAACAAGGCAAACTTGCTTGGGCAGTTGGAGTTTTTATTGAAGGTACTCGCTCCAAACTTCCTGATACTCTCGCTAAACCCAATAAAGGTCCTATTTTCATGGCGAAAACCAATCGTGTTCCTATTCTTCCTATTGGTATTAGCTACAGAGGAAAAGAAATCTACATCAAAATCGGAGAAGCTTACAACATAGATCCCAAGCGGGATCTAGAAGAACAAGCTTGGGAATGTCTCCATAAAATTTCTCTACTCTGTGATTACAAAATGCCGGAATTTAATCAAACAATCAATGAATTATAATTTTATTCTAATGAAATTATAATAAAACACTTTTTTTGTGCAATTCCAAGTTCATACTGCACAAAATGGGCATATTTTATGCAGTATACTAAAGAAACTGCATGTTACGAAAAATTATAGAAGCTCAAAAAGAAGAACTTAGAAACTTTAATAAAAATTATTTACTTCGAACTAAGTTTGAAATGGCCAAAAAAAGTTTAAATTTAGATCTGATCAAAGTGATTATTGGGCCCAGAAGAGCTGGGAAATCTATTCTTGCTCATTTAATGTTACAAGATACAAACTATGCTTACGTAAATTTTGATGATGATAATTTATTAGACATAGAAGATACTGATGAATTAATAAAAATTCTTTTTGAGATTTATGAAAAACCACAATATTTATTTTTTGATGAAATTCAAAACTTGAATAATTGGGAGCTTTTTATTAATAAATTACATCGTAGGGGTTTAAATCTTATTCTTACTGGCTCGAATGCCAATCTTTTAAGTAGAGAATTAGCAAGTTCTTTAACTGGTAGACATTATACTATTGAAATTTTACCGTTTAGTTATAAAGAAGTGGAACAGCATTGCAGCTTGATGACATATATTAAACAAGGGGGATTCCCAGAAGTTGTCTTAAAAGGATATGAACCTAGATATTACTTGAGTACTTTGGTTGATTCAGTACTTCTCAAGGATATTGTAAAACGCTATAGAATTCGTTATCCACAGAAATTATTGGATTTATTTACTTATTTAGTTAGTAATTTTGCATCACAAGTAAGTTTTAATAAATTAAAAAATATTCTCAAATTTAATAGTGTTCATACTACAGAAAACTATTTAAGCTATTTGGAGCAAGCTTATCTAATTTTTACCTTGCAGCGTTATTCACATAAACTAAAAGAACAAATCAATGCACCAAAAAAAGTTTATATTAGTGACAATGGCTTTATTGAAGCAAAAGCAATTAGTCATTCAAAAAACTTGGGTAAATTAATTGAGAATCTTGTTTTTATCGAACTTATTAATCGTGGCTTTCGAGTCAATCTAGACTTATTCTATTATCAGACTAATAATGGACATGAAATCGACTTTCTTTTGAGAGAAGGACATTCTATTCAAGAATTGATACAAGTTAGTTACGATATATCTAACCCAGAAACATACCAGAGAGAAGTTCGGGCTTTGCTGAAAGCTGCTCAAGAACTGCATGTTAAAAGATTAATTTTGATAAATATGGATATTGATAAAGATGAGGTTTTTGATGAAAATCAAATAATTCATTTTATTAGCTTAAAGAATTGGTTATTGCTTAATAGTTACCAAATGCCAGATAGGGATTTATAATACTTATATGTCCAAACTAAAAGTAGATTTAATTCTTGACAACCCACCCAAATTCGAAGAAGAGGTCGGTCTCAATGAACGCAAAGTCTCTGAAATCAATTACAATTCTCAAACTAAACATCTAGAGATTTTCTTAGGACCCAAGCAAGAACTTAGCTTAAGTAAACTACGCCAAAGAATTTCTAAAGTTGATTGGAAAAATATTTCCGAAACAGAAATCGAATTATCATGCAATAACCTTTCAGCCAATGAAGTTGAAGCTGCCTATGAAATGATTTCCCTCAAGAGCTTTATTTT
>JACCDV010979181.1_pt1 | contig 14310 bp, 12 predicted proteins | sample 7446131 | NCBI WGS metagenome assembly JACCDV01 (sample SAMN15323448, study PRJNA562643) | freshwater metagenome | isolation source: river surface water | place: USA:Blue River Watershed | collected 2017-08-17 | reverse complement strand
CTGCTCGACATTCGTGATCGCCCGCTGCCTGAGCTCATCCTCGTTGACCATGCGCTCGGCTTCTTCATCGAGCAGCAGCTTCATCGCTTCGGCGATTGTCAGCTTGCGTGATTTTTTGCGGCCGGCGCCAAGCCCGGAGAACATGGACTTGATTTGCTCGGTCATTTCTTCCATCCCGGGCGGGGCCATGATCTCCATCTGTGCACGCGGCTCGGCGACCTCGATCTCAATCTCTTTATCGTTCAGTGCGCCCTCGCGCAGCCGCTTGCGGAAAGTTTGGCGCGTTGCATTCGCGGCCTTGTCCTCCGGCGCTTGCGCGCTGGCAAAGCCGAAGTCGCGCGCCGGCGGCAGAAGTACGTCGAGGATGCGCTCTTCAGCCGCATCCTGCGCCTGCGCGCGCACCTTGCGCATTTCCTGCTCGCGGGTCTGCTTGATGCCGATCTCGGCCAGGTCACGGATGATGGTATCGACGTCGCGGCCCACGTAGCCCACCTCGGTGAACTTGGTGGCTTCGATCTTGATGAACGGCGCATCGGCCAGCCGGGCGAGCCGGCGCGCGATTTCGGTTTTGCCCACGCCGGTGGGGCCAATCATGAGGATATTCTTCGGCGTGATCTCATGGCGCAGCGGCTCCGGTACCTGCTGGCGGCGCCAGCGGTTGCGCAGCGCGATGGCAACCGCGCGCTTGGCCTTCGCCTGGCCGACAACATGCTTGTCGAGTTCGGCGACGATTTGTTGCGGTGTGAGGTTCATGATGCGTTCAGTCCAGTGTCTCGATAGTCAGCGACAGATTCGTATAGATGCAGAGCTCGCCGGCGATGGAAAGTGATTTCTTCACGATCTCGGCCGGGGGCAATTCGGTGTTTTCATACAGTGCCAGCGCAGCGGCCTGTGCGTAGCTGCCACCGGAGCCGACCGCGCCCACGCCTTTCTCGGGCTCAAGCCCATCGCCGTTGCCGGTGATGATGACTGTGGATTCACGGTCAGCCACCAGCAGCATGGCTTCGAGCCGCCGGAGCATGCGATCGGTACGCCAGTCTTTCGCCAGTTCGACCGAGGCACGCAGCAGATTGCCCTGGTGGGTTTCGAGCTTGGATTCGAAGCGCTCGATCAACGTGAACGCATCGGCCGTGCCGCCGGCAAAGCCCGCCAGCACCTTGCCGTGGAAGAGCTTGCGCACCTTGCGCGCGGAGCCCTTCATGACAACGTTGCCAAGCGTGACTTGCCCATCGCCACCGAGCGCAACTTGCGCACCGCGACGAACCGAGAGAATGGTAGTGCCGTGAAATTGTTCCATGCGATTGGGATGGCCGACGACGCATGCCACGAGATCTGTCACGCGGCGGCACTGCGGCCCGACCTTCAGGGTTTGCGGTTGATGATCCTCAACGAGTCTTCGCCGCCCACGAGCTTCAGCAGCGTCGACACGAGGAAAGGCGTGTCATGCCATTCTACCGGTTTGCCCTTGGCCACGCGAAGGATGCCTGCGAGCAGTGGTGACGCAGCGCCGAACTCGATGCGCCGCAGCCGCCGGCAGTCCAGCACGACGAGCGAAGCGCCATGACAGATACGCGCCACATTCTCAATGAGGTCGTCTACTGGTGTGCGTATCTCTGCGGGCAACAGCAGGTGACCAGCCTGCAGACGACTGCCTCCCATCGCACCCTTGAGTGCTGGTGCAGCAGTACTCAAGGGTGCGACGGGTGGCGAGACTTCATAGGTCATGCTGAAGGCGAGACATGCGTCTTCATGCGCCTGAACACTGCCGCAGGCTCTTAGCAGCTCGATGAGCAGCAGCCAGGCGGCATCGTCACGATCGCGCCGACCGGGACTCACCTGCGACCGCAGCAGGTCAAGCAGGCCGTCGCTACCGACAAGCTCGCCATGGCGAGCATCGCTGCGCCAGCGATGCAGCATGTCGAGTAACAGCCGGCTGCCATCGAGATCGACATCCGTCACGCCGCTGAGGTCGATGCAGAAGCGTTCATGCCCGCTTGCCAGCTGCTCAAGCCGTGCCAGGGCGGGTGCCGCAGTGCCACACAGCCGGCCCCGGAAACTCAGCGAATGTGGTTGCGCTTGTTGCGCATGATCGGTTGCCTGAGGGCTGCGCCATTGCGGCGGCGACGTCTCGAAGCGTCGTGCATAGCCAAGCGCGATATCCTCGAAGCGGGTTGGCGAGCCGCTGAATCCGGCCAGCTCGAGCCGCATCAGCCAGGCTTGCTGCTCGGTCTGCGCATCGGTCGGGACGGGTGTGGCCGTCGCTTCGGTCAATAGCGCTGCGGCGGCCGGCGATTGGCCGCTGGCATGCAGCAAGCAGGCTTCTTCAATACGTTGTCGCAACAGGATGACCGGATCGAGTCCGTCGGCGCTCACTGCCTCGTCCGTCATGCCGGACTCGGCGGGGGGCGCGGAGACCAGCCCGGACTCGATCTCCGAGGCGATCTCGCATTCGATCGTGTCGATTTTCCGGGCCGTGGCGTGGCGCTGCTCGGGCGATGAACCGCTGTGTGCGTGCACGCGCACGTGCCGCACAGATTGCGTTTGATTTTTGCCGAAGAGGTCGAAGAATTTCACTCAGCGCCAGCAGGTTGAGCCGCGAACCCGCAGACATTACTCTGTGCGCGGTCGCGACTCCTCATGCTTTAGCAAGCTTTGTTCGGATGGATGGGCAGGGTGCCCCGGCTTGCGCCGGGGCGTGGCATGAATCTAACGATTACCTGTCACAGCACCCGAGACATCGCTGGGGCGGCGCCTATCCTGGCTCAGAAACGAGCGCGTACGCCAATCATCAGATTCCGACCCGGTTGCGGCACGTAGTCTTTCAGCAGCGAGGTCGACAGCCGGATTTCTTCGTTGAGCAGGTTACGCGCCAGCAGGAACCAGGTGAGGTCGGTCGTGCCGTAGCGCTGCCGCCATGACAGGCTGGCATCGACACGGGTATAGCCGCGGGTCGCGGTCTCCTCCGATATATCGGGACTCGCGATGCGGTTCTGCGCGCTGGCATTGAGCACCGACAGGGACGAGCGCCATGCGTTGTCCTGATAGCCGACCGTCAGGCCGACGCGGTCGACCGGCTGCAGCGGCAGATTGCCGAGATTGTTCAGCCTGCCGCGCGAGCTGTCGGCGAAGGCACGGCCGAACCAGCCGGTTTCGTAGAGGTTGTAGCTGACATCGACTTCGTAACCTCGCAGTGTGGCGTCGGCTTGGCTGAAGCTACGCAGGTTCACCGCCTCCACCTCAGGACCACAGCCGTTGCCGACCGGCGCCTCCCCCGTATTCTCGCAGACCTCGTCACCAATCCGGCCGAAGACAAAATTGCTGACCTTGTTCTGGAACAGGTTGGCTCGCCAGCGCAGCCGATCTTCCGTTTTCTGCAATGACAGGTCGATGTTCTGCGAAGTCTCTTTGCGTAGTGCAGCATCGCCTTTGTCGTAAGTCTCTGTCGGATGATGGACACCACCCGAATACAGCTCCTCCGCTGTCGGCGCGCGCTGCGCGAGCGAGCCGGTGAGGCCCAGCGCGTAGCCGGGAGTGTAGGTCCACAGTGCGCCGACCGAGGTTGAGGCGAGTGTAAAGTTTCGGTTGGTGTCGCCTACCGGGCGTCGACCGACCTGCTCGATGCGCGCGCCGGCATTCAGGCGGACGCTACCGATGTCCTTCTCTTCGACAACGAAGGCTGCCACCGAGGACGAGCGCGTGCGCGGCACGGTGGGGTCCTCGCCCTCGAGGTTAAGCGCCTGCACGGTCGCGTTATCAGTCTGCAGGCCAAGCTTGCCGCGCCAGCCGGCCAGTGGCAAGTGGCTCAGTTCCCAACGGGACTCCATCGAGCGGTTTGAGAATTTGACATGCGGCTCTGTACCGTCCTCGAGCTCGGTGTGGCGGTAGTTGTTATGGCCAAGCTTGACGCGCAGCGCGTCGAAACCGGGCAAGGGCGAGCGAATCAGGCTGTCGATATCGAAGCGCGTCTGTGCAAGATCAATTCGGGCCTTCTCATGCTCGCCAAGAATGCCATACAGCTTGTCGGTCTGCGCCAGCGATGCGCCGACATGGCCCCATGACTGAATGACCGACGCGCCGACACCGAGATTGTTTTCCCGGTTGCCGGAGAAGGGCAGACGGCCGGTGTAGCCGTAGCCATGGTGGTGGTCACCGGCCTCGCTATAGCCGGGAATCCGGTAGTCACCAGCGCGCAGCATGCTACCGTCGACATGCAGACCGATGTTGCCGACCGAGCGATCGGCGCTGAAGGCCAGCGCGCCGCTGTTGTCGACACTGCCTGCGCGCAGCTCGGCCTCGCCGGTCGGGCGCGGCTCAAGCCGGGTGGGAATGCGTCCATTGACGATGTTGATCGCGCCGCCGATGGCGCCCGAGCCGTACAGCAGAGTTGCCGGACCACGCAGGATTTCGATCTGCTGTGCCGTCAGCACGCTGGTACCCACGGCGTGGTCGTTCGAGATCGCGGACAGGTCACCGCTGTTCATGCCATTTTGCAGGATCTTCACGCGCGGTCCTTCGAGACCGCGGATGATCGGACGTGACGAGCCGGTGCTGAAGCCGGAGGCATTGACGCCGGGTTCGCGGCTCAGCGTGTCGCCGAGCGAGCCGCCGAGCTTGTCGCGCAGTTCGTCGCCGGACAGCACGCGCGCCGGAGTGAGAATGGCGCCCGATTCGGATGCGCCAAACGGATCAGCGGTAACGACCACCGGGGTGAGGGTCTTGGGGGCTTGTTGCGCATGGGCGCCAACGGCTGCCGCCGAGAGTGCGCACAGTACCGCGTGCGCCAGCACGGATCTCTGGAAAATCATGAAAACTCCACAAACAATGAACGTGTTACGCGGCCGGCATAGCGCCGGTCGCGGCTGATGAGGGGAATCAGGTGTTCAGAGGTGGAGCGCGAGAGCTGAAGTGGGCAGTAAATTGGCACTGCCAGCCAGTGTCAGTCGGAAGAATGACCGGACCGCTTTCCTGCACCACCGGCAGAGCTGGCAGCGCGGAGTTGAGCGTGCCGGCACCGAGGGTGGCGGCGTCGAATGCGGCGCAGGCGCTGGCCGAGTTGGCGTGCTCGGTCGGTTCGCTGGCCTGTGCGAATTTGGAGAATTCTGTCGTCCCACCCGCGTGGACAATCGCGTGCGCATAGCCAAGCCACTGCGTGAACAGCAGGCTCAGTGCCAGCAGCATGCCGATCACGGCAGCACGGCGGTTATGCACCAGTGGCGGATTCATCCGAAGTAAGACGCCGATAGAAAGTGAACGACAGAAATAATAGCTTACAAACAAAACCCCCGCCAAGTGGCGGGGGTTTTTGTGGGACGGCGGAGGTGTTAGTCGCCGTATAGCTTCTGCTTCAGCTCACGTCGCTGCTGGGCCTCGAGCGAGAGCGTGGCGGTCGGGCGCGCCAGCAGGCGCGGAATGCCGATTGGCTCGCCGGTTTCCTCGCACCAGCCGTAGTCGCCGCTATCGATGGACTGCAGCGATTGCTGGACTTTCTTGAGCAGCTTGCGTTCGCAGTCGCGTGTGCGCAGTTCGAGGGCGTGTTCTTCCTCGATGGTCGCTCGGTCCGCAGGATCGGGCACCAGAACGGTCTCGCGCAGGTGCTCGGTGGTTTCGCCCGCATTGCGAAGCAGGTCTTTTTCGAGCTGCTGCAGCCGCGCCTTGAAGAAGGCCAGCTGCGCGGGGTTCATGTAGTCCTTCTCGCCCATCGCAAGGATCTGCTCCTCAGTGAGGAGGCCGCCATCGACGCCGGAAGATTTCGAGGTTTTGGAATTGGTTGCCACGTCGTGAGCTTTCGTAACTACGAATCGATGAAGTTTACCCGGGACCCTCGTGCTTGCTTTGCTGAGGCACAGACCCGCCCGGGCCGTGGATCCGAGTCTCCTGCATGACGCTCAGGCAGGGCCGACCCGGCTGAAACCGGCGGCTATTGTAATCGCATTGTTCGTCCGTACAAGCGGCTTTGCCGGATTTTTAATTTGTTTCGTGGCGGGAACCAGAACCGGGGAGCGAAAGGTTTTCAATTTTGTACCAGGCATTGTGCCAGCCCGTCGAGGAATATCTGCTTCGGCAGCGATTGCCCGATGAAGACCATCTTGCTGACACGCGCCTCGCCCTCGCCCCACGGCGCACCAAGATCGCTGCCCATCGTCTGGTGCACGCCCTGCACGATGACCTTGCGCGTGGCGCCTTGCAGCCATAGCACGCCCTTGTAGCGCAGCATGCGCGGCCCGTAGACCTTGATCAGGCTACCGACGAATTCCTCAAGCAGGGCGGGGTCGAAAGGCTTGTCGCTGCGGAAAACAAAGGCGGCGATCTCATCGGTGTGGCCATGGCCATGGTGGTGGTGGGCATGGGCGTGATCGTGATGTCCGTGGTGATCATGGTCGCAGTGGTCATCGCAGTCATGATCATGCTCGTCGGCCTTCAGGAAATCCGGATCGATATCGAGCCGTTCGTTGAGATTGAAGCCGCCGATACCGAAGATTTGCCCGATCGGCGCGTTGCCGAAGTCCATGGCTGAAATCGGCGCGCGGGGATTAATGCGCTTGAGTCGTGCCTCGAGTGCCGCCACCTGCTCCGGCGTCACGAGATCGGTCTTGGAGAGCAGCATACGGTCGGCAAAGCCCGCCTGTCGCTGGGCTTCCTGGAAGCGGTCGAGCTGGTCCATCGCGTGGCTGGCATCGACCACCGTGATGACGCCGTCAAGCAGGTAGGAGATGCCGATCTCTTCATCCATGAAGAAGGTCTGCGCTACCGGTCCGGGATTCGCGAGGCCTGTGGTCTCGATCACGACGCGATCAAATTGCAACTTGCCGTCGCGGCGCTTTTGCGCGAGCTCTCCGAGCGCTGCAATCAGGTCGCCGCGTACCGTGCAGCAGACACAGCCATTACTCATTTCAACGATCTGCTCATTGCTGTCCTGGACCAGGATCTCGTTGTCGATGTTCTCCTCGCCAAATTCATTTTCGATCACGGCGATCTTCATCCCGTGCTTCTCGTGCAGGATGCGGTTGAGCAGCGTGGTTTTGCCGGCGCCGAGGAAGCCGGTGAGGATAGTGGCGGGTATCAGGGACATGGTGATGTGAATGACAAGGTTGAGATGCTCCGGGCGCGGCGGTCATCAGGCGTCGCCGCCCTGTTTTTTTGCACGCGGGTGCGCAGCATCATAGACCTGCGCGAGGCGCTGAAAATCGAGTGAAGTATAGACCTGTGTCGAGGCGATCGATGCGTGGCCCAGCATTTCCTGCACGGCGCGCAGGTCGCCGGAGGATTGCAGCACGTGCGAGGCAAACGAGTGCCGCAGCATATGCGGGTGGACGTCTGCGTGTATGCCCAGGGCCTGTGCGTGCGCCTTGATGCGCTTCTGTACCTCGCGAACTGTAATTCGCTTTCCGCGGCTCGACAGGAACAGCGCGCGCGCATCCGCTGCAGGTGCCGGCTTCGCCAGGCTGGCGCGTACCGATAGCCAGTCACGCAGAGCTGCCAGCGCCGCGCTTCCGATCGGCACGCTGCGCCGCTTGTTGCCCTTACCGGTCACGACCAGTTCGGCCGCATCGAGGTCCAGCCATCCCTGCGATTCGTGTTCACCGTCGCGGCTGTAGACGAGGTCGAGGCTGGTCAGCTCGGATACGCGCAACCCACTCGAATACAACAGCTCGAACATAGCCTTGCTGCACAGCGCGTTAGCCGGGTTGTCGGTCGCGGCAACCGGCGACGACACCAGTCTTACCGCATCATCGACACCCAGCGCCTTCGGCAGCGCCTTGGAGCGCTTCGGCGCTTTCACGCCATCGACCGGGTTGGCGGTCAGCGGCTGCTGCAGGGCCAGCCATGCAAAAAACCCGCGCCAGGCCGATAGCTTGCGTGCAATTGAGCTCGGCGCTAGGCCGCGTGCATGTAACTGGCTGGTGCAGCGGCGGATATCGAACTGCGTGAGACCAGCCAGCGTTGCTGATGGTAAGCCAGACACCAGCTCGGTCAACTGCGCGAGATCGCGATGGTAGTTGTCGAGCGTGTGACCGGACAGCTTGCGCTCTGTCTGCAGGTGCTGCAGGTAACCGGCTATTTCGGGGAAAGCGCCGGGGCTGGACATCTCAGGCAATCAAATGCTGCAAGCGCGCGCTGGCAGTATCGGCGATGCGAACGAGGATATCGGTCGCCAGCTCGCCGGAGAAGCGCTGGGCATCCGGCGAAGCCAGTACCAGCAGGCCGAAGCTGCCGGCTTCACCGGGTTTGCGTAGCGGAAGCAACGCGGCTGATTGCATGGACGATGCGTCATCCAGCCATACCATGCCCGGCCGCCCGCCAGCCGCACCACAGACCGGTGCGGGCAGTTCATCGGCAAAGGCCTGTGCCTCCTGCCCACCGGTGGCGAACCAGGCACTCTCGTGCCCGGGCTTCACACGCCACAGGCGCAGGCTGGCTGCCGGCACGTGGAAGCTCTCTCGCATCGCCTCGAGCAGCGCCGCTGCTGCGTCGTCGCCATCGTAGGACATCAGTCGCAGCACCCACTGGTGGAAGTTACTCAGGATGACATCGTTGTTGCCGGCGTTCCGGGTCAGTGTGGCCAGCTTCAGTTCGAGTTGCCGTACCTTGTCGCGCAGCACTTCCATTTGCCGCTCTTGCAGTGACACGGTTCGGCCGCCGAGCGCCGTGGTTAGCCGCAGACCCGCAATCAGATCGGGGTTGTGCTCGAAGAAGTCGGGATACGTTGCAAGAAATTCGGCAACCGCGTTGGCGTCGGGCAGATCGGTCATGGGTCCGGAGGTTCAGTATTCCGGACGGCGTGCCGTCCGGACGGGTCAAAATGCAAGTAGCCGGATTTTACCTGCTTGCCACCGCAGCGCCGGGTTTGGCGCTGCAAAAAAAGACGGCACCCGAAGGTGCCGAAAAAGAGAGGAGATTAAATTCGCAGAAAGACTCTGCAGGCTGTAACCAGCCTATCCGGCACCTGCCGAGAGACAGCGGCAGGCACCGAACCCGGTGGGGGCCGAAAGGCCCGGTAAATCAGAACAAATGACGGACGCCGAGATTGAACGCCGCGTTGCTGGTACCGTTCTCGGAGTTGTTACCGACGGTGAAAGTCGCCTCACCTTTATTGCTGATACGGCCGTAAGCGGCATACAGATTCGTCCGCTTCGACAGCGCATACGTGTAGCCGAGGCCCCATTGATTGGCATCGTCGCGCGAATTACGTACGTCCTTGCGGATGTAGGATGCGATGAACGTGTGCGGGCCGAACGGTGCGGACGCGCCGATCAGATAATCGCGGCTCTTGCCCGCAGCTGCCCAATCGTTATCCGCGTATGCGGCGAAGACCTTGGCCACGCCCAAGTCCCAGTTAGCCGCCAGCATGGTGCTCGACAGACTATCTGCGTTCGACAAAGACGGCAGGACACTATTTTTCCGGTAATGGGCCAAGCGGATGCTGACAGGCTTCACACTGTAGCCAATCGAGCCGGTTATTACACGGTTGGTTGAATTGCTGCCTGCCGTCTCACCAAAGCCGTAAGCAACTTCACCGCTAAAGCCACTGATGATGGGCGATGCGTATTTGATGGCGTTGTTCATGCGAATGGCCCGATCTGCCTCGAGCCCATCGCCGGTAGGATCATTGGTTGCGGGCCCGCCTGTGCCCGTGTAGGCGGTGATGTTTGGAACTGCCCCGGGCAGCATCAAGTTTTGCGCATTGCCGGCAAGGCCGGAAGCAAATGGGTCGGCCACTTGGTTGAGCGTCAGGAAGTAGGAGGTCAATTGGCGGCCGAGAGTGACGGTGCCGAAGTCACCCTGTAGGCCAGCGAAGCTCTGGCGACCAAATGCCAGATTGCCTTGATTGAAGCCGCCACGATCCGCGCCGATGCCAGTTTCCAGTACAAACAGGGCTTTCAGACCGCCGCCCAGATCTTCCGTGCCTTTGAAGCCCAGGCGGGTCCCGGATTGCACACCGCTGGACAGCTTGTTTCCGCCAGGACTTACTGAGGTGAGGGAGGGCTCTACAAATGAACCGGTCGTGAGGTCGTTCACCCTCCCGCTCTCCCGCACAAAACCCATATCCAAAATACCGTAAACCTCGACCGTCGGTTGTGCATACGCTGAACCGGCAACAGCGCCGGCGAACGCCAGCGCGACATGCAGCTTCTTCATCATTATCCCCAAGTGAAAGTTTTATCGAGCAATCCGCGCGAGTCGGATGGGGGGAACCTTAATTTCTAAAAAAGAAACGGTCGCAACAGCGGCTTTCAAGAAAAGCAACGCTTGGGTAATTCGTGGCTGATTTGCAAAGGGTGTTGTTTTATTCGCACTATCCAGCGTTGACGCAGTGAGGCCGAAGCCGCAGAGTTCAGTTGTTTTCAATTTAATAACTGCGTGTGCCGGTTTTGCGCCATGGCCAATCGTGAAGAACTGCTGATCATCCGCGCAGCGCGCGCCGGCCAGGCGCCTGCGCAGCTGGCATTGGGCAAACGTTATCTCTTTGGCAGTGCCAGCCTGCCGCAAAGCCATGCCACGGCCTTGCATTGGCTGGAGAAGGCGGCGGAGCAGAACGTGCAGGAGGCCTGGATGCTGATCGGCGAGCACGTCGCGTACGATGTCGCCCGTGAGGCGGGAGATCCGTTGCGGATCGCGCTCTGGTACGAGCGCGCATTCGAAGGCGGCTCGGCGCGTGCAGCTCTGGTCCTGGCCACGCTGGTGTTTTCGGCGTGGCCGCGTGCCGAGGCGATGCTGCGACAGAAAGCCATGCGGGCGCTTCAGATGGCGGCCGAGGCCGGGCTGCCCGAAGCGCAGTGGCTCTATGCACAGCAGCTCGGCCTGCACGAATTACTCTCGAAGCCACCGGCGCAGTGGTCGGCGCCGGTGCGCAGCCGGCGGGACATCATCCTCGAGTGGGCCGGGAGGGGTGCGAGGGGCGGTGTGGTTGATGCGCAGCGAGCGTTGGCCGATTACTCGTGGGCGCAAGGTGATTACCTGAAGTTCCTGCTGTGGGCCTTGCCTCTAGCGCAGGAGGTTGATCGCCGCAGCAACGGCCCGTCGGCGCGCCGCAGGCCATGCAGCGAGCAGGAACACGAGCTGCTCGCCCGTTGTGCGAAGGGTCTGCTGCTGACGGCGGATCCGAACGTGCGCCTGATCGAGCGTTATCTGAAAATGTCAGCCGAAGGTGGCCAGCCCGGCGCACAGCTCGACTATGGCCTGTGGATCGCGCGTATGGACATCAACGGCGCGCGCATCCCTTCGCTACCGGGCGTGGCGCATTACAAGAAGGCGATACGCTGGCTGTCGCAGGCGGCGCAGTCGGGCGTGGCAGCGGCCTGGTACGCAATGTCCCGCATCTACCTGAAGCCGGAGTTTTCACGGCGCAGCATCGCCGAATCGCGTCGCTACCTTGAGATGGCGGCCGTGGCCGGGCATGAACGCGCACAACTGGAGCTGGGCCTCGTCGCTTGGCGCGCGAGACGCCTCGAGCCAAGTTCCGACGTACGCGCAGTCTACTGGCTGCAGAAAGCGGCGGGCCAGGGCAATGAAGAGGCTCGGGCGCTGATGGCAAAGATTGCGCCGCCAGCTCCGAGGGTCGAGTGGGCAACCGCCGCACGCACGTCGCTGACCCGTGACATGAGCAGCCAGTACCCCTTCCTCGCTGCCCGCATCGAGCTTGCCTACTGGTTTGGGCTCACCCGCGCTGAAGCATTGCTGATCGATGTCGAAGCAGCTGATCACGGCCACTGCCTCGAGGTGGATATCCGCGCCGTACATCCGCGCAGCCGACGCCGGTTGATTCCGATCCAGACCGGCGAACAGCGGCAGGCACTCGACCGCGCCGCGCGCATCTTCGATATCGCTGACGCGCGTGGCGACATTGGGCCGGAGGGAAACTATCGGCAACGGCTGTATCGCTTCCGTAGCCTCGTCGCACAGCGGCGGTCGCAGCAGGGACGCGTGGTTTAGCGCGCCACACCGCACGGTGCGCAAGTAAGCCGCGCGCTGGATCGGAGGGGGCACTTCAGATATCGATCGTACCTTCGAACACACTGACCGCCGGGCCGGTCAGCATTACATGCGCATCGCCTCCGCTCCACGCAATCGACAACTCGCCGCCGCGGGTCGAGACCGCAACCGGTGAGGTCAGCAAGCCCATCGCAATGCCGGCAACCACGGCGGCACAGGCACCGGTTCCGCAGGCCAGCGTCTCACCGGCACCGCGCTCGAACACCCGCAAACGGACATGGTGATGATCGATGACCTGCATGAAGCCGGCATTCACGCGGCGAGGAAAGCGCGGATGGTTCTCGATCAGCCGACCATCCCGCTCCACCGGTGCGGAATCCGCGTCCGCCACAATCTGGACTGCGTGTGGATTACCCATCGACACGACCGCCACCTCGATCATCTTGCCGGCTACATCGAGCGGCCACAGCGCGGCAGTCTCCATCGTCCTCGGTTGCAATCCGGTCGCATCGAATGGCACGCGCTCTGGAGCAGAAACGGGCGCGCCCATGTCGACCGTGATTCGCCCGTCGTCCTCGAGACGTGGCGCGATGATGCCGGAGAGGGTCTCGACACGAATTTCGCGCTGCTCGGTCAGTCCCTTGTCGACCACGAACTTCACGAATGCGCGGGCACCATTGCCGCACTGCTCGACCTCGCCACCATCTGCGTTAAAAATCCGGTAGCGAAAATCGACACCGGCGGTGCTCGGACGTTCGACAACCAGCACCTGGTCGGCGCCGATACCGAACCGCCGGTCAGCCAGCTGCTTCCACTGGTCGGGAGAAAAATTAATGGCCTGGTTGATCGCGTCGATCACGACGAAATCATTGCCCGCGCCATGCATCTTGGTGAACTTCAGTCTCATGGTTCTGCTTTCCTCTGAATCACTGCTCATCGTACACGGACGGCATGCCCTCGGGCCGCGTCTTGAAGCGCTTGTGTGACCAGAAATACTCGGCCGGCGATTCGCGGATGCGGTCTTCGATGAAGGCATTCATGCGCCGCGTCGCGGCTTCAATATCCTCGCCCGGATAATCTTCCCATGGCGGGTAGAACCGAACTTCCCAGCCGCGATAATCTGGCAGCAGACGGGTCACCACCGGTATCACTTGCCCATCGGTTGCCGCCGCCAGACGGGCCGGCGCGGTCAGAGTGGCGGCGGGTATGCCGAAGAAAGGCACGAAGACCGATTCCTTTCGGCCGAAATCCATATCCGGCAGCATCAGGAAAGGCCGCTTGTTACGCATGGCGCGCATGATCGGCTTGATGCCGGCATCGCGTGCCATCAGGTTGCTTTCGTCCGGGGTGAAACGTAGTCGTCCGCGTCGCAGCGCCTCATCGAAGACACGGTTGCGCTGCCGCGAGTAGATCGAGCAGGCCGGGCCTTCCATCGTGATCGCCACGCCGGCCGTCTCGAGGCAGACGAAGTGCGGGCACAGGAAGATCGTCGGCCGCTGCCCAGCGAGCGTCGTCGGCACCGAGGGCTCCACGCGGATCAGCCGCCGCAGCCGCGATTCGGGCGCCCACCAGAGGATGGCGCGCTCCAGCACGCTGCGCGCATACGCCTGGAAATGCGCACGAGCGATGGCGATGCGATCGGCGTCGGAGTATTCGGGCAGGCACAGCCTGAGGTTGGTCAGCGTGATGTGCCGGCGATTGCGCATGCCTAGGTACAGCAGGCTGCCCACCGCATCGCCGATCCGTCCCAGCACCGGCAGCGGCAGCCAGTGCAGCAGCCACATCAGTCCCAGCAGCAGTCTCATGCCGGCTCCCCGGAGGGGACATCGGCGACCGGTGTTCCCTTGAAGCGGTTGTAGCTCCAGAAGTACTGCGCCGGGCAGCGCGCAATCAGCGACTCCATGGCCGCATTGATTGCCTGCGCCTGCTGTGCCGGTGTGCCCTCCAGCGCCTGATCGAAGCGCACGAAGTGAATCGCAAAGCCTCGGCCGCGCGGCAGCCGCTCGGCATATGACAGCACCAATGGTGCGCCGCTCATTTGCTGCAGCTTGGCCGGCAGCGTCATCGTGTAGGCGGGGCGTCCGAAGAACGGTGCCCATACGCCCTCGCCCTCGCCCGGCACCTGATCTGGCAGCAAGCCGATCGCACCGCCGCCTCGCAGTCGCTTCAGCAGGGTTCGCACGCCAGCCAGGTTGGCCGGCGTCAGCGACAGTCCGTCCCGGCCACGCGCCTTGCCAAGTAACGGCTCGAGCGCGGCCTTCTTCGGCCGGCGATACATCGCGGTCAGCGGCACGCGGCTGGCGATGACCTGCGCGATGATCTCGAAGCAGCCAAGATGCGGCGACAAGAAAATCACGCCCCGCCCGGCCTCCAGTGCAG
>JACCDV010939104.1_pt1 | contig 14311 bp, 15 predicted proteins | sample 7446131 | NCBI WGS metagenome assembly JACCDV01 (sample SAMN15323448, study PRJNA562643) | freshwater metagenome | isolation source: river surface water | place: USA:Blue River Watershed | collected 2017-08-17 | reverse complement strand
TACCGACATGACCAATGCCACGGTCACGGAACTTCTTACTCATTTCGCACAAAGCAAGCTGCCAAACAGCCTGCCAGCAGGTTTATAAGTTATGGAAACGATACGTTACGACCTCATTACCGCCTTGCCAGAACTGATCGTTTTGAGCATGGCCATGGTGATTTTATTGGCTGATTTATTCATAGCGCCGGCCAAACGCATGGCGATTTATGCCATGGCCCAATTCACCCTGTTGCTGGCCGCTTACTTTACTTTTAGCAGCCACGTGCCCAGTGTTAGCTTCGCATTTAGCGGTGCATTTGTCGATGATGCCATGTCGGATGTGCTTAAGTTAATGATGTATTTGGGCACCTCGTTTATCTTCGTTTACAGCCGGCAATATTTGCAACAACGCGGTATGTTCCGTGGTGAGTTTTATGCCTTGGTACTGTTTTCATTGCTGGGCATGATGGTCATGGTGTCAGGACAAAGCCTGCTCACCCTATACGTGGGCTTGGAGTTGCTGTCATTGAGTCTGTATGCTTTGGTGGCCATGGACAGGGACAACGCCAAAGCCACAGAAGCAGCCATGAAATATTTTGTCTTAGGTGCGCTGGCGTCTGGGATGTTGTTGTACGGCATGAGCATGGTGTACGGCATGACCGGCAGCTTGAATCTAGCAGAAATCAATATGGCACTCATGGCCGGCACTAAAATTCATGCCGTGCTGATACTGGGCCTGGTATTTATCGTTGCGGGCTTGGCCTTTAAGTTAGGCGCCGTCCCTTTCCAGATGTGGGTACCGGATGTCTATGAGGGCTCGCCAACCGCAGTCACCATGCTTATCAGCTCAGTACCCAAATTGGCGGCATTTGCTTTTGTAATTCGGGTATTGGTGCAGGCATTGCCAACTTTAGCTGCCGATTGGCAACAAATGCTGATGATTATGGCGGTCTTGTCCATACTCATTGGTAACATCACGGCCATTGCACAAACCAATCTAAAACGCATGTTGGCTTACTCAACCATTTCACACATCGGTTTTGTCTTGTACGGCTTGATGAGCGTGAGCATGAACGGCTTTATCTTTGCCTTATTTTACGTGGTCAGCTATGTGCTGATGACCTTGGCCGGTTTCGGTATTATTTTATTGCTTTCTCGTCCAGGCTTTGAAGCGGATAAATTGGACGATTTGAAAGGCTTAAATCAACGCAGCCCATGGCACGCTTTTTTAATGTTAATCGTCATGTTCAGTATGGCCGGTGTGCCACCCACCTTGGGTTTCTACGCTAAATTTAGCGTGTTGCAAGCGGCCTTGGCGGCGGGGTATGTCTGGTTAGTGGTGTTTGCGGTGTTGATGGCAGTGATAGGCGCATTTTATTACCTACGCGTCATCAAGCTGATGTATTTTGATGAGCCCGTAGATACGCATGCCATCGCTGCGCCCATGGACGCGCGCATCGTGCTGGGTTTCAATGCGCTGGCTTTGTTGGTGATAGGGCTTATGCCAGAAGGGCTCATTGAGATTTGCATCTACACGATTACCAGCAGTCTAAGTTAGCTGCTTACGGTTAGCTGCTCACGCTTAACTTGCCTCCCATGCTGACTACGCTGAATGATCTGACGGAACAGTGCATCAGCTCTGAAACCATCAGTACGGGCGGCATGTTGACATTAAAGTGCGACCAAGTGCGCTTGCCTAATGGTCGCAGCAGCCAGCGTGAATACGTCGTTCACCCAGGTGCATCCGTGGTGGTGGCCTTGCTGCCTAATGGCCACGTCGTGTTAGAAAAACAATACCGTTATTCCTTGCATCAAGTCTTTATAGAGTTGCCTGCTGGCAAAATCGATGCAGCGGAAGCCCCCTTGCTTACCGCGCAACGTGAGCTTTTAGAAGAAACCGGTTACAGCGCTCAACGTTGGGTTTCTCTTGGTCAGCAGCACCCATGCATAGGCTATTCCGATGAAGTGATCCATATGTATTTAGCGCTGGATTTATCCGTAGGCCTGCACCAGCGAGACGAGGACGAAGCGCTGGAAGTGTTCGATCTTAGTCTGGACGATTGCTTACTGTTAATGGCGCAAGGGAAAATCAGCGATGGTAAAACCATGCTGGCCTTGCTGATGGCACAAAGTTATTTGGCCCAGCATCCTGATTTATTGCCGTCAAATTAAGTAGGACTGGCCTTGGCTAAGATCCTCATTGTTGGTTGTGGTGATCTGGGGCTGAGTATTGCCAAGCTGTTGTCAGTGCAGCATGCAGTTTACGGCCTAAAACGCCAGGCCATAACACCCATACCCAATCTAACCATGCTGCAAGGCGATGTCACTCAGGCGTCCAGTCTGGCAGCGTTGCACACGCTAAAGCCTGAGTTCATTATTTATTGCGTGGCGGCCGATGCACAAACCGACGCTGCCTACCAAGCACAATACGTGACGGGCTTGGCCAATGTCCTGGCTACCCAGCAAGCAAACCCAGCCTTGCGCCATGTATTTTTTGTTTCTAGCACGCGTGTCTATGGCCGCGATGATGGTGTATGTTTGGATGAAGCCACGCCCGCCAAGCCCAATGATTTTGGCGGGGAGCGTTTGCTGGAAGCCGAGCAGTTATTAGCAGGCCTGGCTTGTCCGACTACGGTTTTACGCTTATCTGGCATTTATGGGCCAGGCCGCGTACGCATGATTAAGCTAGCGACCAGCCAAGCATGGCCAGCACAAAACAGCTGGACTAATCGTATACACCGTGACGATGCCGTCGCATTCACGGTGATGCTGCTAGAAAAAGTGCTGGCTGGGCAACTTATTTTGCCGTGCTACATTGTTAGTGATGACGCGCCTGCCACTGTGCATGAGGTATTGGCATGGTTGGCAGGGCAATTGCAGCTAAGCACGCCGCCGCATGGACAACAAGCCGTGACGGGCAAGCGCTTAAGCAATCGACTAATGCGCTCGACGGGTTTTGTCTTGCGCTATCCAAATTATCAAGCCGGATACCGTGCTTTGCTGACGGCTAATCACGAACAATGACGTGGGGATAATTGCCATAGTCGTTTGCGCCGACCGCCACAATCAGCTAAAATCCCGCAAGTTTAAAAATTAAGCTTAAGTTTTGTTGCAAGGGACTTAAGACAATATGAAAAATAGAGGCGGTTAGCTCAGTTGGTTAGAGCGCTTGGTCGACATCCAAGAGGTCAGCAGTTCGAGTCTGCTACTGCCTACCAGATATGCCAGGAAAAGCCGTTATTAACGGCTTTTACTATTTAATATGAGAATGCTATGCCTATAATTCGCTTGCCTGATGGCTCTGAACGTAGTTTTCCAGCTTCCGTTACGGTGGCCGACGTGGCTATGAATATCGGCGCTGGCTTGGCTAAAGCGGCCTTAGCGGGCAAAGTTAATGGCGAGTTGGTGGATACCTCCTACCTCATTACTCAAGATGTTGATTTGGCCATCATTACCGATAAAAGTGATGATGGTTTGGACATTATTCGCCACTCCACCGCGCATTTATTAGCGTATGCGGTAAAAGCTTTGTTTCCCGATGCGCAAGTGACCATAGGTCCCGTCATAGAGCATGGCTTTTTTTACGACTTTTCATACAAGCGTGCTTTTACCCCAGATGATTTAATCGCCATCGAAAAGAAAATGGCCGAGCTGGCTAAGAAAGACGAACCAGTGACGCGTAAAGTATTGCCGCGCGATGAAGCGGTGGCTTACTTTAAATCCATAGATGAGCACTACAAAGCTGAAATCATTGCCAGCATTCCAGCCGGTGAAGATGTTTCACTGTATACCGAAGGTGATTTCACCGATTTGTGCCGTGGTCCGCATGTGCCCAATACCGGCAAGTTGAAAGCCTTTAAATTAATGAAGCTCGCCGGTGCTTATTGGCGTGGCGACAGCAATAATGAAATGTTGCAGCGTGTGTACGGCACCGCTTGGCGCAATAAAGAAGAATTGGAAGCGTACCTGTTTCAGCTAGAAGAAGCGGAGAAGCGTGATCACCGTAAATTGGGCAAGCAATTGGATTACTTCCACATGCAGGATGACGCGCCTGGTATGGTGTTCTGGCATCCGCGTGGTTGGAGCATATGGCAAGAAGTTGAGCAGTACATGCGCAAAATGTTCCGCGACTACAATTACCAAGAAGTGCGTACGCCTACCATCATGGACAGAACCTTATGGGAGAAGTCTGGCCATTGGCAAAATTACCGTGACGGCATGTTTGTAACGGCTTCTGAGGGTCGCGATTACGCAGTTAAGCCGATGAATTGCCCGGGTCACGTGCAGATTTTCAACAGCACACTGCACAGTTACCGCGATTTACCATTGCGCTTGGCCGAATTCGGTTCATGCCATCGCAACGAACCTTCTGGCTCCTTGCACGGCTGGATGCGGGTGCGAGGCTTTACCCAAGACGATGCACATATTTTCTGTGCTGAAAATCAAGTTGAAGCCGAGGTCGCTGATTTTATTAAAATGCTTTACCAAGCCTACGGTGATTTTGGTTTTACCGATGTGTTGGTTAAGTTGTCCACCCGTCCTGAGAAACGCATAGGTAGCGATGAAGATTGGGATAAAGCCGAAACATCACTGGCCAATGCGCTTAAATTAAATAATCTGGAATTTGAGTACCAACCCGGTGAAGGGGCGTTTTACGGCCCAAAAATTGAATTTACTCTAAAAGACTCATTAGGTAGGTTGTGGCAGTGCGGCACCATACAGCTAGACCCCAATTTGCCCGAGCGTTTAGGCGCCGAGTATGTGGCAGAAGACAACAGCCGACAACGTCCGGTGATGTTGCATAGAGCGATAGTGGGTTCCATGGAGCGCTTCATCGGCATATTGATAGAGCATTACGCTGGCGCCATGCCGCTTTGGTTAGCGCCGGTGCAGGTGATGGTATTGAACATTTCTGAAAATCAAGCCGATTACGTACGGCAAGTGGTTGAAATGCTGAAGAAAAATGGCATACGCTGTGAATTTGACTTGAGAAATGAGAAGATAACCTATAAAATACGCGAACATAGTATGCAAAAAATGCCTTACCTATTAGTAGCAGGTGAGCGTGAGATGCAAACAGGACATGTGGCCGTGCGTAACAGAAAAGGCGAAGACTTAGGTTCTATGCCGATAGCAGCGCTAATAGAGCGTTTAAAGGCAGAGGTTGAAACTAGGGTTTAGCTTACATAACTTGCCATCATTGATGCGTAAGTCATGAAATTTCTGATCATGCGCGGCTTAACTATTTGGAGAATTTGATATAGCACAGGACAAAGAAACACGAATTAATGGCGATATAACTGGATCGCAAGTTCGTTTGGTGGGCATAGACGGTGAGCCCTTAGGCATCATGTCTTTAACAGAAGCCTTTGCAAGAGCTGAAGAAGCAGACATTGATCTGGTTGAAATCGCACCTAATGCTGAGCCGCCTGTGTGCAGGTTGTTGGATTACGGTAAGTTTAAATACGCTGAAAGTAAAAAGCAGCACGAAGTTAAACTGAAGCAAAAGCAAGTAAGCATTAAAGAGGTTAAATTTCGCCCCGGTACGGATGATGGCGATTACGCGATTAAAGTGCGTAACATCATTCGATTTATACAAGACGGTGATAAAGCGAAAATTACCTTACGTTTTAGGGGTCGTGAGATTACCCATCAAGAATTCGGTTTGGCTTTACTTAGACGGGTAGAGGCAGACACAAAAGATGTCGCCGTGGTGGAGCAGTTTCCAAAAATGGAAGGCCGCCAAATGGTGATGGTGCTAGGGCCACCTAAAAAAACCTAAGCAGTTTTAGTAAGATCCCGAGTGATACGGCTTAACGGCATGCCTAAGCACTCATAACTTAAGTTCAAGGAGAACAAAATGCCAAAAATGAAAACCAAGAGCGGCGCTAAAAAGCGCTTCAAATTCTTGGGTAACGGTAAAGTGAAACGTACGCACTCTCACTTACGCCATATCCTAACTAAAAAGACCACCAAGCAAAAGCGTAAACTACGCGGCACGGCGATCATCTCAGCAACTGACGTCAAACGCGTTCGCGCAATGATGCCTACACGATAAGGAGACCGATATGCCTAGAGTAAAACGTGGTGTCATCGCTCGCGCAAGACACAAGAAAGTATTAAAAGCCGCTAAGGGTTACCGCGGTCGTCGTAAAAACGTTTACCGCGTTGCTAAGCAAGCGGTAATGAAAGCCGGTCAATACGCATACCGTGACCGTAGACAGAAAAAACGTCAATTCCGTACTTTATGGATAGCCCGTATTAATGCCGGTGCCCGTGAGTGTGGTTTAACTTACAGCCGCTTCATGAATGGCTTGAAAAAAGCCGCCGTGGAAGTGGATCGTAAAGTGTTGGCAGATTTAGCCGTGTTCGACAAAACAGCATTCGCTCAATTTGTTGATATGGCTAAAAAAGCCTTGGCAGTTTAGTCAGCACGCTTATTTAAAAAATAAGTAAAAAAAGAGGCTTAGGCCTCTTTTTTTTGCTGTAAAATTATGCACTTAAATAAAAATACAGTTTATTAAAGATCCCTATTTACATGACAGATTTAACGCATTTAATTTCTCAGGCGCAAGCGGATTTTGCAGCTAGCGCCAATATGAACGATTTGGAAATTGCTAAAGCTAAATACTTAGGTAAAACCGGTTTATTGACCGATGCCTTAAAAGGCCTGGGTAAGTTAAGTAATGAAGAGCGTCCGGCAGCAGGGGCTGCCATCAATGTGGTGAAACAAGCCGTGGAAGCGGCGCTTAGCTCACGCCGTGAAGCCTTGCTTAACGCTGAGCAGGCCAAGCAGTTAGCGCAAGAATCCATTGATGTTAGCTTGCCTGCACGCGCTCAATCGCAAGGTGGCTTGCACCCAGTAAGCCTTACCTTGCAACGCATAGAGCAACTGTTTCATTCGATAGGCTTTGAAGTGGCGACCGGTCCGGAAATAGAAACCGATTTTTATAACTTCACTGCCCTTAACATTCCCGAAGACCATCCGGCGCGGGCCATGCACGATACTTTCTACATAGACGAGGCCAATGTATTGCGTACCCACACCTCGCCTGTGCAAGTGCGTTACATGGAAAATGCCCTTAAAACCAATAAAACCCCACCACTGAAAATCATTGCCCCTGGGCGCGTTTATCGGGTGGACTCGGATGCCACGCATTCGCCTATGTTCCATCAGGTTGAAGGCCTATGGGTAGACGAAGACATCAGCTTCGCTAATCTAAAAGGCGTGGTGCAGGACTTCTTGCAAAAATTCTTTGAACGTGATGATTTGACCGTGCGTTTTCGCCCGTCTTTTTTCCCTTTCACCGAGCCTTCTGCTGAAATGGACATGAGCTGGAATGGCGGTTGGCTAGAAATTGGTGGTTGCGGCATGGTGCACCCTGAGGTGTTTAAGCACGTCAATATAGACAGCGAAAAATACCGTGGTTTCGCCTTCGGATTAGGCGTGGAACGCTTAACCATGTTGCGCTATGGCGTGAATGATTTGCGCCATTTCTTTAATAATGATTTGCGTTTTTTAAGTCAGTTTAAATAGCGCAACAAAGCACTAAGCTTACTTCTTCAGTTAGGGTCAAAAGCATTATGCAGTTTTCAGAAAATTGGTTACGCAGTCTAGTTAGTACAGATTTGGACAGTCAGGCTTTAAGTCATGCTTTGACCATGGCCGGTCTTGAAGTCGAAGACATGCAAGCGGTAGCCGCTCCTTTCAACAAAGTGGTGGTGGCAAAAATCCTCAGTGTGGAGAAACACCCGGATGCCGATCGCTTGCAAGTCTGCACGGTCGACGTGGGATTAACGCAGCCTATACAAATTGTCTGTGGTGCCGCCAACGCACGCGCTGGCTTGATCGCACCTTGCGCTTTAGTCGGGGCAGAGTTGCCTGGCATCAGCATTAAGCAAGCAAAAGTCCGTGGCGTGGATTCGTACGGCATGATGTGTTCATCCAAAGAGCTGGGCTTAACGGCAGAAGCCAGCGGTCTGTTGGAGCTAGACAGCGCTGCGCCTATAGGCCAAGATATACGGCATTATTTGGATTTAGATGACTATATGCTGACCCTTAAATTGACACCTAACCGCAGCGACTGCTTAAGCCTGCTTGGCATCGCCCGCGATGTTGCAGCGATTACGGGTGCGCCTACCTGTTTCGAAGAGATCAAACCAGTAGCAAGCGATGCGGCTGACATTCAAGCCGTCTCAGTGATGGAACAAGCTGCCTGCCCACGCTATTGCGGTCGATTGATAAGTGGGCTGAATGCTAAAGCCAGCACGCCTGCTTGGATGGTTAAGCGTTTAGAGCGCAGTGGTTTACGCAGTATCAATGTGCTAGTTGATGTCACCAATTATGTTCTGTTGGCCTTAGGCCAACCCATGCATGCGTTTGATGCCGCTAAGCTAACAGGCAATGTAAGCGTTCGTTTTGCCAAGCAGAATGAAACCATCACCTTGCTAAACGAGCAAGAAGTCACGCTAAAAGCGGATGATTTAGTCATTGCCGATAACAGTGGGGCGATTGCCTTGGCCGGGATTATGGGTGGTTTGGCCACTTCGGTTAATGATGAAACCACCAGCGTGTTTTTAGAAAGCGCCTATTTTAGCCCCTCGGCCATTGCTGGCAAGGCGCGTAGATTGGGTTTAAGCACCGATTCTTCCTATCGATTCGAGCGTGGCGTGGATTTCGCTAACACGCGTCTTGCCTTAGATTACGCCACGCAATTAATTAAACAATTATGCGGTGGTTCAAGCGGTGAAGTCACTGAAATTGCTGGCGTGTTGCCAGTTAGGGCTGCCGTCAAGTTGCGCTTAAGCCGCTTAGTCTCGGTCCTAGGCATTCCTTTTAGCGAAGAAAAGATAGCGCAATTGCTCACGCAGTTAGGCTTTTCATACACGCTAAGTGAGGCGGTGTTTACCGTGGTGCCACCGTCTTACCGCTTTGACATCAGCATAGAAGAGGATTTGATAGAGGAGGTTGCCCGTCTGCACGGCTACGACCACATTCCTGCTATTGCCCCGGTTGCAAACTTAAGCATGTTGGATGCGCCAGAGGCCCGTGTGCATCAGAATAAATTGCGTGACCGTTTAGTGGCAGCTGGCTACCAAGAGTTGGTTAACTACAGCTTTGTTGATGAGGCATGGGAAACCGACTTGCTAGCAAACACCCAGCCTATTAGACTAAAAAATCCCATCGCCAACAATTTAAGTGTGATGCGCAGCAGTTTATGGGGTGGCTTATTGGATAGCTTGGTTTACAACCTCAATCGTAAACAAGACCGGGCAATGTTGTTTGAGCTAGGGGCCAGTTACCGTTATGCAGATGCGCAAAAGTTAAGTTTTGTTGAAAGCACACGCATTGCTGGTTTGGCTTATGGCAGTGCAAAACCAGAACAATGGGGGCTTAATTCGGCTGACGTGGATTTCTTTGAGATAAAAGCCCACGTTGATACGCTGCTAGCGGATGCCAGTGCGGGCAAAACGCTTAGCTATGAAAAAGCCGAGCATAACGCACTGCACCCAGGGCAAACAGCGCGCATTGTTTTAGATGGCGTTAATGTAGGCTGGCTAGGTAAGTTGCACCCGAAATGGCAACAACATTATGGCTTAACTAAGGCTACTTTCCTTTTTGAATTGGACGTTGATGCGGTGTTGAACCGACGCATTCCAGCCTACCAAGAGGTGTCTAAGTTGCTACCAGTGCGTCGCGATTTGGCCGTGGTGGTGGATCAAGATTTAGCCATAAGCACCTTGCTGACGGTCATTAAAAAGGCCAATATTGCCATGCTCATGGACGTGGCTTTGTTTGATATTTACCAAGGTTCGGGCATTGCTGAAAACAAGAAAAGCCTTGCATTATCAGTACTTATGCACGATACTCAAAAAACTTTAACGGATAGCGATGCCGATGCGGTCATGGCAAATCTGCTACAATTATTAGAAAATAACTGCAATGCCATACTAAGAAATTAGCTCACCAATGTGGGCTGTTTTTATGTAACAAAAGCTTTATATTAGAAATATAGCCATGAATAGGCTAGCAAAGAATGGGAGTGGGGTATGACTTTAACAAAAGCTGAACTTGCGGATTTGCTTTACGAGCAAGTGGGTTTAAACAAGCGTGAAGCTAAAGACATGGTTGAAGCTTTTTTTGAAGAAGTGCGCATTGCACTAGAGGCTGGTGACAGCGTTAAATTATCTGGTTTTGGTAATTTTGAGTTGCGCAAAAAATCAGAGCGACCAGGCCGTAACCCAAAAACAGGCGAAGAAATACCTATCTCCGCACGCCGTGTCGTGACCTTCCATGCCAGTCAAAAATTGAAAGCCAAAGTTGAGGCTAACTACCAGAATTAAATCCCATCCTCATGGTTGAGGCTGGGTTAATGGACTATCCATTTGAGTGTTAAGTGAGAAAATGCAGCATGAGTGAGCCAGTGCCAAAATTGCAGTTGCCACCTATCCCCGCCAAGCGTTATTTTACGATAGGCGAAGTGAGTGAGCTTTGTGGTGTTAAGCCGCACGTACTGCGTTATTGGGAGCAGGAATTCACTCAACTAAAGCCAGTAAAACGGCGCGGCAACCGTCGCTATTATCAACACCACGAAGTGTTATTAATACGCCGTATACGTGAGTTGCTCTACGAACAAGGGTTTACCATCAGTGGTGCCCGCAATCGCCTGGAAGGGGCTGATGCCGACCACGGCAAAGTGGCAGGCGAGCAAGGCGCTGCTCAATTGGAATTGCCGGTCAGTGCAGAGAGCAGCAGCTTTTCATACGATTTTGCTAAAGCCAAGCTTGAGCTGCAAGCCGTCATCAGCTTGTTGCGCGCCTAAAAATTTACGCTTATTTCCTTCTGTCCTTTTAAAGTCCTCTAGCTTTTGCGTTATAATGGCGCCCTGTTGTGACGCGGTCATAACATCGGTTCGGGGCATAGCGCAGCCTGGTAGCGTACTAGTCTGGGGGACTAGGGGTCGCAAGTTCGAATCTTGCTGTCCCGACCAAAATTAAATCATGGCTTACAGTCCTTGCTGTAAGCCATTTTTTTATACGCCAGCTAGGCTAAAAGTCGGCATTGCTGCTTGGTTGATACGCGCTAAGTCGCTACAATAACAAGCTATAAAATCCTTATTGGTTCTCTGCCCACTGATACAGTATGTCGCGTCCAACCTCAGTTCAAATACGCTTAGATGCCTTCAGGCACAACTACCGAACGGCTAAATCATTGTGGCCCGGAAAAGCCATGGCGGTTATCAAGGCCAATGCCTATGGCCATGGCGCAGTGCATTGTGCACGGGCGCTCGCCAACGAAGCCGATGGCTTTGCCGTGTCCAGCCTAGAGGAGGCCATGCAACTGCGTGACGCAGGCGTGACTGAGCCTATATTGTTATTGGAAGGTTTCTTTTCTGCGGACGAGCTGGCCTGCATCGCCGAGCAAGATTTATGGATAGTGGTGCATGCGCAATGGCAGTTAGCATTGTTGATGGCCGCCAAGTTAGCGCGTCCTCTGCATGTTTGGCTGAAAATGGACAGTGGCATGCACAGATTAGGCTTATCCCCAGCCGACTATAGGCTTGCACATGGTCAGTTGGATGGGCATAAAAATGTGGCTAGCATAGTGCCCATGACGCACTTAGCCAATGCCGATAACCCCAGCTCTGATCATGCCATGCAACAAGCCGTAGCTTTTCAATCCACCTTGGCCGCCTTGCCACTATGCCATGCCAGCAGTTTGGCTAATTCTGCCGCTTTATTGGCTTGGCCAAATTTAAGGCAAGCCATAGATGCCAGTGAGCATTGGTCCAGACCTGGCATCATGCTGTATGGCGCTCACCCAATAAGCCAGCCTGCGCAAGACTATCCCTTGGAGCCGGTGATGCATTTTAATTCACGCATTATTGCCCTGCGCCAACTTAAAAAGGGCGATGCCATAGGCTACGGCAGTCTATACACGGCGGATAAAGCCATGCGTGTTGGGGTGGTGGCCTGCGGCTATGCGGATGGCTATCCCAGATCAGCCAAGACCGGCACGCCGATAGCAGTAGACGGTCAGATGACGCAGTTGCTAGGTCGGGTGTCGATGGACATGCTGTATGTCGATTTAAGCGCTATTCCGACTGCTGACATTAATAGTCATGTCGAATTGTGGGGTAAACAGGTGCCAGCTAACTTGGTAGCGCACAGCGCGGGCACCATAGCCTACGAGCTTTTTTGCAACGTTAAGCGCGCCCATTTTGATTACTTTGATCCCGCTAATATTTAATTTAAATTCATTTAACTTTAAGGTTTTTATATGCACGTTATTCAAACAGCAAACGCGCCGGCAGCCATAGGCCCTTATTCTCAAGGCATGGTGGTCGGTGACTTATTATTCACTTCTGGGCAAATTGCCTTAAGGCCCGATGGTAGCTTGAACGATGGTGACATCGTTACGCAAACCAGCCAAGTATTGGCTAATTTAAAAGCCGTGATTGAAGCCGCCGGTGCCGACCTGTCTAAAGTCGTTAAAACCACGGTTTTTCTAAAAAATCTAGACGATTTCGTTCCCATGAACACGGTTTATGGTGAGGTATTTGCAGGGCATACGCCGGCGCGCTCTACCGTGCAAGTGGCTAAATTGCCGCGTGATGTCTTGGTGGAAATTGAAGCCATCGTTTCACTGCGTTAAAAAATATTGGCTGTCGCCTCTACCCGTTTACCCCTTAAGGAAGATATATGGCATTGGATTTATTTAGCCCTGTTAAGTTAGGCGCTATTGCATTGAAAAATCGTATGGTAATGGCGCCTTTAACGCGCAATAGGGCGACCGCTGGCGGTTTGCCACAGGCCATGAACGTAACCTATTATGAACAACGGGCCAGTGCCGGTTTAATCATTACTGAAGCGACGCCCATCAGTGCGATGGCGCATAGCTACCCGGCCTTGCCTGGTATCTACACCGAAGCACAAGTGGCGGCATGGAAAAAAGTAACCGATGCGGTGCATGCCAAAGGCGGAAAGATCGTCATGCAGTTATGGCATGTGGGGCGAATTTCACACCCCAGTTTATTGCCCAATGAGGCTTTGCCAGTTGCGCCTTCTGCCATCAAGCCGGCAGGCCAGGCGTTCACTTACCAAGGTTTGGTGGATTATGTGACGCCACGCGCCTTGGATGCCAGTGAGTTGCCAGCCATCGTGGCGGAGTATGCTCTAGCCACAAAAAATGCCATGGTAGCAGGCTTTGATGGGGTGGAGGTGCATGCGGCGAATGGTTATTTATTGGATCAATTTCTGCGTGATGGCTCCAATCAGCGCACGGATAATTACGGCGGCAGCTTTGAAAACCGCAGCCGATTGTTATTGGAAGTGACGGCGGCAGTCGTCGCTGTTGCAGGGGCGGATAGGGTAGGCTTGCGACTATCGCCAGTGAATCCATTTAACGACATGAAAGACAGCCAAGCGCAAGCCTTGTTTAACCATGTGGTTGATGCCATTAACCCATTTAAGTTAGCCTATGTGCATGTGGTAGAAGGTGGCATACACGGCGGTGGCGTAGCCGACCCGTTTGATTTTGTTGGCTTGCGTCAGCGTTGCACTAGCCCTTACCTGGCCAATTTGTCTTACGACAAAGCCCGAGGCAATGCGGCGATTGCCAGTGGCCATGCAGATGCGGTGGCGTACGGTGTGCCATTTATCGCTAACCCGGATTTGGTTGAGCGTTTTAAACAAGATGCTGCGCTCAATCAAGCAGACCCCAATAGCTTTTACGGTGGCAACGAGCAGGGTTACACCGATTACCCATTTCTATCTGCCTCATGAGGGCCATGCCCATGCGTAAACCAGCCATTACCCAAGTAGCCATTAACCAGACCATAGCCGAGCGTTGGAGCGGTCGTGCCTACGCAGCGGAGCAGGATGTCAGTCCTGCGCAATTGACCGCTTTGTTCGAAGCGGCTCGATGGGCACCGTCTTGTTTTGGCGATCAGCCATGGCGTTTTATCGTGTGGCATAAATCCAGCGACAAGCAGGCTTGGCAATCCGCCTTTGATTGTTTGTCGGCCGGCAACCAAGGCTGGGTGATAGACGCGCCCGTGTTAATTTTACTGTGTGCCAATAGCGTGTTTAAGCATAACCAGCAGCCCAATCGCTGGGCCCAGTACGATTGCGGTGCCGCCGCGGAAAATTTATGCTTACAAGCCACCAGCATGGGTTTAAGCGCCCACCAAATGGGTGGCTTCGACCCTGATTTGGCCAGGGAGAAATTCAATGTGCCCGAGCAGTTTAGTTTGATGAGCATGATCAGCGTAGGCTACCCAGCCGACCTTAGCACCTTGAGTGCAGAAGCCTTAGCGCGTGAGCAAGC
>JACCDV010151909.1_pt1 | contig 14319 bp, 14 predicted proteins | sample 7446131 | NCBI WGS metagenome assembly JACCDV01 (sample SAMN15323448, study PRJNA562643) | freshwater metagenome | isolation source: river surface water | place: USA:Blue River Watershed | collected 2017-08-17 | reverse complement strand
GCGGACATACCATACTCGTTATTGAGACGGCAGTATTAGCGGCGGTAAAAAAGCTGTATGAAAAAGCTGGAGCAGAACTTGTTGAATACAAAAAAGAAGCTGGCAAACAAACCTTTGATCCGTTTCTTTTGGCCGGGGCGCTACTGACTAAAGACAAAAAAACCATGTGGATGTTACTCACTGAATCAGTCCGGCTTGGTATTTCGCAAGAAGAGACGGTGGGGATTATTTGGTGGCAATTAAAGACTTTACGGCTGGCGGCAGTGGGGAAGTCAGCGGAGGAGGTAGGGCTGAAGTCGTATCCGTATGATAAGGCAAAGCGAGCATTGCGGAACTTTGCCCCGGGGGAGTTAGAGCGATTGTCGGAGACATTGTTGCGGGTTCACCATGAGGCGAGAAGTGGAAAGACGGAATTGGGGGTGGGGTTGGAACGGTGGGTGCTCTCGGTGTAGACATGAATCTAAACAAATTTCAAAATCAAGACGTCTCTTTTGTGGAGAAAACTTTTGTTAAAGAGGGTGTTGTATGTGATGTGTACATATTTTTAGAAGATGATACAAAAGATTTGGGAATTATTACGGTATCAAAAAGTGAATCGACCCCAAAACAAAAAGTGTTGGCAGGAGACAAAACAGAAGAAATTTTTTTATCGGGCAAAGGGGTATTAGAAGTGGTGAGAGTTTCTGGTATGGTTGAAACTTATAATTTCCCAAGCGATAAAACAACTGTTTCAGTTGATGTTGGAGATGTGATGCAATGGAAAGCCGCTAGTGACGTAGACTTATGTTTTGCGGAGGTTTGTTATCCAAAATATGCTGAGGGAAGATTCGAGGTGATTGAGTAAGATTAGGGATTTTTCCTTACAGGAACGGTACAGGTTTCGTATCGTACTCGCTAGTAGGGATCGACCGTTACACGGTCAGTACACTTCTTGGGCCCTTTATTTTGTGGTCACCAGTCACTAACTATAATTATTCGCTACGCTCTAATTCTAGTAAGTGCTGTCGACCCCGCCTCGCGGTTTTTCTTTTTTGTGAAAAGAAAAACATCGCTGCGGCTCGCACCACCGCCGCAAGCAATGCAGATTGCTTGCTAAACCAAAAGACGTCCTCGTTAGCTAACGAGGACGTCTTTTGGTTTTCGGTGGTGCGCCCAGTAGGGATCGAACCTACGACCTTCTCCTTAAAAGGGAGCTGCTCTACCGGCTGAGCTATAGGCGCATATAGTATTGTGGGTACTCATTTTTGCACCGCAAAAATGTGCGTGCACTATACCATATTAAATTGGTAAATCAAACGCAAACGCACCAGCCCCAGTAATAAAGAGGGTGCTACCAATGGCGAGGAGGAGTATGGTCGTTCTGGTGTCAGGGAAACTGCTGTCGGTGAAATACCGCCGGAGGAGGAGTAGCTTGAGACACCAGAGGACAGAGAAAAGGGCGGCCACTTGCGTAAACAAACCAATTACAAACAATCCACCGATAATAAACTCGACGATGATAATGAGCGAGATTCCTGCCTTTGGCCAGGGAAACAACGGGAGATGGAGATTAGCCGCTATCCGCTTTGCATCTTGCCGATGCCGGAGCGCTAACTCGAGCCACACAAAGCCAACTACAATCCGTAAGAGTGCGTACCCAAAAAGGGCGAGGAATTGGAGGGGGACTAGATTCAGCATACCTACTCTGGTAGTCTAGCACATATGAAATATGTGATTCTCCATAACATCCGCAGCAAATATAACGTCGGAGCCATTTTTCGTACGGCCGATGCCGCTCGCGTGACCAAAATCTTTCTCACCGGCTATACTCCCAGTCCAGTCGATCGGTTTGGACGAATTGATAGTGAAATTAAAAAGACGTCGCTCGGTGCTGTTGCTACGGTCCCATTTGAGTATGTGGCGGACGTGGAGACGGCCGTGGTGACACTGAAGCAAGAAGGAGTCGAAATGGTGGCGGTTGAAATCGCCCCGCGGAGTATCTCGCTCTATGACTATCAACCGGCCGAGCACGTCGCCTATATTTTTGGTAATGAAGTAGAAGGAGTGACAAAAGACGTCATTGAACTTGCTGACCAGATTCTTGAAATCCCAATGGGTGGTATCAAGGAATCCCTCAATGTATCAGTCACCGCTGGAGTGGTATTATTGCACCATCCCTATGACTAATATACAGACGGTACTCGACTGGTTTTTGGCTCACCCGCGACTATCGGCATTGGTAGCTGGTGTTGGGTTGGGGAGTGCCTTTGTGTGGCCGCTGTGTACACCACTGGCTCTCCTTGCCTTGTTACTCTGTGTGTTTTTGCTGGAACGACTCGAGCAATCATCCTTACCGCTGGTACTGACCATCGTGTTTGGATGTAAGGCCCTGCTATCCTTGTCCTGGTTTTTAAGTGCGTACCCCATCACTTGGCTCTTTGAGCTATCACTAGCGACACAGTTACTCGTTGTTTTTATCTACTGGGGTATTTGTGCTGTCTTTTTGTCATCAGCGGGTATTGTGTTGGCGCTCCTGTGGCGACTATGTCGCCGCTTTGCCTACCGCATCTATCTATTGCCAGTATTGTGGGTGTTGGCTGAATACCTGGGAGCGGTTATCTTTTCGATTTTTTCGGCTGGTCCGGGCTCGTATATTACTGGTGCTTTTTCTTTCGGACACATCGGATACCTGTTCTCGTGGTTAACCCCGCTGGCGTTATTTGGTGGCGCTTATGGCATTGGTCTTATCGGTGTCTTTATTGCAGTGAGTGTCTATCAATACCTCACGAAACGACAAAGGAAGATTTTTGTTTGTTCTTTGGTTTTAATTGGCGGGCTCTTTATGTTGGCACATGAGACTATTGTGCTGCAAGAACCGGAAAGTCGCTTTATACTCATAAATACCAACTTTGATAGTCAGGTGGCAACAGCAGAACGAGCAGTAGCACTTAATCAAATGGTGGAAGCAGCACTCGCTCAAGGTGGAGACTATGTGCTTTTGCCAGAAGACGCACGGTATTTATATCAATACCAGCTGCCCGAAGTTGGTCCTCAAGATGCAATTGAAGCATGGCGAATTATGCATGCTACTAATACAGCGATTGTTATTGATAGTGGTCGCATGACTGACGAACGTACTGGCGCCATCGTACAGCGAGCATTTGTGTGGCGAAATGATGATGCTGAGATTTACACCGCAGACAAACAGTATCTTGTCCCACAAGGGGAGTTTATGCCATCTTTAGCCGTATTTGCCCTGCGGTTTGTTGGCTTTGGGGCAGTGGCGGACGTATTGTCCGATACGATTAATTACACCTCAAGTCGTCGAGTCGTGGCGGCTGATGCTGGAGAAGAAATACCGAACATCCTTTTTTGTTTTGAAAGTGTGAGTCCACTGGCGGCCAAGAGTCTCGTAAAACACCGTCCGAGTGATTTTATTATGCACCCAATGTCACATAGCTGGTTTCATGACCCTGTGGTCGTCTGGAGACAACTTGATACCATGCTCCGCTTTCAAGCCGTGTATGCGAAGACACCAATTGTCAGTGTCGGGAACGAAATCCGCGGCAAAATCTATCTCACCAATGGGCAGATAGCAGAACCAACGACCATAGCCACGTTCCCCTATGGGACTATTGAGGTGGTCGAGATGACCCCCCAAAGGTGAGTAAGTGTTTTAGAGCGCAGCCAATTCTTCTTTCACCACTTCTGCATCGCTCCACACCTGGCGAGTATTGTTTGGTCCCATGATGTACGGGTCGGTACCTTTACCAGAAATGAGTACATAGCCGCCCTCCGGTGCCATTTTGAGCGCCGTGCGGATGGCTTCGCGGCGGTCCATGATAATGGTGAGTTTACTCTTATCTTCAATACCTTTAGCCATATCGTCAACAATCTTGCGGGGGTTTTCGTCGTACGGATCTTCGTTGGTGAGAATCACTTGGTCACAATAGCGAGCCGCAATCCCGCCCATCTCCGGGCGCTTCCACGTATCACGACCACCGCCAGTGTTGCCAAGAATACAGACCTTTGGTACTTGGGGAAAGGCCTCGTAGAATTGCTTCAGTGAATCTGGAGTGTGGGCATAGTCAACCACAGCGGTAACCGCTTTTTTATCTTTAGCGCTATGAAATTGTTCCACTCGGCCATGTACTGGCGGTAGAGTACGGAAAGCTCGTTCGATAGTATCAAGGGAAACGCCAAGGGCTCGGGCTAGGGTGGTGGCAGCAAGTGCATTGTATACGTTAAAGAGTCCAACTAGTGGTACTCGGATAGTGGTATTTTCAATCACCATGGTCACACTCTCTTTTTGGAGGGTGTAGAGGGAAACATCCGAAAGCCCGTAGCCTATTTTGTGCTCGACCTCAAAGTTGAGGAAGTCGGCACCATGTTCGTTGTCAGTATTGGCGATGAGATACCGTGGGCGCTTCTTGGAGCGCCAGACAGCGCCAGCGATACGCAGTTTGGCGTTTTTATAGTTTTCAAACGAGCCATGTGATTCGATATGCTCTGGACTGAGGTTCGTGAAAATAAGTGCATCAAATTCAATAAAACGATGGCGGAATTGTTTAGCTCCTTCGGAAGTCATCTCGAGGACTACATGGGTACACCCGGCATCTACCGCCTGGCGCAAAAAGCGTTGGACGAAGAATCGACCGGGTGTGGTCATCTTAAAGAGGTTCTTGGTTTCTTCTTCTCCAATCATGAACCGGATAGTGGAGAGGGAAGCGACCGTAAACCCATGGGTACGGAGGAGGTGGGCAGTCATTTCCGTTACCGTTGATTTGCCTTTGGTACCGGTGACAGCTATCACGGTTACGGAGCGACTCGGGTGTCGGTACCAGATAGCGCCAATGTATGCGAGCAGAAAATGATATAGGGGTCGAAGCCTTTGCAGCAAGGTTTTGGGAATAAAGCGCTTCAATTGGTAGAGGATTGAGTCCATACATGCTTATTATACGGCGGGTCCAGGGCTTTGGCTAATCAAAGCCAAACAGTGTTTTTTGATGACAAAGCGTCTATGCCAGTCGTATAATGAGAAGTACTATGTCCTCATACACTATCAATAAAATTGTTAGCTTATTCATACCGGCGCTAACAATTGTGATTGTGGTAGCAACGGTGCCCTTGCCACAAAGTTGGACAATCCTCCTTGTGCTGGTATCAATGCTCGGTTATACGCACTATCTCATTGGCGGGTATTACCAGCACCAAGCTTGGCGACGTCGGGTCAACTACCGTTATTTCCTGGGCTATTTTTTGCTCATGAGTGGCATGTCTATTGGATGTGTGGTGCTGGCAAACTCGTTTGGACTACTGTGGTTAGTGGCGTTGTTGACCATTCCTTATTTTGTTTGGCATGGGTACGAAAACGAGCATACGCTTTTTACTCGGGCAACCGGACTTAGACACTCGTCATGGCTCTTGGCCGGTATGAGTTTTGTAGTAGTTGGGGCAACCACCGATGCATTTCGGCATTCAAGTGCCAACTTCACCTATTCACTCATTTATACCAACGGATTATTGCCGAAATTTACTGGAGAATTAGCCTATCTCGATCCGTATATCTATGCGTTTGGATTGGGGTTAATGATTATCGGGAGTGTCATGATTTGGGCAGTGACGATACGGCACCGCTCTTGGCCTAATCTGTTTTGGAGTCTCATGGCCGCAGTTTTGTTACTGTGGTTTCATATTACCAACCCATTACCCTACGTGTGGTTGTTCGTATTTTTACTGAGTTACCATTTTATTACCTGGGCTTTGCACTACGGTGTGGTTTTTTGGCCACAACCCAAGCGGTTTATGGGGTATGTACTTGCCCACGGTGGAGTCATTGTTGGTGTCGTGATTGTATCTATGGGCATTAGTCACTATGTTGATGGCTTCCCACTTGGTTTGTTAAATGGAGAATTTTTTTTAGCGATGACATTGATACATATCTCGACATCGTTTCTTAACGATGCCTGGTTACAAAAAGCCCTTGGGTTATAAAAGACGTGTATAATAAATATAAGAAAGATTTGGTTGAAATCTTGTCGTTATATTATTTATTTAGACACAATATATGGAACCAGAGACTGAAGGACGCCTCGTGAGCGACCGCAAAGTGATATCACATCGTACGTATAAACGAGTTGGATTAACTTTTGTTGGACTCTGTTTTTTAGTGGGCGCGTTGTACACGGGCTATATGTATTACGCTGCACCAATTTTGATACAAGAACAGGCTGAACAGTTCCTAGTTCAATTAACGAATGAGATGGAAAAAAGTCTCAGTATTGTGGAATACAGCATTGTACCCAGAGCCACTTCAACGCTTGTTATTCCCGCTCCAGCAGATATACAAGTTGAACAATTACAGAGTGACTACACAACTGCTCGTGCGGGTCTCGAAATAAACAAGGATGCTAAAGTTCCAAGTATTTATGATCTGCCAGTAGGGGATATTACGTATCTCGAGTATTTGAGTAATGCTCCATTGGAAATTCAAACCCCTCTCTACCAGATGCATCATGAATTGCGTGGTGTAACAAAGCACTTTAATCGACAGTACTCACAACAGTCGGTAGCAGCTAGAATTGGTAAACCTGAAGAGGTGGCGTATGAAAGTATGGCTATGGATGCAGAGGGTAAATTATCTTTCTACCCAAGCCGCAATGTAGTCGAGGCACGCTTTATAAGTGAGATGCTGGCCCGTCAGTTTCCTAGTATGGCAGTCTATGTTCGCGAATACGCCAATAGCTTTATCAACGATGGAATTGCATATGGTCATTACACTGCCGCTGAGGCCGCGGTTGCCATACAGCTCGCTGACGACTATTTAGCACAGGCAGAGCAAAATCAAGCAACTACCCCCGTACTGCAATCATTAGAAGAGTAAATATTAAATAGTATGAGAACAAATGCTTTTAAACACAAATTTTCACTTTTACAATTAAGTGTATCGATAGCGGTAATTACAATGATGTTTTTTGCTCTATCTTCTATAGTATTTGCTGGCAGTGGAGGAGGAGGGGGAGGTGGTGGTAGTGATTCACAAAAAAATGTAAAAAGTTGTGGTACCGGGTGCACAACGTATACTGAGAACGGACGCACCTATCGCTCAACCAGTGGTGACTATAATGGCGACGGTGATATTCGTGATGCAAATGAATTCACAACTTCATGTATGGATTGTGGTTCAAGTGGTGGTAGTAGCGGAGGAAGAGTAGTGACGCCAACGCCATCTCCAAGTACCTGTGCAGCTCAACCTAACCTCCGTACCATTGATATTTTCTTTATACCAGCTGGTGCACGGCCGACCCCTCAGCGTAGCCAAGCAACCGCCGGACGGTACGGAAGTAGTATCGTTTCGAGTGTATTAGCCAATCCGAATCCCTATTTCAGTAGTATGGTAGCGCGCAATGAACTAGAGGTTGGACTATCCTATGAACCGGTAGCTGTAATTCGCAATGTGGCAACTTGTACCAGTGGTCGACTTGGTAGTCTTGATAGCAAAGGCGCCTTTGCTCTATTTGATTTTCAGAAGCTTGCTTCACTCTTTATAAAAACAGCTTATGCTGGCAGTCGCAGTAGCTCGGTTCAACCTAATGATTATCCAAATTATGTCCGTAGCCAATCCCCATTTGGAACTAATGGTTCATTTCCAATCCGCGCTCGGATTGATGTGGGGAATAACACTACGTACGAGTGGGAACATTACATAAATGCCTTTGGTCCACTCGGAAATGGTCAAACAATTTACCTTCGGTTGCCAGTGTTTTCGACGGTAGAAGGAGGTTCTCATACGATTGAAGTAGTCACTGACATTCGCCACAATGTGGATGCTGGACGTGGCTGTTATGCAGCGACGACACCAGCTTCCGCCGGCTGGGGTTGTGTCCGTGAGACCAGCGAGACGGATAATGATCGTAGTGAAGCGTTTACTGCTACCGCGAGTAATGCAAGCTTACGTCTTGCCGTCGATGTTTCTGATGTCACTGTTCGAGCGGGCTCAGTACTCAGTGAGGTACCATTTATTATTGCTAGTGTTGGGCAAGCCACCATTAACGACTACCGCTACCGAGTGATGATTAATGGCACTCAGTTCTCAAGTACCACTCGCACCACCACACTTGCTCCATCTGCTCGTGAGACGGTTCGGGCTTCTGGAAACTATACCGCACCTGCCACACCAACCTCATTACCACTTATGGTTTGTGCTCGAGTAGCCACCAGCAGTGAAGTTTGTGACACCGCCCGCCTCATTGTGGCTACACCACAGTGTTCAGACGCTCGAGATAATGATACCGATGGTACGCAGGATACTAATGATCCAGGATGTTTCGACGATCCCCTTGATCCAACCACCTATGATCCAAATGATGATAATGAGGGAGATATGGCTACCACGTCACCGTCAGTAACCATTGAATTCAGACCGGTGGTAAATCCCGTTCGGTACAACACCGGTGCAGCGCTTGAGTACGTTATCAATGGTCCAGCCCCAATGACTTGTGTGGTGACCGGTGGGGGAACCAATAGTCCAATCACTCATACTCCACCACGCACAACAGGGCAAGTGACGACCGCTCCCGTGACGAGTACCCAGCAGTACACGCTCCGGTGTACCGCAAATGTTGGTAGCGGAACGCTTCAGTTTGAACGTACTACCATCGTTGACGTACTGCCTCAGATTCAAGAAACCTAAAAACTAAAAAACACCGTTCACCAAAAAGCGCCCAAGAGGCGTTTTTTTGGTATCCACTAAGAACAGTTTCGCTTTGATACATCACCAAACAATCGTGCCATAATATTGCTATGGATTCGTTACAACAAAAGTTTGGAGGTGAAACAGATTTGCCGCCAGTAAAACAAAACATCACCCCAATTGTCTTATTATCAATAATGAGTGTTTTTGGAATTGGTTTAGCCACTTATTTACTCTGGCCGTCACCAGTACCTGCTCCAATAGTTGAAGAACAAGTAGAATTACCACTATCAGCCACTGAGGTCGAAACATACCGTGCGTCACTACCAAAAACTACTGCTGCGAACGTTGCTTCAAGTTCACCGGTGATACCAGCCACACCAAAAACCAGTGTGACGTTGGTTGAGGAAGGTGCTGAAGTACCAGCTCCAGAGCCAACACCAGCTTTTGTCCCACCAGCCGCTGCTACTCCGGTCTCGGTAACAACTGTTGGTGACAATAGTGGGATGACGATGGCTTCAGAAAATACGACAACAAATACCATGACAATGTATGTCGAAGGTGACATCACGGCCGACGGTGTACTTATTACTCAACCAGATGCTGCTAATCTTAAACCAATTGAAGCTACTGTAGTGGTGGCAGCGATTGATGCTACTACCAATCAAATTGTCGTGACGAGTGGTGGGGAAGTGTTCACCCTTGCGCTCGACGGTGGACGGTTGCAGACGAAAGAAGGCAAGTTGCTATCCGTGTCATCTCTGGCAGAGAATGATATCCTGATTATTTCGGGTGATCAACTTGCTGATGCTCCGGTAATACAAGTACGAACAGCGTCACTTATTGGTGTGCAAGAGATTATCGACGTAGTGGAATAATAAATCATCTATGAAATATTCAATCTTTATATTCCTCTTTTGTCTCATTGGCATCACTACTACCGCCGAGGCGGTAGATCAAGCTGGCTGGGAACAGAAGTTTGTCGAAATCAGAGAGGCAAATGCCAACGGCTGTGCGCCGGGACAGGCAAAAATGGATTTTTCACTCCGGGAGTACACAACAAGTGATCCAATTAATCCACAAGGAGTGCGTGCCAAACTTACCGTAGTAAGTGGAAACATAACTAACATAGTACGCGAGACGGATTGGGTGTATAACCAGATTGTTACGCCAACGATTTGTCTTAATCCAATTACTGAAAGGCCACGCGTAGTGGTGGAAACAGATAGTACGTCATTGTACTACCCCTTTGTGAGTGGTGCGTGGTGGTCAGTTGATGACCGTGATCGAGAAGTTGGGTACTACACTCGGGGATATATCCATCTCCAACGCAAGACGTTACCGCCTACGATGACTCATCTAAATCCAGTTAATACCTTTGTACGGACGAGTGCGCCAGCCTTTGTGGTTCGGACAAACGATATTTCGCGCTTATATGGAGCGACAGCTTTTCATAATACAAGAATTTTTTTGTACCGAAACAATCTTAGAATTGCTAGAGCAGAAATTGAGCACGGCGGTGGAGCAGGTACTCGCAGCTTCAGTCTCGGGTCAATTCCTGACGGATTATACAGTTGGCGAAGCCTTTTCCAGCTTAATGGTAGAGCGGCTGGGACAAATTTAACTGGTGTAGCAAGTGCGTATAGTCACACACGTCGATTGGTGCCTGTTTCTACTATGTCTGATTTTGATCGATTCTTTGTTGATGCAACGCTGCCTACAGTGACTGCCAATCTGGTCGCTGGTACCTCAACTGAACGAATTGAGGCCAATGTAACATTGAGTGCCCGTGATACCGGTTCTGGTCTGCGTGCAATGCGCCTTGTACTGACACCACTCAGTGGTGGGGGCAGTACGGCGACCGTTACCATTCCTTTTACCGTTGGAGCTGGGCTCGTCGGTGGACCAAAAGATACACAACAAGCTACTTGGCGTGTAACTCTTCGACCTGGCACGGCTTACCGCTACGTCGCTACTGCTATTGATGTGGCTGGAAATGTAGTGAGCACAGCTGCTCGTACGTTTACCTCATCAACTCTCACACCTGATCTGGCTTTCCAGAATTTCTTTATTCGTAGTACCTGTACACCGGAGTCAGTAAACTTTGTGCCCAATGCACCATGTTCACAGACAACGGTTGCCCTTGCTCTTCGCAACACCAGTAATGGGGTCATCAATGCGGGTACGAATATTCCGTATCGTATTGAATATCGTTACCCTGGCAATGATACTGGTACCTGGACTGAAGTCCATCGCGGTAACTACGCTAGTGGCTTAGAAGCTCAAGCAGCGACACCAATCTTTAATGTCGCGATTGCTCGTAGTATGCGAGGGACTGGTCAGCTGCGGGCGCTGGTGAATATGGTGCCGCAGACCAATACGGCGATTGGTGAGACAGAGTTTAGCAACAACACGAGTCCGAGTCGTACGATAGTGTTTGCCACGACTCCACCGGTGCTTACCCTCACAGCCGATCGAAACACTGTCCGTAGTGGTCAAACGGTAACACTCACGTATCGTATCGAATCGCCACAGCCAGTGACCTGTGAACTGCGGGGTAGTGGGGCACCAACCACTATTCGCCACGAAGGGGGTGATAGCTCCGGTTCACTCCAAACTGGACCAATCACCAGTACGCAGCGCTTTGTTCTATCATGTACCAGTGATATGGGTGGCGATCCGGTCGAACAGAGTTTGACGGTCGAAGTGATACCATTTATCGATGAAGTATAATGAGTCAACGAGGCCGTAAGGCCGACTATAACGAATTATCCTCGAGTGGCCAAAATTAATGAGCGCAGCGATTATAATTTTGGTCCATCAAAAAACGCCCTATCCCAGGCGTTTTTCGATGCCATTTCCAGCCCTGTTATCTTAGTTACAAAATAAGGCTTTATCCGCGCCATTTCCAACTTTGTTTCTAGGCCACCTTCAGTAGTAGCGCGAAAACAAAAAACTCCCCCTAGATAGGGGAGTTTTTTGTTAACTGAGTTGTCGCAGTGCTTCTGAGACAATTACACTCGTAGAGTTACCAGTACCAATCGCATCAAGTACCTGTCGTACTGATTGTGGGTTGTAGCCGAGGGTGACGAGGGTGTCAAACGCATCTTGGTAGACGGTACCTCGTACCGGGGTGGTTGGAATAATTGTTGTATCGAGTTTGTCTTTGAGTCCGAGGATGATTTTCTCGGCTGTCTTCTTTGAGATACTCGAGAGTTTTGTGAGGTGTAATGGGTCTTCGGCAGCTACGGCTTCAACAATTAAGCTGCGGTCAGCTTGGTCCATGATCTGGAGAGCGCTTTTTGGTCCAACTCCTGAGATGGTCAGGAGAAGCTCGAAGAGATCGAGGTCTTCTCGATTTACAAAACCATAAAGGTCGAGAGCAGTTTCGCGTACCGCGAGGTGGGTATAGAGGCGGATGATTTCACCTGGTAGGGCAATGAGTCGATGGGTGACTGCCACCAGGTACCCAACACCACTTTGGGTCTCAATAATGAGCGTATTGCCGTTGGTCTCGATAACGGTGCCGGAAATGAGGCGAATCATAGTGTTTCTATTGTACACCAATCCGAGGTTCAGGGCTGCCATTGATTTATTTTGTGAAATACCGTATAGTACGCACCACATAACAAATCAATATGGCAATTACTAAAAATGCAAAAAAGGCAGTCCGTAGTAGTGAACGAAAGCGTGTATACAACCTTCGTCGTACTACCGCTATGCGTGAGGTGGTCAAGTCCGTTCGTAAATCGGCTGCTCTAGGCTCTGTCACTGACGCCAAGGCGGATCTCGCAAAAGCGTACAAAGCCATTGATAAGGCTGCTAAGCGCGGTGTTATCAAAGCTAATACCGCTGCTCGCAAGAAGTCACGTTTGGCTGCAACCGTGAAGAAGGCGGATAAAAAAGACTAAATCTCATCAGGTCGCAAAAACCACTCGCACAATGCGGGTGGTTTTTGTATACTAGTGGTATATGAAAGCAACCTACTTGATTGTGGTGCTGATGTTACTCGTTTTGATTGGTGGTTTAGGGTGGCTTATGAGCCGGTACCTCGAGACTTCCTCGCCAATTTCTGAGGGGGAAGCAGCACGCTTCGCTGACGCCACAAAGGTTTTGTATCAAAGTGAGGCAGGTGAAATTACCGTTGAGTACATTAGCAACCTCGCTCGGGTGACCGGGGGAGCATACGATGGCATGGTGTTTCGACAGACGGTGTCTGCTTCAGGGGCGAAATATGAGGGTCAGAAGGGAGTAACCTTGTGGACCAAAAATAACGAAGTTCGTATCGAAACACCACAACAGGTGGTCTACACCGGTACTGTGGTGCCACCAGAGGTCCCTGCATTGACTCCGCCAGCCGTAGTGGAAGAGACTCAGGCTACCACAACAACCACAGCTACAACTACTTTGGAGGGTGGAGTGATTACCGAAAAAACCTGGGTATGGGAGTCTGCTATTCAAGACGGAGAAACTATACAACCAAAGAAACCAGATGCTTTTTCACTAACTTTCACTGCTGACGGTACGGTACAGGGAACGACTGATTGTAATGGGTTTGGCGGTGACTACAAAAACAGCGACGACGAAATCACACTTGGTGCACTGCGGATGACGCTTATGTTCTGTGAAAACTCAGAAGAATCTCTGTTTATTGAATTAGTTGAAAGTCCGCTGACTATAGTGGCGGTGACAGAAAGTGTGCTTGAGCTAAAAAATGCTGCTGGCGATACGTTGCGTTTTAGGAGGGGGGAGTAGAGAAAATTCGAATTTCACTGTAGTGCGCAAAAAAGTGGGTAGTTATTAGGAACTTGTTTGAAGCGAAATAAATAGTTCGCTATCATACTGCTTTCCTTGGTAGTAGATTTTAACTTTAATTTTTTCATTCCGAAAATGCTCCCTAGGGCGAATTCCAAGAGAACGATGGTAAATGCGTCTGGGTTTTAATTTAACTTCATCGATTAGATAGCGAATTGGCTTACCTGGTAGTGGTTGATTTCCAGTCACCTCAAAACTTTTTGAGTCATGAGAGATTTGTATTTGCATATCTTGTGGTGGATAAAGCCATTCGAGTAAAGAATAAGATAGCAAATTGGATATTTTGTGGTGAAAGAATTTAGAGGTGACCTCAGGTTTAATAGAAAATTTTATATCTACACCTGTCGTATTAAATTGACAACCCGTAGACCAGGGAATGGTTTGGAATTTTGGGAATATATTAGCGTCAATATCTATTTGATCTGAGACACAAAATACCTCAAATCTTAGGGGTACCAGCAGTCTAAGTATCGGTTTTGTTAATAACTTAAAAATTGTCTTCAATAGGCTATTGGCAACAGGTGCTAATGTGATACCGAGCATAACGCCAATAGTAATATTAACAATTAATGTCGGTTGATAAGTAAATTCCATACCAGATATCTTTATTTTATCATTTAAGGAAGAAAAGTGACTAGGATTCGGTCACAAATAATTTTGCGTAGCAAAATTTTCGCGACCCCGACTCACTTGTTCGCAAGCTCACATTGTTCCGTCTTTCGAATCCCTCCCGCAAGCAATGCAGATTGCTTGCTTCTCTCCGCAGCAATACAAAAAGCACCTAGTTAGGTGCTTTTTGTATTGCTGCGGGCGGTCTCGGGCAAGAACCGTGG
>JACCDV010152741.1_pt1 | contig 14320 bp, 11 predicted proteins | sample 7446131 | NCBI WGS metagenome assembly JACCDV01 (sample SAMN15323448, study PRJNA562643) | freshwater metagenome | isolation source: river surface water | place: USA:Blue River Watershed | collected 2017-08-17 | reverse complement strand
TGGGTGATAGGCTAGATATCGTCCTAAATAGCAGCAATGTTGTTAACTTTAGGCAATCAAGATCTTCTTAAGATCTTAATAAGAGGCTTTAAGAGATGCTCCATTCAAATGCCTCATCTATCAGTTGAGATGCTTCAGCAGATAAGAATTTAGGTGATGGGATGATCCCTACTCTGCCAAGGTCTAAGCGATCTGCATCCCAACAGCTTTGTATGGTTGGATTGGTTGAGACTTCACCGCCGGAGTGATGACGGATGGCATAGCAGAGGTTATCTATTTGCTGGCTGTCTAGGTGATAGTGTTGCCCATTGATGCCGTGCGCGAATTCTGCGCCTCGCTCCCCATGCAATGGGTCTTTGTAGTCATCAAAGCGGCAACTGTCATGCAAGAAAGCAAATAGTTCTACAACAAGTAAATCAGCTTGCCTTTGTTCAGCAATACGTTGACCGTGATGAAGCACTCTAGCCCAGTGATTAGCTCCATGAACCCCATGCCAATCGATCACAAATTGGTCGCGGATGTGTTGGAGGAGTTGTGGGCGTTGGTAGAGCATCTAGGGATCAACAATCATTGAAAAAATTAAGTAAATAATAGAAATTCTTATAACTAATTGATTATATTAACTTTTTTAAGTTTTTTTATTAACCCACAATAAAGTTTGGTAGCTCACTGGATAAGCTATCCAGTGAGATATACTTCACTGGAGACTTCATCCAGTGACTAAATGATTAAATGACAACTAACGACAAAAAACCACAATTTTCCGGCCACGAAACATTTCCTTTAAGACAATTATGGCTGAAAAAGGCCTACTCTGAAGTTACCGCAGCTAGCTCTCGATCAGCTAAGGAATCTAAGGGGGTTTTTTCAGATGAAAGAGCGATCGTTAGATTTGGCGTTGGCAAGAATATGGTTTCCGCAATTAGACATTGGGCTTTGGCATGTGGAATTATTGAGGAGCCTGATGATGGTGGCTATAAAACCACAGAATTGGGAGATCTCATATTTGGGGAATCAGGCTTAGACCCATTCCAAGAGCATCCTACGACTGCATGGCTTATTCACTGGAAACTTGCGGGCGAAGGTGCGCGCTCAACAACTTGGAAATGGTTATTTAATAATGTTATTGATCCTAAATTGGAGACAGAACATCTTATTGAAAATCTCACCTCGTTTGCAAAAGAAAATAAATACAAAATTGCAGGCGCCACATTAAAACGAGATATTGAGTGCTGCTTAAGAAGCTATGTTCCTCGGGTTGCGGGCGATTCACCCGAAGAAATCTCTGACTCCGTATTAGGCGAGTTAGCGTTAATTCAACAAATTGGTAGGGGCACATTTGAGTTTAGACGGGGAGCAAAAAACTCTCTAAGTGATAGTCTTTTTGCTTATTGTCTTCTTAGCTTCTGGGATGAGTACTCGGACACAACTAACACCCTCTCATTTGAAGCTATTGCTCATGAAATCGGCTCTCCCGGTCGAGTTTTCAAATTGGATGAGGCAAGCGTTGCAGAAAGAGTTCAAGCCCTTGGCGAAATAACTAAAAACCAGTTAGTTTGGTCTGACACAGCTGGCATGAGGCAAGTTATACGCAAATCGAATGAAATCAACAAAAATAAATTATTGGTAAGAGCATATGTCTGATAAGTTAAATAAAAATGTAACGATTGGCCGACAATTCCTCAGGTCAATAAACCTAAGTGCCGACCTAGGTAGATCAGATGCGCTTAATGGATATATTTGCCAAGAGTCTGCCAGAAACTTAATTAGCACAATGGCTCATCACCTAAATGAAACTGAACAAAGGGCATTTACTTGGACAGGGCCCTATGGAGGCGGTAAATCATCTCTCGCCCTTGCACTTGGATCACTCATATCGCCGAACAAAGCTCTTCGCGAAGAAGCTAAGAAAATCCTTGGGGTAAAGGCCGGAGACAAAATTGATAAGGCATGGGGGACGAGTAAAGATGGCTGGCTCGTTTTGCCTGTTGTTGGAAAAAGAGACAGCGTTATTGGTGCCATCTCTGCTGAACTAGATAAAGTAGAGGGAGCTTCTACTAAACGCCCTAAATCTACTGACACAATTCTCAGACTAGTAGCTCAAGCAGAAAAAAGGCAAAAGGATGGAGTACTTCTAATTCTTGATGAATTGGGTAAATTTTTAGAGGCGGCGGCGCTGACTGGGGAAGATATCTATTTTTACCAGGAACTTGCTGAAGCAGCGAGTCGATCTAAAGGTAAGTTAGTAATTGTTGGTGTTTTGCACCAAGCATTTGAGCAATACGCAACAAAACTCGGACGAGATGCAAGAGATGAATGGGCCAAAATACAAGGACGCTATATTGATATCCCGCTTGTCGTAGGCTCAGATGAGGTTGTTGAACTTGTGGGGCGAGCAATTGAGAAAAAGTCCCCTACCAGCGGATATAAAAAAGCAGAAAAATATGCGGAAACTGTGGCGGATGTTATTTCAAAAAGAAGACCAAATGCTCCAACAAATATTAAAAAATCACTGTTAAATTGCTGGCCACTACATCCGGTTACTGCTGCTCTACTTGCCCCGATTTCAAGAAAACGATTTAGTCAAAACGAAAGAAGTGTTTTTGGTTTTCTTGCATCAGCTGAGCCCTTAGGTTTTACAGACTTTTTGAATGCGATGCCTAATATTGAGACATCCATGTATACCCCAGCAAAATATTGGGACTATCTAAAAGCCAATATGGAGCAAGCGATTTTGGCGTCTCAAGATGGACATCGATGGGCCGTAGCAAATGATGCTATTGAAAGAACTGAAGCTAGAGAAGGATGTACAGAAACACATGTGCAGCTTGCTAAGACGATTGCTTTATTAGATTTATTTAGAGCAGGGTCTGGATTGGCAGCGGAAGATAGCCTGTTAGAAATTTCTGTGGATGCCTCCTCAAAAGATATCAGAACAGCATGCGAAGATCTTGCACGATGGTCTGTAGCAGTCTTTAGAAAGCATATCAACGCCTGGTCAATATACTCTGGTAGTGATTTTGATATCGACTCTGCGGTTAATCAAGCACGTGCAGAATTAGGCGATATTGATATTAAACAATTGATTGAGCTATCAGAGCTTAATCCCATCGTAGCAAAAAGCCATTATCACGAAACAGGTACGCTTCGCTGGTTCTCAAGGTCATTAATACAAGTGTCAATGGCTAAGGACTATCTTAATAATTTCTCACCATTAGCAGGCTCTGCTGGTGAATTTATTCTTATAGCTCCAAGCTTAGAATTTGGCGCAAGAAAAAATAAAAATATTGTTCAAGAACTTTCACAGACTCAAACCAGCTCTCCTGTAGTTTTAGGTTACGCATCTAATTCAGAACGCGTTTATGAATTAGGCATGGAGCTCTCCTCGCTTGAACGAGTACAAAAAACTCGACGAGAGCTTGAAGGCGATGCTGTAGCAAGGAAAGAAGTTAGCGGTAGACTTGCAACAGTAAAGGCGGAACTAGCCGACGAACTTAAAAACTCATTTGAAACAGCAGAATGGTTCAATTGTGGTCAAGCAGTAGACAAAAAGTTGTGGGGCACTTTACCTTCTATTGCAAGCAAATTAGCCATAGAAACATTCCCAGAAACACCAACAATTCACAACGAGTTAGTGAATCGTGAATCCCTCTCTGGAAATGCAGTCAAAGCTAGGCGTGAACTCATGTATCAAATGATTAACCATAAAGGAAAGCCAGGCTTAGGCTACGAAGGTTTTTCAGCTGATGCAGGTCTTTACTATTCAATTATTGAGCATAACAAGCTATATCGATTAGTTGATGATGAATGGACATTTATCACAACAGACAAAAAATCATTCTCAAATAGTATTGCTCCTATGTGGGAAGCCGCAGATAAGCTATTTAAGAAATCTAAAGAGTCTATTACATTGCAACAACTTTATGATATCTGGCAAAGTAAACCTATCGGTGCTCGTAAAGGAATATTGCCAATATTTGCATTAATTTATTTTTTAGCAAATCGTCATAATCTTGGCTTGTATATTGAAAATACATTCATACCAGATTTAACTGAGGCATATTTGGATGAGTGGATGCAAGATACACGACGCGTTGCCTTTAAATATGTTGAGATTGGTAAAAAACGTGAGATTTTATTAAACGCGCTTAGTGAATCCTTAACGAAAAGTCTGGGTCAGCCAATTACAGCAAGTCCACTTGAATCAGCTCGTGGATTAGTAAGCTTGATAGCTACTCTACCAAACTGGACCAAAAGAACTACGACAGTTTCTCAAGATGCTCAAAAACTTCGTAGTGCAATTCTTAAAGCCAATGATCCGCATAAAGTTTTATTTTCAGACCTTCCAAATTTACTTGAAGCCGAAGATGAAATCAGCCTAGTAAATAAAATATCTAAACTGACTGAAGAGCTGCAGAGCGCATACCCCACCCTGCTAGAAAAGTTTAAAGATGTTTTATTTGAGGCTTTGGACCATAAAGGCAATATCAAGGAACTTAATGAACGTGCAGAACAAATAAAAGGAATAAGTGGTGATTTTGGTATAGATGCTTTTGTTGCTAGATTGTCAGTATTTAAAGATGATGCTGAAAGTCTTGAAGGACTTCTATCAACTGCAATATCAAAAAATCCTAAGGACTGGGTAGATAGAGATCAAGAAGCAGCCATCAACTCCCTAGGGCAAATTTGCAACTCATTTAGAAGCATTGAGTCTTTGAAAAATCTACGGGGCAAGAGTTCCACAAGAAAAGGATTTGCTTTTGTATTCGCGGATCCTAAAAATGCACTTATTTCAAAGAATTTCGATATTTCAGAAGAAAAGTTGCCTCAACTTCATGCGATTTCAACAAATTTACTTAAAGATTTAAAGAAAAAGGGATTAAGCAAGGATGAAATTCTTGCAATCTTCGCTCAAGCATGTTCTGAAACAGTTAAATAAGGACAATTCATCATGGAAAAACATGTCTTAGGATTATCAGGTGGCAAGGATAGCGCGGCTCTAGCAATTTATATGGCACAAAATTATCCAGAGCTAGATATAGAATATTTTTTCACGGATACGGGAGAAGAACTTCCTGAAGTTCATGAGTTTTTAATAAGACTAGAGGGTTTTCTAGGAAAACCAATTACACGAATTGACCCCCATAGAAATTTTAAGTTTTATCTTAGAGCCTTTAATCACTTTCTACCATCAGCTCAAACAAGATGGTGCACCATAAAGTTAAAACTAGAACCTTTTAGATATTGGGTAAATCAGTGGCTAAAAGCTGGGGATACTGTTTACAGCTATGTAGCAATTCGAGCCGATGAAGATTACCGAGAAGGATACAACTCTAATCACCCCAATTTAAAAGTAAAGCTTCCTTTTAGAGAGGATGGCATTGATAAAGAAGGCGTATTGGATTTACTTGATGCCTCAGGACTTGGGCTGCCAAAATATTATGAGTGGCGATCAAGGAGTGGTTGTACTTTTTGCTTCTTCCAGCAAAAAATTGAATGGGTGCGTCTCAAAGAAACTCATCCTGAGGCATTTGAAAATGCCAAAGCATTAGAAAAAAGTGCTGAAGAGCATGGCTCTCCTTTTACGTGGAGCCAAGGAGAACCTCTGCACATGCTGGACAGGCCAGAAAGAATTCAACAAATAAAAGAAGATTTTGAAAAGCGTGTCGCTAGAAATCAAGCGCGTAAAGAGAAATTTGCAAACCCCCTACGCGCCAATTTAGTGGATATCGACGACTTATATGATTGCGATGAAGGTAATAACTCGTGCAATATTTGTCATAAATAATCAATAATCTAACCAAGGACTAATTTTATTCCAAGCTAACTGACCGATACATTCAGTTCTTTTGGCTATTAGGCCAGAACTCCAACCAGCCTCAACCAAACTAATTGAGCGAAGCATTGGCAAATATTTGGACCTCTCAAGAATCTTCTCGGAAGAATCACTTATCGTTACACCCATTGATTTAGCTTGAGACATTAAGGTATCAATTGATGCTGGGGTTTCAGCTGCAAGCATTTTATAAAATAGGCTCTTTTTTATCCAAGAGGAATTTCCAATAGAAGAATTCTCAACTTGAGGCAATAAAGTTAGATTGCCTAGTGTATCCACAGTAACTGGATTGTCATAAATTGACTCATCCCACCCATCTGTAGCAACAGGATTTTGTGGAGCAATATGCTCAACTGTACTAACATCATCACTATTAAATTTTGCAAAATTGAACATAGGCATTAAGCCAGCTCTACCTTTTAAGATTAAACCCGGCATTGATTTGTCCTCAAAGCCATCGTCAGAAGCAGCCAATAAAATTAGCTGAGCTAGCTGATTATTCTTATATGAAGGGGTATTTAATAACTTTGAATTCCAATCAGCTGCTGAGCGAATCCCCCCTTGATTCGCTAAGATTGCTCTAAAAGCGCATTTCAGCTCAAACGCATTTGGCAGTGATCCACCCATACTTCTCTTAAGTGGAGGTAAGCCAGTTTCCTTATATCCATCAGACATTAAGCTTCTATAAATTGCATCAATTCCATCGGTAGTTGCCCTTGATCCCCGCCATAAAACATGGAATGCAGTAATAGCTTTAATAGTCTCGATTAGATTGCTCTCTGCCTGTGCAACATTATCTGATCTTGCTTGATTAAATTCAGAAAAATATCGAACAATTAGCGGCTGAGTTATGGTGTGCCTAATTTTTTTAAGGAAATGAAGGGCGAGTTTAGCTTCCTCGTCTAATGATTTAATTCCTTCAATTTTTGGCTCATTTGAAATATCAGACGCCCACGAATATCTCAAAAAAGAAGAAGCATGAGCCATATGCTGTAAATATGCTCTCTTACCGGAAACATCTTCAAGCCTATCGAATTTCTTGAAAAAACGTCTTTGATCGCTTAGCCTCTTTGATAACTTATCACCATCTTCAGCTAACGCAAAAGTTACTAGTAAATTAGCGGTTGCATCCTGTTTTTCATTTGGCTTCGTAAAACTCTCAAGATAACCCTCTATGATTTCACAGTATTTACGAGACTCAGACTTCTCGTAGTTAACCAAAGACTCACTATCGATAATTCTCGGCTTAAATGTTTCAAATGCCGTAAGTGGCTCGCCAGTAGTATTTAAAGATTCAAACATGTCAAAGGCGTAATCTTCATTAGAAGCGGTAACCACAGTAATTGCTACACGCTCAACGAAAAATTTGGCAAAAAGAGTGAGCCTAAATAGTTCATTAAAAGTCTTTGAATCGCCAAGTAATAATCTATTTTTAACAGAGTCAGGTAAAGGTTCAAAATATAAAGTTTGAATTAATCCTTCTGAATTCAAGATCTGCTGGTTCGTTAGGAAATCATATTTTGTTGAATCTGATTTCGCGACTTCCTTTATTCCCTTTTGTATTTCTTTTCGAGCATTGATCAAGAAGTCATATCTAGAGGTATCTTCAATATTATCTGGTGGCGCATAAGAAAAGATATCTCCATTGTCATTGCGAATGTGCTTACCAAATAAATTTGTGAAGTTTGCTATTGGCGATGTGTATTTTAAAGTTGCAGAATCACGAGACCAGCAATCTTCATAAGCCCTAATCATTCTTGGGTAGTATCGAGACTCCCCATGATTCATATCCTCTTCAAAAGTTTTTTGAATTTCCGGCAGCAAACTCTTGCAGATATCGCTAATCCATTTTGACTCAGGAGATTCATCAGCTTGAATTTTTTTAAACCTAGTTCTTATCTCATCGTGCAATGACATATATGTCAACAATAAAGTTGTCAAGCGTTGCTGACCATCAATGATTGACATAACGCATCGTGGCGTTTGATTTCGAACAATAGGCTGGACTGTCGATAATGTTTTGTCGTGAATCGCAATGATGGTACCCAAAAAAGTTACAGAGTCACCATTCAAAGCTAATAAATTTAGACCATGAGAGATGTCCTCAAATAATCTTTCAATATTTTGAGCGCTCCAAGAATATTGACGTTGATAGGGTGGAACATAAAGCCCTTGGCCATTCTCACAAAGAAACTGCCATACACTCTTTGAACTCGCGTCAAAAACACTTTTAATATCCATTGCAAATACCTTAATTAATCTCGAATCCAATAATCATCAAATATCCTATACATAGCATCAATACCAGGAAGATTAACAATATTATCTCTTACATTGACAATCAAGCACTTAGCTTTACCGCCAATGGCAGGCCCTCGCAATCCACGACCAATCATTTGGCTATACAAAACAACAGAAGCGGTGGGTCTTGCAATAAAAACACAATCAACCAGCGGCGCATCAAAACCCGTAGAAAGAACTTCATAATTGCATAAAACATTAATTTTTTGTGACTTAAACTGACGTATTGATTCCTGCCTTACTAAAGATGGAGTATCACCGTCTATATGAGCTGACTTCACCCCCATAAAATTTAGTAAAGAACAAATTAACTTAGACTGTTCGAGTGATGTTGCAAAGAAAATAGTACTCATGCATCCCTGCCGTTTAATTAAGTCGGTCAATTTACTCAAAATTTCGGCATTCCTTAAATGACTCTTACCGAGTTTTACCAACATTTCTGGAGGCAATTCAAACATCCTTGATACGTAATCTAATTCTTTTTTGCTGAGATTAATACTTTCATTAGAAATCATTAAAGATTCAAGCCTAGCATCTGCCAGAACTCCTTTACTCCTCAAATACTCAATGGCAGTTTGCCCATGTGGATTAAAACTAATATGGGTATTAAAAAAGAAATTTGATAACTCTTCATTCTCAATATCTGTATTCAGGGTGCCGTAGCTTCTACCTGGTGTAGCTGTTAAACCAACAACAGCAGCATCATCATTTAACAATGCGCGAGTAACCTTGTTATACGTAGGCGCAACAACCTTATGGGCCTCATCAACTATGATTAATCGATTCTTACCTAAAAATCCATTTAGTGACTCTGGATTTTTCTCAACACGGCTCAATAAAGATTGAAAGCTCGAACATAAAAATCCTATTTTTTTATCTGCAATTGGTTGTAGCTTATATGTGCCGTAATGCCTATGAAAATATAAATCTCTTTTGGCTAGGTGTGGCCATATTTCACTAAAGCATTCTGAAGCTTGATCGCATAATTCAGTTGAATGAGCCAACCATACCACTGAGCCATCGGGGTGATTATTAAGAAATTCACAAACAATTTCAATTGCAGTTCTAGTTTTACCTGAACCAGTTGGCATCTGCAAGATAAAGCGGCTATTTCTATTTTCTAACTTTTTATTAGCCTGAAAATACACCTCGAATTGATAGTCTTTTAATGGCTTATAAGGCTTAGAAGCGGCATTAAAATCAATCGATGCGGGCAGTTGAATAGCATCACCATCATAATTAATAAATTCACCCAACCCCATAAAGGTTGCTATGACTCTTCTCGATTCTTTGTTTTTAATTAAAACTTTAGATAGCCGAATAAAATCTTCTTTAGTGCTTAACCCATCAAGAACATTCAACTGCCCGGCTAATTCGCGAATCTCTATATCTGAAAGGGTGTTAATTAACTCATCAAGCCCTTCATAAGAAAATAAGAATTTTATATTTAGATTAGATTTAGCATATGAAGCTAAAAAACTTTTAGTAAAAATTAAACTTGAACTAAATGTCTCACTATTAATTATCTCTAAAATATTTTGAACAGTTTCTAACTGGGTAACACCGATAATTTCCTGCAACCTAAAAATCGGTAATCGCTCATATATATTGAGATTACTCATTAACGAAGGCCCTGTCCCCAGTGAACCTCAAGGAATTCAATTACAGACTCAGGGTTAACTTTTTTCCCAAATTCTAAACCTGCTTTAGCCTGGATGAACGCTGCAACTAAAGTGCAAAGAATAGCTAAAGATTCAGACTTATCTTCAGATATTTTTTGTATGAATTGATTTCTCTTATTAAATGTGACAGACGTCTTATTAGGCATGCTTTCAGCATGAAAAAAATTAGGGCCCGGCCACGAGTCAAATAAAAAATCAACTTCGTTATTTGAGCTTTTTAACAATTCGCGCGCAATTTTTTCCCTTCTATCCCCACGAACTGCCATCTCATCTGATTTTAAATTTGAAGTAAAAGCCAAGGTAATGCTATCAATATTAGTGCTTATGTATTTGGCAATAGCAGAAAACTCATCTTCTTTTAATGAAATCCCCTTAGGTCCTGGCTTTACAAGCTTAGTGGCCTTGTCAAGATAATGTCTTCGAATGTCGAAGTAGCGTCTTCCTTGAAACGTATTGATAGAAACGACTAATGGAGAGCTAGCATCACCAATCTTCATTAGTTCAATGTTTTCAGAATCACTTGATGATGGTTTCGTCATATTCACTCTGCCATGTTGTTATGTATGTTTTTAAATACTGACCCCAGTTATCCTTGAGGATCCCTATAAAGTCTACTGCTTTTATTTCATCGTTAGGATTTAGGGAGGCTTCAGCCTTTGCATAGGCAATTAGTAGTACATCTATTAATATCTCTAAACGTGTAGCGTTATATTCAACATTGATTCCATCTTTTATTTCTGCCTTTATTAGAGATAAAACCTCAAAAAACTTATGGCGATTGTTATAAAAGAGTGCATCCTTTCCACCCATATAGTGAATATCCACAAATGTTGATCCTAGCCACCCTTTTTCAGCAACGGTAAATGGTTGGCTTTTGAATCTAGCTTCCCACCTAGCAGCTTCTTCAGTATTTCCATCTGAAACTAACTCTGCCAATTTCTTTGTTTCAACGTTCAGATCTTTCCCTAACCCAAGTTTGCTAGCGGGTACCTGAGCCTTTCCTGCGATTTTCTCAGACTGTAAATGAGATGAAGCCCCCTTAGGTAGATCAATTTCACTTTTTTCTTGTTTTGAATTATTTTGTTTCCAATAAAGAGAAACAGTGTCTCTTTGACTTTTAATCCATGGCCCAATTTTGTCATTTATAGCCTTCTTAAGCTCCACTGATGGGACGGCACCCCTCTTTATATTTTTAACAGTAAAAGCTCGATCTAGTACTGGATCGAAATGTATTTCACATCCCCACCATCTATCTTTTGCGTCAACCGCAAAGGCAAAACGAGGTATCCAGTCATACCCTACCTCACGCCCCTTTCTTAAAAAAGAAAATCCTTCATTCATATCAATGTGGCGCTTAGATGTCTCATCGGCTCCGCCAACCCCCTGATACTCTCTTAATTTTTCAGGCAATAAACTTAGTCTGATTTTTATCTTAGCGCTATCTTTTCCGATTTGTTCAACAACTTTAGGATCATTAATCGGCCAATCAAACTCAATAGGCTCAAACTCTTTTGCAGGAGGGTCGTCTGGAAATGCTGTTTTTTCAGGCCTTACATACAAGGGGTCAATTGCTGATACTTGAGTTCCATTTAAATAAATTGTCACTGGAAATTTACGGTCTACAGCCTCATTCCACATGTAATATCTGAATGTCCTTCCCACCCAAACACGAAACTCATCAATTATTTTCTTATATTTATCTTGCGCTCTATCGTATTTTGACCAAATAACAATTGTTCCTTTTACGCCAGGAACATATGCCGCAGAAACAATGTCAGCCGGGGATTTTTTTATTGGAGAAGGAATCTCCCACTCCTTACCTGTTGTATCAGTATTTTCAATTTCATCTAAATCTAGATACGTATAGTGCCACTCACCCCCCTCCGGCTTTGAGTAAACTTCGACGCGCCTACACTCATGAATGGCTCCAAGGGTCATACCAACACCAAACCTACCAATTCCTGCGCGATCGTTATATCTACTTGACCACCCTAGCCTTAGACAATTTTGCAAAATTTCAGGAGGCATTCCTTTTCCATCATCCATAAAAATGACGCGTGATATATGGTCTTTGCCTTTTGGCTCAAAGAGTATTCTGATGTTTTCTGCATCAGCTTGAATTGAGTTATCAACCACCTCACCGTATGCGCTGCATGAGTCAAAGTCAGAGTCTCTTAGTGACTCCAAAGTGTTTCCAGCAGCAAAAGGTTTAACTCCCATTATTTCTCCTATTTATTTATCAGCGTTACTCTCTGCGAATAACTGGGTCTATCGATTACTATTTCATCATGGGCCAGCTCACCAATCCAACTTAATAAATTTTGAAGTAGCTGCTTAACATCTTTTCTATAAAGCTTCGGGTCATTAACTAAATCATTATGTAATTTAGCGCTTAATTCTCCAAAATACATTGGTGAGTTAGCGGATGATAAAGATTGGTGCAACCAGAGATAAGGCTTAGCTCTCAAAAGATTCTTTTTCACAAGTTCTTTATTATTTAAATCGTGTTTTGTTATCCCCAACAATGACAAATCATGCCTCATTTCAACTTCATCATCTGTTAATTTATTATTTAAATTAGAGTGAAACATGTCATCAATAATTAATTGATATGTTTTTTGACTAGGGATTAATAACTGAAATATCTCATTTGGCCATTCTATTTTTTCTAGTTTTTTTTCTTCAGATGAGCTTATAAATTTATTTATTCGCTCAAATATTTCATCTGTAATCAGTACGGCACTCTCAAATAAACTATTTATATATTGCAAATTTTTTTCTGCATGTCCACTTAGAAAAACGCAAACCTCCTCATTTGGGTTTTGCACTAATCCAAAACCCAAATTTGTTAAATTAGCACTCCCAACAAGGACTCCCCCCGGATTAATGCCATAAATTTTTCCATGAAAGTTTTGCATAACGAAAAATGAAATCTCATGCTCTTTTGCATACAAGTAACTCTCTAAATCTGAGGCCCCAGAAATTAAATCGCTCAATTGCCAGCGAGCTAATACTCTGGACTTTCCGACAAACCCTTTATTTAAAAAATGTTTATGGAAATATTCTAATGATCCGACCTTTAAATAAGCACTACATAAATCAACTGATACTGTTTCAGAACTTACGCTATTTTCCAACCAATACTTCCCTTGGCTTGAATTAATTAACTGTTCTGATTGAAATGTCATTTAGGTTTTTGCAATTTACTTTAAAAAATATTTAAACTTATACTAATTACTAGCACTTTTTAACATATTAAATAATTTTAGTCGCTCATATTCTGAGCTTGCGAGGTAAAGATGTGGTTTTTTATCATACTCATAATTTTTGTAATCATTTACTACATAAATTCACAATCAAGTGGTTCACCTAATAAGCCGTCTAAAGCTAGCGCCCCATCTTCAACATCTACAAAAAAACATCTTTCTTCATTAACTCAGCTTAATTCTCACATTGCAGGAATCCCACATAGATTTGGCTCTGACGTTGATTTAAATCTTATTGTGAAATCACGTTCAGCATTAACTGTTCAAAGAGAACCTGATAACCCTCATGATAAAAATGCGATTCGGCTTTATTCAGGTAAAGTATTTGTAGGTTTTGTTCCCAAATTGGATAACCCAATAATTGCCAAGCATATCGACACAGGTGGCTCAGTGGATATTACTGTTACTAGCGTTGACCCATCAGATAAGTGGCATGGGGCAAAAATTAGTATTAAGTTAATCTAAGTCCTGAGCTAATTTCCTTTCAATCGCTTTGTTCTATGACCTACGGTGACAATCACCCCCTCACTCAGAACTGCGTAGCAGTCAAAGTGAGCCTCTAGGGCTACAAACGTCCGTTTAGGCAAAGTATTTCTAAGCCTTTGCCTTACAGCTTTGGGGAATGTTAGGATTTCAGCACCGTGATGATCATGGTTGACTTTGCCATAATTGATTAATGTATCGATTACATAGCTAGGAATACCCCGCTGTTGCTGCCTTGCTGCCGCATGATGTGTTGCAAAAAGCTCCATTTTGTAACTCCTTGTCTTATTGATATATTCAGAATATCAATTCACTAGCTCAAACCTTGAGCTAGATCTTAGGTAAAGTATCAAATATGAGAATTTCCCGTTCAAAAGTAGACCTGTTTATTGAGTGCCCCCTGTGCTTCTGGCTTGACCAGAAGGCCAAGATCAAACGCCCCTCAGGCCCACCGTTCAGTTTGAACGTGGCTGTTGACCATCTTTTCAAGAATGAGTTTGATTTATCTAGGGGTAAAGGCGTTCCCGCCAGATTAGCCAAGGAAGGTCTGAGCTTTATCCCAGTAGCACACCCTAAATTAGGTCAATGGCGGGAGAACTTTAAAGGGGTTACGCGACAGTTTGGTGATATTGAGTTTTTTGGTGCTATTGATGATCTGTGGGTGGATATGTTTGGGGTTCACTATGTGGTGGATTACAAGGCAACCAGTAAAGCTGATGAAGTGAGTCTTGATGCTGATTGGCAGATCTCTT
>JACCDV010432162.1_pt1 | contig 14328 bp, 13 predicted proteins | sample 7446131 | NCBI WGS metagenome assembly JACCDV01 (sample SAMN15323448, study PRJNA562643) | freshwater metagenome | isolation source: river surface water | place: USA:Blue River Watershed | collected 2017-08-17 | reverse complement strand
ATTATATTTACTCGTCCAGAATGAGACTGGAATGATAGGAGTAGAGTATACAGATTCATATACTATAATGAAGACTCTCATTTCCTGCATTATGGTCATTTAGTATTACGCATTTATTCATCATATGATTGATTAAATATGGAAAATGGATCATCCTTAATCAAACTTTTTCTCGAGTCATTAATGAATTCAATCGATTTTAAATCTAATTTATTCGATTCCTGAGCTATTGTGTTCTAGCCGTTCTTTCTTTTCTTTTCAAGTCGGTATTATTGAAGGTTGGAAAAGGTTGAAAATTGTCAATATTCCATTAGTTTTACTTCTCAACTTTTATGTCAAGAGTTACGCCTTGCTTGGGATCCTATTTGAGAGGTATACTTTAATGTTTTTTGATGTGATACTGTATGATATTTTCTCTTTTTTTGCTCTCCCATTGCTCTCGATTTACATCGTATATGATAAATTTGTTAACCTTGTTGCTCTTTTCTCGAAATGACAGCTGTGGACATTAAAAGCCCAATACTGAAGGATATTGATTTAAAGTTTTATTATCTTTTTCACTCGATAACGATATTCCTTTGCGCTTTTTTCTTAGCTCTAGAGATCTTGTAGATATTTGGGGTTGGATCTTCTGTTTTGAGACCACACGCATAGTCTATTTGTAAAAATTATTAATAATTTAATAAACCGAATAATTTCATTTACAAACGTATCGTCAACTTTTAAGTAATAGAAAAATATCAACACTACTTAAATTATGACTCATTTGTTTATGGACTTATATTAGCCTTTTCTTACATAACATATATACACAACTGCTAATTTCATATGAGGAAGCTGTTTGCTTTGAAGATTATGTTTAAATAGATTCATCATTGTTCTCCAACTGGAATCTTTCCTTTTGCTACTTGCTTTGCCTTGCCTTCCTTCTTCACGTCTACTGCCTTCTCAGTTGCGTAGATTTGAATATGGGCCTGGGAGGAAAGATAGGGACCAATGCGGCCATGTGCTCTATAAGTACGACGTCTTCCCTTGGCAGCTCTATCAACTTGGACGTGGTCAATGGTCAAATTCTTCAAATTTTTGGCATTGGCGTTGGATTCGAGGTTGTTGACTAATCCCAAGACAACCTTGACGGATTTTTCAGGCCATCTACCGAGTGTTTTTCCGAATTCGGCTGCTTGTCCAGTTCTACCGATTCCTCCGTAGTATTTAGTGTAGGGGATGCATCGTCGGTGGGCCAAGACATCCTTGAGATACTGCTTAGCTTTGGCGATGGTTAGTCCCTTGACAGCCTTGGCAGTCTCGTAGGTATTCTTGTAATGAATTCTGAGGTCTCTGCCTGAACTTTTGGCGACTGCGTATAGGAAGGAGTACCTTTTGATGTTGAGGGATTTCTGGAGTAGACTGTTTTACCCATTAAATTGATTTAATTAATATTAATATTTTTATATTTTTGCAAATTGACAAATTATCAATATCAGGCACAGATCTCGCTGAGTAAGCCGTCGAATTTCAGCTTTTCTGTTGGGGTAAAGCGTCGGAAAATCAGGAAGAGGTCTCGATTGCGATAGAATGTTCCTGATTAGATGTTCAGGAAGCGCACCAGGTCTTAGAGTTAGATGTACCCTTTTCGCTCAAGGTCTATCTTCTGAGATGTAAAGCCTTACTCACATAGAGAAGCTTTTGAGAATTTGTGAAGAATTTTATTCTTCCAATGGTTTTAGGCATCCAGGTAAGCTATTGCTAAGGCTTAGTAGTTTCCTTGGAAACTTTGCACACTAAAGAAAGGATTGTTTTCTGACTAATCAAGAGTGAAAATAGTCTTAATTTGTTTTTGGCTCATAGATAATCCTTCTTTTTCAAGGAACTTGGCAATTTTGTTAAATTTATCAGGCTAAAACGAAGACTCAAGCCATATCTTCAAATTCCTTAGGTTCTAATCAAATTTGACCTGTTCACAGAAAAGACTAACCATACTTTTAATAGTCTCAGTCGTTATGATATCCTCCTCTCTTTTCCAAATCCTCCTTCTCTCTTCAATACCCTCATCAGTCCTCTTCTTAATCGCAACCTCATCAATCTCTATCTGCGATTCCTTTATATCATCCTCCACCTGCTCCACCTCCTTTTAAACTTGGACATTCTTAACCTCAATTTGATGTATCTTCAACTCGAAGTCTCCTCCTTCTCGCATAAATGTCTCTTTAGACTTCTCGTAAATACTTGTACTCTTGGTGACTTCCTTAGTAAGAATATTGGTAAGGTTAGAGTATTTCTCCTAATAGTTGGCAGCTCTGTTCATGTAGCTTTTGAATCTGATGTCATATGAAGATGATCTGTGGTTGAGGCTTGCTTTGGATGATTATTCACTGTTCTTTAAGCTTTATTTCACGTTTTTAGATTAGGCTGTAGGCTTATCTCCGTTGAATGAAACTACTAAGTTTGCTGTTGATTTGTTCTTCACTGAAAAAGGAGTGAATTCAATGTTTAATTTGCGTTTTTACTTTTAGAATTATTCGATTTTTTTCTGTATTTTAGAAATTTCATCATTTAGCTTCTTACCACTCTTTAGTGTATCGTTTTTTTCGTTATTTGATGAGTTTTTAATAGAATCCAAATGATTTTTAGATGTAGAGCTTTTCAAAGCCTTGTTCTGATAGGTTGTGGGGGTTCGAATGATTTCCTCCAAACATTTATTCTTCCTTGCCAACTCATAATCCTTAGCAATACTTTATATCTTTTTGACTGAGTATTCCTTGCTTCTTGGTTTGTACGAGTCCAGGTAAGGCTTAGATCTTTGAGAATCAGGTTTACTTGTTACATCTAACTGATTAATGATGGATTATTGAGGGATTTCCTTGGACTCTTGAGATTCAAAAATATTGTATTTCTATACCACATCTGAATTCTTATGGCTATGTCCTTTATAAGATTTACCATTAGATTACTCAATTTACTTCACTTTCACACCAAAAGAAGGCTCTTTAGCTGTTGACTCCTCCTTAGCAAAAGATGCAGTGTTGTGTTCCTTAGTATCTTTATATCTTGGATTTTTCTCATTCTAGGAAAGACAGTTCAGTATTTGTTTGATTTTCAAATTGATCTTATCAATATTTTCTACTCTTGGATCAAACTCCCTCTTTCCTTAGTATTTATCGTATTTCATAGACTTAGCACCAATAGAATTCTTGATGGAGTTGTTATTGAGAATAGATTCTTTCATTTCCCTGACCTTGCTGAAGACGGCCTCTTCCGACTCCCTATGATTTGCCCTATAGCTGACATTACTCACATTTTCCTTATCACTATACCTCCGGACATCTCTCTCATTCCCACTCCTTTCCTTCATAAAATCCTTATTGTCAAAATCATTCCTATTGAGATGGTTCTTATCAATACGATTGACTGCGAAGGATTACTTGAGATGATTATTTCCAAAGCTAGGAGAAGGCCTGTAGGTTGGATCTTTAGTTTATTATTTAGCCATCCTGTTGTAGAGCTATTGTTCCTTGCTTTTCTTCAAACTTTAGATCCGCTACTTACGCGATGGGGTATCGTACTTCTTCTTGATCTCATCTATCCTGAGGGATGCCTCTGAACCCTTGAGGTAGGGGACGGAGGAGTCGTTGCTCCTGCGGGTTCCAAAGGATTATTCATTGGTGATGTTTGAAAAACTATAGTTCTTCATATTTTGAAAATTAACGAATTAATATATTTGTTTCATTGGATTTGGGGTAATTATCAATTTTGCTTACGGTTCTTCCTCATGTTTATCTACGCCTATTCCAACTTTTTTATTAATTATTTTGTTTATTCGAAACCTTGCCGCTTTCGCTATGGCTTCTATCCACGCACTTTGTTGTGCTATCTGTTCTAACGCTATCTTTGCTGCTACCTTTGCCTTGTTTGCTCTTCTCTCTGCTATCTCTGCTCTCTCTGTTACCTCTGCTCTCTTTGCTATCTTTACTTTTGCTATCTGTCCAGTCTCTGCTCTCTGGTTTGCCTTTGGTCTCTTGGCTCTGGATCCCTGCCCTCCTGAAGCTTGGTTTTGGTTGGATAGGTTCTATCGACTTCCAAATCTCTCTGATTATTTTGCTAATCATGGTATATAATTTTCCTCTCCTTAGATTGGTACTGCTTCTCCAGCCTATAGATCTGGTCCGTTAGCTCCTCTATCTTCGCAGTCAGCTGCACATTCTCATCCTCTAATAAGCGATTATGCTCTTTTTCCTTCTTGTATCGATTCTCAGATTCATTGATCTTTGTTGTCAGTCTATCTAACTCCAACTATGATCGATACTCTCGCTTTGCCCTCTCCAACTTCTCCCTGAGCTATTCGTTTTCCACCTCCCCCTTTCTGAGTAAACTTTACAGTCCTTCTACCTTCTTTGCTTGCATATTCATTTCCTTCTTTTGGGTAAGCTTCATTTCCTTAATTTCCTCCTTCAGCCTATTTTTCTCTGTAATTTCGATAAGCACCTTATTCCTCATGGCTTCGAGATCAGCCTGCAACAGTTCCGTCTTGGTCTGATAGGAAGAATCCCTGGAATCATGGTTATAGTGTATCTTATAATTAGGAGTCTAATTTTCCTTGGAGGATAGTGAGAGATTATGCATGCCAAAAGACTGATACTTGAATGTATCAAAATTATTTGCCTTATTGGATTGTGAATCTGCCAGTTTTTTGTTGAGATCAATTATGGTGAGTTCCTGCTCCTTGCAGATGTCGAGCTGGTCGATTAGTTTGTTGTGGATTTCCATTAGTTTTTACTGGAGGATGGCGATTTACTACTAGTGCTGGCAGTCTCCCCAGGAGGATGAGGAGGAGGATTACTTGGAGTATATCATAAGTGACTGTTATGTTAGTTAACAGATAATAATAATTAAAACTATACCCTTTTAAAAAAGATCCGCAGACCTACACCATATCCCTCCCTTCACCCCCTCCCCACCGTCCCCACTAAGTTATTCCCCACCCCGCCAGCACAGGCATGCCTAATGTAGATTTCGCTATCATTAGAAAGTTGAAGGGTGCACTCTATATATTGATAAACATGGCGATTAAAGTATTCTATTAATTGTGTTATAAAATATAAGGACTTCCTATCTATAATCATTTTTATGCACTTCCATAAATATCAGTCCCCGCGGCCCAGCAGCAGGAAGGAAAGGAACAGCGACAAGGTCAACGACATCTCCACAGAGAGTGATGAGGTTGACTTTACCCACTCCAATAGCAATTTCAAATCATCACAAAGAGATGAATATGAGAATTACGGATCCAAGATCAAGAGGTCGCTCTGTAGGAATTTTACAGATAAAGGGTGTTGTCCATATGGTGAGAAATGCCAGTTCGCCCACGGCACCAGCGAACTCAGAAACAACATGCCCAGCAATCATTCATATAAAACACGCCCCTGCTTTACCTTCATCAACAATGGCTATTGCCTCTATGGACACCGCTGCAACTTCATACACCAGACCAAGCCTGCCCAGGACATCGATGACTGGGAAAAATGGCAGGAAATTTATAGGCATTTCAGGGAGGATAAAGATATGTTTAGGAAAGAGGGGGAGAGTCGGTTGCTGACTGGCCTCAACTGTCAGAGGGAAGCTCAATGATATTCTATTAATCATATTTATTGCCCATGTCTTGGCTCATTTCCTGCATTTACTAATGTACTTGCAAGGGCTGGCTCGATCTAGAATTAAGGGGAGGTGTTAGTATTTTCTATCTAATAATTAATATAAATAAAAATGTCAATCTACTCTGGGTTTGCTACTAGGCAGCAAGAGCAGGCATACGACAACCTCATCCTCGATTTGATCTCGGTCTTGCAGCGAAGGATAATCAAATTCTACGTGGGGGAGGAGGCAGATGAGCCTAAGTTTCATAGCGTACTGCTCAGTCTTCAGAACTACTTTGCCAAAATGGAAGAAAGCAAGTACCTCTAGCCCAAACTTTCCAACAGCTTCAGAGAACTCATCAGCCTTACCTCCAACATCATCCCCACCTAACCCCAGCAAGTCCCACCCCCCAGCACCAACCCAAGTCGTAAGATCAACTCCGTCCCCAAGGAATCTCTCAACTTTTCAACAGACAAGATCATGCAGGATCTCAAAAGCATGGGCATTGGTAAGATAAAGCACCAGTCTCCAGGTAAATAGGATGGTTACTCATCTCGAGGAGAGAGTAACCCCGAATTCCTCAACCATAATAAAAATATTGTCCGATCGTCAAGTACACACAATCCTAAAGATAATTTAAAAAGTAATGCTCAGAAGTGGAGCTCAATTTATGATAATGAGCCACCTGCGATTCCCCACCAAGACTAGAAAAGGAATTTACAGTACATCATTCGAGAATATGTAAACAAAGGGCACAGGCACAGACAAAAGAAAAGAGCAGGCTTTGACTGATCCTTTTTTAATAAATACACATATCAATCCACCTTTGGACTGTTTGGTCTATATGAAATATATATTTTATTTCAAATTATTAATGGAGCAATCAGGCGTGAGCAGGCAAACCATCGAACCCTATTACAAACCATCCTCAGTTTTCGAAAGGGACGAGGCTTACTATACTCAAATGCTTAGTGGTACTCGAAGAATTGCAAATAACCTACAAGGTTCGATGAGACAATCCTCCCTACAAAAATCGAGAAGTAACGCGGGGAGGCAATCCGCAGTGAGTCCTAACTTCAAACAGATCTAATCTAAAGATATATTAGTTGTACCTTCGAATTCGTTACTGCCAAAGGCCAACCTAGTCAACTCCAACTACAACACTACCATCGTCCAACAGCAACAGAACAGCACTGCCTTTGTCGCAGCCCTCGAAGAGAACAAGGCTCTGAAGAGGGAGATCGATGAGTTACTAAACGGGAGCAATGAATTCGGGAATACTTCCAATGTAGTCATCATGCAGCATTATTCTAAAAATCAGCAGGAATCGGCTGTATTGAAGGAGCAGGAAAACAGAATTTCGCAATTGTAAGAAATTCTCAAGAACAACTAGGCCAAAATCAATAAATTCAAAAATGGTGCAAACGAGCTTCAGGTGAGAATGAGCAACATCCAATCCATCGATCGATAGATCTTCAAAACCCTCCAGGGAGCCGTTAACAGAGACCGTGAGCTATTGGACAGGGCAACTTCAGCATTGGCTCGGGGGTAGAGGAGGGAGGACATTGCTAAGATATTGTAGCAAATCTTATCGCCTTGAGAAGGACATGATCCCACTATTGAATATCACTTAGAATACTGTTTTTTATTAGCAATCAATCTTAGTCCTAAAGCAGGCCCAGCTTTGCGTGGATTGCCTAAAGGTAGAGAGTATCCAGGCCATCCTCTACTTTGCTTCCAAATTTATTAAGCTGTTATTTGCGCTTTGCTGCCTACTCTATTCTAGCTGTGAACTCGAAAATTTTTTTAGTTTTTTCGTCCTTAGAAAGGCCCTATCTATCGAGTTTATTAAGAAAATCATGTGCAGACTATGAGGCTCTGTTTTTGTTCATTTTTCTCAACTCGGCAAGATAGTCATACTTCTTAGGTTTGTCCTCTTAGTCCTCTTAGGTTTGGTCACTATTAGAAACCAATAACTTTTGATTTTCCACTTTTAATTTGGAGTATTAAAGGTATCTCAATCCTAGTTTTTTCGGGGTTTAGTGCTCCTTGGAAGAGAGAGATTTATTCCTCAGGTTTACACTTCTAAATTTTATCTATTGAACCTTCTCCTCATCGATCTATGGCTTAAAATTGGATTTGATGTGCTCTGAGAATTTCTTCAACTTGTCTCTTTTTTACTTGAGCTTGCTTAGCTCTTCTTCGTTTCTCTTGTCTGTGAAGATTTTTTGTTATTGCTTTATTCGCTGGTAAAAGATGGATTTGTAGAAGGCTACAGTTGGTTTCTATCTGCTTTTTTAGGAATTCTCAGCTGCTGTGGCTGCAGATGCTCTTTACGCATGGAGTTTCTCAAGTTTCTGTGCGTGTGCTTCAAGCTAGTTACGGTCTATTGGTTTATGCAGCATACGAATCTCTGATAATCTCTTTTTGCGTTACTATAAAGATTAATTTTGTTTTTGATGGTAATTCTATTAAATTTTATCCACAAGCGTTTTTTCCTTCATTTTATTCTTCAAAATTAGAGTTTGACTCTTAAATTCTTCCTCTTTTTTCTTTTGTGCCTATTCAAGCAACTTTAATCTCTATGAAATTTATTGTTGCTTTTTTATTCTCTTCTCGTTTTCTTCCTTCTAAAGCATTTATTTGTTTTTTCTTTATTATTATTTTCGTTTCTCCTACATTAGTAAGGCATTTTCCTATTTTTTTCTTTGTAACTATTTTTTTTCCCTCTATATCCGCTTAATAAAGCTGATTCTTTACTCTTCACTCATTTCCTTGCTAGCTTTTTCATTTTCCTTTATCTGAGAATCCCCTAATTTTTGTTAATTACCCATCTTATTTCTGCTTCCAACAACCTAAATCATGCTATACTTACTTAACCACTATTTCTACTGTGTTGGTTTTGGTTAGCTTTCATTTTCTACTCCTAGGCCGACCATTATATCTGCCTGATTTCGTAGCGACCTTGCATAATTTCATCATGGAATTGCTGGTACTTGCTAAAGGTGAAGAACTAGACTGAGTCAGTGTGCGCTGTATACTTGCCTAGAAGTTTTTGGAGATAGGTGTTGGGGGTTTCCTCTTGTTATCCACTCGACAAATCGTTCGGAATTATTTCCTCATTATTGAGTTATTATGGTTTGTTGGGAAGAGGGCTCTATTCGGGGCCAGGAATTGATTGCTAGGCTTATTGTTCTGTTGACATTTTGTCAATAATTTTATAATACCAAACTTTCAATCAATAATACAAAATCGAATCCACAAAAAATAGATGCAATCTTATTCATGCTTATAAACTTACTATCTTTCCAAACGTTTTCAAAAATATCTTTTTACTTGTAAATAAATCTCAGTCTTTGAAATTGAAGGCGATGGATATCACGATACACGATTGGGATTGAAGAAGTATCTAATGATGAACTCCTCAAGGTCCTCACGTGTAACTTTTCCATTTCGATTCTTATCGATGATCTGAACATAGGAGGCAATATCGGTGGCAGTGGGTTGGAAGCTCTTATTCATAGCACGGTAGCAATCAACAAGCCATTTGGCAACTTATATGGTCTCGCATATTCCATCTCCGTTCCCATCGTAGGTTTATATTATTTTTCTAAATAGATTATCGAATACCTTGCGAGATTCCTGCACTCGTCCCTCGTGAAGAGTCCTCCGTTCTCGATCGGAGTGTAGTTGGTCTCGAACCCTTGGTTGGACGTCACCTGAGATTGGGCGTAGTTGTTGGACTGAGGGAAGCCAAAGTTATTCATTTAAATGTAATTATAGATGAAAAATAGCAACTTTCAAATTTATAGTGTTTATGATTAGCAGAATACATTTGAAATAAATTTGTGACAAGTAATCAAAGAATATGGTTGAAGATAACTGTGCGTTTCAACCTATGAGAAAACATGGTGTGTATTGGTTGTATTTTTGGGGATGGAAGGTTTGACTTGTTTTATTTATCTAATTTGGTTATTATTGTTTGGTATTATTACTATGGGCGTTCTTTGTCAGTGCAGCTCTTTTTTAAACTTGGCCTGTTACAAAATATGCTCATATATCTGTAGACTTTTTACTTCTAGTCTGTGCATCTATTCTTTAGGTCAGTGTTTATCTCGTTAGAGTCTCTTCCCCCAAGAGCTAAAAGCTACTTTTTTATCGATTTTCTCCCTATTTCTAACGAGTGCTTCGAGCTTATTTTGCTTAATTTGGATTGGGAAAGCCTCCTTGAGAGGGAAGAGTTAGACTAATACGATTTTTGGAATTCCTTACTCGAATATAGGCTTTTTTGTGAATTAATCCTTTGGTAAATATGCTTATTCTCTTTAGTAATGGAAACAAGGTGATTCATACGAATATTATATTTAGTATTGAGATAGTTCTACTTCCTAAGACTATGCTACTGATTACTTAACCCCACACTCTTCTCCCTTAAGCTCGACCTTCTTATCGATGTTTCTATCTTCTCCAGCACTATTTCCTCGGGCATGAATAAATTCGATAGTTTTCTTCGTTGTTTTAAACTATCGTTTCCAGCCTGCTTGTCAATATTTTTCAAAATCACTGCTGGTAGCCGGGTCGGGGAGGGCTTTAAGTTTGATTATCGGGGACTCCCTCCATTCTTGCAGGGGAGTTTCCTTTTATTTTGGCTTTACTGTTTGCTGGTTTAGAGCTTTTGTTGATTCTTAGCAAATCTCATAAAATCTTAATAATAAAATTATCTATCAACCAGCTTTATATTATAACTTATACTATTTCTAGTTCCCTTGGAGCAGAGCATGCAGTTAATATTTCCCCTCACTGCCTCTTTGGAAGCATTGGAAGTATAATATAATGAAATCGTTCAGCAATAGAAAAATAATCCGACTCCACAAAACGCAAGTAAAGAACGAGAATAAAAATACAATAATGAGCAACTTCTAGCCCAACCTCCACCAGCACATGCAGACCTATCTTGACCTAGAGAGGGAAAAACTCAGATCCCTGGATAAGAATACGGTGAAGAAGATTATCACAAATGCTGAGAAAAGCCTCATGCATTTCATGAGGTCAAAGGCTAAGGTTAACTGCTTCAGGCAGAAAGACAACCATTATCAGTCATATACCGCACTACCAGTATGCTCCGATTCTTCTCCACAACAAATTTTTGATTATAAAAAGCTCGAGGCAGAAATCGGGCATGAGCAGAGAAAAATGAAGCAGGTCAATCGAATTAAGAATCCTTTGATTGAATATTCGTTGAGGCAGGTTGCCAAAGAAGAAAACAGTTTTGACAATAAAAGTACGCATTGGGAGTAAATCGTGAAGGAAAATAGAAATTTGAATGTGTACAGTCGGTACTCGACTCGCAAAAAGCCAGCAAAAATGATCTATTACTGATTATTTTTTACAGAAGGAATTCAACTACCAAATATATTCACAACATACAGGACTTATAAGGGATTTTTGCATTATATACAATAATCAGTCGTTTTTCTTAGGGGAAGATTTGAAGAGGGTTGGGAAGAGGACAGGGGTTCTGTCTCGGTATGCTTGGTAGGATTGTTATTTGCCCCATTTGCTCTATGCCTTCTTTTACAAAATGGGAACGCCTGACAACTTGGTCAACAAAAGGTAAACGAAGATAGGGCAAAACAAAGTTATACACTGTCCACCTCTTAGACTTTCAAATGCATATATAGTTGCTCCAGTCCATAAGATAATTTCACCCGCATAGTTGGGATGTCTTGAGTAACTCCACAGTCCTGTCGATATGAATCTATCCTTATTTTAAGGATTTTGGCTGAATGCTGATTTCTGTGAATCTGAAATGGCCTCAATCAATAATCCTATAATCCAAATCGCAATGCCAGTGTATTACAAGAAAGATAAGTGATTGTTTTAGTTTATTTGGTTAGAAGTAATTATAGCTAACAGAGGACCCATGGTAATGACGATCCAAAGTCCTTGGATGACCCACGCATATAAAAATCTAATCTTTGTCCTCTTTATCTCAACAAATCTACTATCCTATTTGACTCTAATAATCCTAAGGAAGAGGAAGGTTCCGAGCCTGCCAGCCCAGATGAGCACCATCAAGCTTGCAATGGTTTGCTCGAGTTCAAGTTGAGGGTTGGTGAAGAAGGAAATGAGAGTGATGGAGACAAAAGTAAAGCTGCCAGTGATGTCGTAGTACTTCTAGGTGTTGTAGAGGATGGCAGGAATGGCCGCAATTACCTGCACAATCAGTGAATATGGAATAAGGATGTATACGATAGGAAGAGAGAGGAACTCCCTTGAGGAACCTCCTAAAGCAAAGGCATAGAGTGACGATAGGGTTATGACAACAGCTGGTGTTATTAGTTTCTTCATATGGACCAAAAATAATTATAAGGGAACAGAAAGATACGCTCCTAATAAACCGATATTAAAACAATCATTTGATGATATGCTCATTCGTCTGCTTTATATTTGGAAGATGGTTGATACTTTGAGCCTTAGTATTATTATACTTTAGATAGCATTTCCAAGGATCGTAGTCTTTGAATCTCTAAAAGATGGTTTCCGAACATTAATTGTATGGTTTGGATGATTTTTTCATTTAGCAGTAGTATCTCTCGAATTGGCTGACCATTTGGAATCGATAAGCCAGATATATGACCACAATAACGAAGCAAAAATAGGACATGATTTATATGAAATCCGTCCATAGGTCCTATGGACAGAAGAGAATCCACCCCACTATGAAAGTTAGTAAGGAGCATTCTATAAGGAAATGGACCCAATCTGTCACTCGAAAACTTACCCTCGGGGGTTGTGAGGATTTCTTGAAGAGAATCAGCTTGTCGACGTAGTAAAAGATAGGGAGGATGACTATTAAGGCAGGGATGATCATAGGTGTCAAAGGAGCATAGAAAGATACTGTCAACACTTGCACAATATAATAAGTATACTTGTTGACAAGATCGAATTAAGGCCGTTCGTAGAGTTTGTTGAACTATACTTGGAAGTTATTCTGAGAGTAGAACTAGAATTGTATCTTTCTGTAGATATACTTCGCATTGAGGAAACTTATCCCGATTCTTATAATTCCAGGAACAATTATCAGACTTTATATTTTTTGCTTGAGGTCCTTCCGAGCAAATAGAAAATTGGCAGGCGTAACAAAGGTAATGATATAGTATATTAGAGCAGAGTTAAAGAATTGTGTTATAACATTTTTAGTCAATAACGATATAAATGTGCCCGTTTTACTCAGTCTCTTTTCTGACTCTGCCAAAATTTGAATAATGCTCGAAAGTAACAGATTAATCAGAGAAGTAATGCAGGATATGATGATGATCTTAATGCGATGCTGGTATCGCTTTGGAAAGTTGAGCCACTTCTCTATCATGGGGATAATTTTATACATTTACAGATAGCTCAGCATGACCAATGTAATAATGAGTACAAGGATCAATATAGAATTCGTGTAGATTCTTGTTTTTAGCTGCTATTGCTTTCTTTGCATGAAATGGTTCCATTCAATTACACTTGGCTTCTCCGCTGCACGAATTACGAGAATATTCGCATCGTTCATCTTTAAGCTGGATTTGTATTAGACTGACTACTTTATGAGAAAATCACGGTAGGTCTGGTATTTGAAGACCACGATGGCAAAGCCTAAGAAGTAAGGAAGCTTTTGTGTGAGTGTATTGGCATTATGGAAGTAGTTAATCATTTTGAGATGGTGTTTGTTGAGTTTTGTTAGTGCGTTTATAGTAAATTCTTTATGATGTTCCTTTTAAGCCTTGGACTCAATACTTGAACTGAGAAAATTCGACATTAAATACTATTTTTCCTTTTCCAAACGGATCAAGCATGAATTTTCATAACAAATTATTATTTACTGGACGATCTCCTATTATATCTTCACCATATTACTTTCATTATTCTTGCGAAAAATCTACAATAATTCCCTTTCTTCCCTTGACAGTCCTTCTTTCGAGAGTTCATGATTATCCAGATAGTTCTTGAGTTTAAAAAGCAGATGCTCTTTGATATACTTTTTGAAATACAACTTAACCCGTTTTTCATAGGACATATCCTAAAATCGAGTCTATTCGTATCCATGAACAATGGGTATCAAAGGAATATTCTCGACGAGAATACTGTATCGATTTTAATTGTGAATTGAATTCTCGATGGCTTCAAAGATGGAGAACTGATACTTTTGACTATAGATGAAGAAGAGGATCATAAAGAAGATGAGTGCGAGAAGTTGGTAAGCCACAATATCGTACTTGTAATATGCCACAATAATTTTCGATTAAATGGAAAGCTATTAGTCCAAAATATAGTCTTAATCCACCAGGTGTCCATTTCTTGTCAGCTACACCCTCGAGTATATTCGATTGGAGTAGTAAAAAGCCTTGACGAATAGCGAAAGATCAAGGACCACAAACCGTATAAGCAGAGAAATGATAAGTATTTTAATTTCTGTGAAGAAAGCAACAACTTCACTTCCAATTTTATAACCCATCTCCCCATCATTCATCTTCCCCATCTACGAGAGTGTAGGCGTCATGTGCACCCTAGATATATGCAGATCTTTCTAGTACGTACGATATTGAGTCTTGCAACATGGACACCCTCCTTCCTGATGCGACTGCACTTCCTTGAAGCCGAAGTCAGTGTTATGGCGATGGAGCTATCCAATTATATGCATGTCAGCTGGAT
>JACCDV010864849.1_pt1 | contig 14331 bp, 15 predicted proteins | sample 7446131 | NCBI WGS metagenome assembly JACCDV01 (sample SAMN15323448, study PRJNA562643) | freshwater metagenome | isolation source: river surface water | place: USA:Blue River Watershed | collected 2017-08-17 | reverse complement strand
GTTGCTAATGGCTGCATTGGGAGCCAACGCTTCGACCAACCCACATGACAAAGCACACAAATCAGCCGCTCACAAAATGGCTGCGCACAAAGCATCCACCAAAGGCCCAGCCTATGGGAAAACGACAGCTGCCATCGCACTGGCCGATGAGCTGGCCCAGCAATACGAGCTGCCCAAAGCTTGGGTACGTGAGCAAATCAGTCAAGCTCAACATCTCAAGGGTGTACCCAAAATGGTTCTGCCCCCTGCCGTGCCCACAGCCAAAAACTGGCGAGCCTACCGTGAGCGCTTCATCGAAAGTCGACGCATTGAGGCAGGCACGCAGTTTTGGCAAACCCATCAAAGTGCCCTCGCCCGTGCCGAGCAAACCTATGGCGTGCCCGCCGAAATGATTGTGGGCATCATCGGTGTGGAAACTTTCTACGGCCAAAACATGGGCAACTACCGCGTGCTTGATGCCTTGACCACGCTCACCCTCAATTTCCCATCCGCGCACCCACGCGCGGCTGAGCGCCAAGCATTTTTCAAATCGGAGCTGGGGCACTATTTAATGCAGGCCCACAAACAAGGCGATGCTGTGGCTACTGGCAGCTTTGCTGGGGCCATGGGCTGGCCTCAATTCATGCCATCAAGCGTGGCCAAGTTTGCGGTGGATTTTGATGGCGATGGCCGCATTGACCTGCGCAACGGCCCTGTGGACGCCATTGGCTCGGTGGCCAATTACTTCAAAGCCTTTGGCTGGCAAACCGGCATGCCCACGCACTACCCCGTCAGCTTTGATGAAGCACGCTTGGACAAACCCACGCTATTGGCCCCCGACATCTTGCCCTCGTTCAGCGTGAGTAATTTCACCGCCAAAGGCGCGGTGCTGGATGAGCAAGCGCAACAGCACAAAGGTCAACTGGCATTGGTGGAGTTATTCAACGGCGACGATGCGCCCAGCTACGTGGCAGGCACAGACAACTTTTATGTCGTTACCCGTTACAACTGGAGTAGTTATTACGCACTGGCGGTGATTGAGTTAGGGCAGGCGGTCAAAGCCAACCTCAAACTAACCGCAGAGATCTCTGGCTCGCGCTAAGTGCGCGATTTCGCCAAAGCACGTGACAAGGCGGAAGTATTTCGATAACCCGCCACCCTAGCTGCTTCTTTGAGCCCTTTTCCTAAATCGACAGCACGCTGGGCCAGTGCAAGACGAATAGCCGCTAAATATTTACCAGGCGGACGCCTCATCGTTTCATGAAACTTAGTGGCAAAAGCTGTTCTTGACATGCCCGCCACATCAGCTAAACGCTCTAAATCCCAATCCAATGCAGGTCTCTCGTGCATGACCACCAGCGCTTTGGCTATCCGTGCATCGGCCAAGCCGTTGAAGAGGCCCCATCCGTGTGTGCTTGGATGCGCCACAAGATAACGTAGCAATCCGATGAAGAGAATGTCTCCGGCACGGTTAAGCAACGCAGGCTGGCCACATCGGGGGGCATCTAGCTCTGACTCAATCATGGCAACAGCTAAACGCAATGCAGGCTCATCATCTGCCAGAGAAACAATCCGAGGTTGTACGAATTCCTCCAGAAACAAAGTCGCCACCGGCCCCGTCAGTTGAACATGTGCACAAACCAGTCGACAAGCATCTTTGGCTGTGAATCTATGAAGCACAAACGGCTGGCTAGCGTGAACCGCGACCAGGACTGGGGACTCGATGGTCTGCACGAGCGACGTTGCATTCAACTCGGCACTACCACGCGTCAAAAAAAAGAGCTGCAAAGCCTTGTCATTTTCATGGGTGGGTGCGCCCTGCATGCAGCGATCAGCCGACAAACCCAACGTGACCACAGGCGCCAAACCTGCCAGAAGCGCCGACAGACGGTCTAATTTGATTTCACTCATTTTGTACGAACTGCAAATTTTTATGAATTTTAAGTTGCAAATAGTACATCACACTCCATGCAGAGCGACGACTAAACGGTCCGCTTTATCAATTCACTAAAGGCAAGCATATGAAAATCCTAATTCTTGGTGCTGGGGGTGTTGGTGGCTATTTCGGCGCACACTTGATCCGTATCGGTGCCGACATCACATATCTTGTACGTTCCAAACGCAAAGCACTGATTGACACCAATGGCCTTCGCATTGAAACACCTCAAGGCGACTTTGTCGTGCAACCCCAAACAGTGACCGCGGACGCACTGAAACCAGAATATGACCTGATCATCTTGGCTCCCAAGTCCTATGACTTGGATGATGCTTTGCAGTCTCTCAAAGGTGCGCTTGGCAAAGGTACTGTCCTACCTTTCCTTAATGGCCTGAATCATTTAGAGAAATTGGATGCGATGCTGGGTAAGCGTCGGGTCATGGGAGGTGTGGCACATATTGCTGCCACGATGACGCCAGAAGGGAGTGTCAGACAGCTCACAGACATGCATCGCCTCACTGTGGGTGCACGCGACCCTGCACATGAAGAACTTGCGCACGCCTTCATTGAGCTCTGCAAACAAGCCCCCTTCGACAGCGCCATGGCCAGCGATATTGACCAAGTGCTTTGGGATAAATGGGTTTTTCTCGCAACCTTGGCTGGAATGACGACACTTTGCCGTGGCTCAGTAGGCGAGATCGTGGCAACACCTCATGGCAAAGCCATGACGATACAAATGTACGAAGAGTGCTGCCAAGTGGCCAGAGCATCGGGTCATCCAATCGGCAAAGATGCATCCGTCAAAGCGCTGGAAATGCTCACCGCATCAGGATCAACTTTTACGGCGTCAATGTTGAGAGACCTATTAGACGGCCAGCGCACCGAGCACGATCACATTCTGGGCGCCATGATTGACACAGGACAACGTGTAGAAAGCCATACGCCACTGATGCAACTGGCTCACACCCACATGTTGGTAGAGGCTGCACACATTCAAAAAGCGGGAACCTCTGGCACATCAAGCCCGTGACGACAGTTAGATCAACGAAGCACTCAGTCTTTAGAGAGGCTACGCTTGTCGCTGATGTCGCGCACCACCACATCTTCGATGACCTCACCCTTTGAATCTCGGGCGGAGGTCTGTCCATGCGTTTCATGCCATTGGCCGTCGCTGGTGCGAGACCAACTCGACCAACTGGCGCCCTGCCCCGACTGCATGCCTTGACGCATGGCTTGAATTTGCTGCCACATCAGCAGCACTTGTGGCTTTTGCCCCGTGACCAACCAACGCAGACAGGCAAACAACACATACAAAACCAGCCAACACAAGACGCCCATGGCAAACAACACAGCGAACGCCATGCCAACGAGCGTGAAGATCAAACGTGTGAAAAATGCCATGTTTTGATGTAACGACGATTAACGGGACTTACTCCTCGCCTGGGGGGAAACGGTTTGAGCTGAATTTAACGATTAACACGCTAAGTGACAGCAGCAAAATTGTTGCACTTCCTAGCAAGATATGAACAGGATCACCATGTGAGCTCGCTACATCTGCCAAATACCGCGTCATCGCAGCCATGGCGATATAAATGACGAATCGAACAGGCATTCGACTGGTATTGAAATAAATACCAACCATGGCAATGATTTCTAGAAAAATAAACATGAGAAGCAAGTCTTGAACGGTGACATTTCCTCTCGCGTAAATTTCTGTGAACTCATGCACAGCAGCAAACACCGAAGCACATCCAATTGCAAACAACGTGACGCGCTGAAACAAACTCACGAGCAAGTTGCCCAATTTATCTATCGTATTAAAGTTCATCACGTCCTCAATCTAGTCGTTTGGATCTTGCAGGTTTCTGAAACAGCATTCATCGGTTACTTTGAACGCGACAGCTGCTCTTTGAGCAAGCTTTTGAGCTCATCCAAGTCTTTTTTCTGATCCGCAACTTGTTGGCGCAGCGCAGTCACATCTTGTTGAATGCCACGCTCCTCGTTTTTGATCTTGGTCGTGTCTTTTTCTAAGTTGTTCAGCGAATCCACGATGACCGCAATGAACATATTGACCACAACAAAGGTCGAGATCATGATGAACACCAAAAAGAAAATCCAGGCTTGAGGCATCTTCTCCATGATGGGGCGCGCGACGCCCTCAGACCAACCCTCTAGGGTCATCACTTGAAATAGTGTGAACGCACTATCTCCCATCCCCCCGAATAGCTCAGGAAAGTCATGGCCAAACAAATTGGTAGCCATGACAGAGAAAACATAAAAAATAATCAGCGTCAGCCCTGCGACCGATGCCAAACTCGGCAAAGAGTTCAACAAGCCCGAGACAACGACGCGCATGCTCTCGATTTTGTTGATCAGGCGCAAGACTCGCAAAACCCGAAGTGCACGTAACACCGAGAAAGATTCAGTCGCAGGAATCACGGCAATACCAACAACCACCAGGTCAAAAACACACCAGGGGTCGGTGAAAAATTTCAGCCCTCGAGCCGTGATGAGCAGCACGATTTCCAAAATAAAAACGGCCAAGATGGCGTGGTCAAGCACCACCAATTCAGGCCCAAAAGCTTCCATGACGGCTGGACTGGTTTCTAACCCCAGCAAGAGTGCATTCAACACAATCAAAAACACAATGGCGTGTTGAACTTTGGGATGGTTTACAAAAAGCTCGATTTTTTGCTTCCATGCGGGAAGCTCCGGGTTAATTTCGACGGGTTTCATATGCTGGTCAATTTTAATAATTGTCTGAGACTTTAGCCGAAATTGACGATTAACTTTCCACAATGAAAGATTGCGAAAGAGCCCAACGCACATGCTCACGCACCACATCGCTCTCGTGCGTGAGGTGCACCTTCAGGGCTTCACGCAACGCGGCATTGTCTGCATGACGCAAGGCATTGCCAGCAGCTACGGCCAAGTTACGCAACCAACGCACATGGCCTATGCGACGAATCGGGCTGCCTTCGGTGTAGCGCAAAAACTCGTCTTCACTCCATGCCAGCAAACGCGCCATGTCTTGCCCCACCAAGCCAGCACGCACATCAAAGTCGGGCAAGGTGGAAGTTTGCGCAAACTTGTTCCAAGGGCAAATCAACTGGCAGTCGTCACAACCGTAAATGTGGTTGCCCATCAAAGGGCGCAATGCCTCGTCAATGGGGCCATCGTGTTCAATCGTCAAATACGAGATGCAGCGACGCGCATCGACCAAGCCCTCGGCCACGATGGCCCGTGTCGGGCACACATCCATACAAGCAGTGCATTGGCCGCAGTGGGCACTGGTGGGCTCAGACATAGGCAGGGCCACGTTGAGAAAAATCTCGCCCAAAAAAAACATCGACCCCGCTTCGCGGTTAAGCACCAGCGTGTGCTTACCACGCCAGCCTTGACCGCTACGTGTGGCCAGCTCTGCTTCCAACACGGGGGCTGAGTCTGTAAAAGCGCGGTATTCAAAACCATTCGGTTTTAGGACATCCGCCAAGAGCGCATCAATTTGCTGAGCCAATGTGTCAAGGCGGTTGCGCAAGACCTTGTGGTAATCGCGCCCTCGGGCATACACCGACACCACGGCCTCGTTAGGGTTGCGCAAGCGCTGCCACTCCACGTCTTGCCAGCCCTGCACGGTGTCGCGTGGCAGGTAGTTCATGCGGGCCGTCAACACACTCAAGGTACCGGGCACGAGTTCGGCGGGGCGTGCTCGCTTCATGCCGTGGCGGGCCATGTAGTCCATGTTGCCGTGGAAGTTTTGCGACAACCAATGCTGCAAATGGGGCTCAGCCGAGGACAAATCCAAAGGGGCCACTGCAATTTGCGAAAATCCCAGTGTTTGCCCTAAAGCCTGAATTTGCGTGAGCAACAATTGGTGATCGATAGACAACGGGCGCCTTTGAATAATTTGCCTTGAATAAAGCCGTGATTGTAAAAACTCTTGTTTGGCCCGATGAAGCCGCCACCGCCGCGTACGCCGCGCAGCTGGCCGCTGCATTGACACGCGCCAACTTGAATGCGTGCATTGCTTTGCTCGGCGATTTGGGCGCAGGCAAAACCACCTTCGTGCGTCACCTGCTGCAAGCCTTGGGCGTGGCGGGCCGCATCAAAAGCCCCACCTACGCGGTGGTCGAGCCCTACACGGTGGCCGCAGGCGAGGTGTGGCACTTTGACTTTTACCGCTTCAGCGACCCACGCGAGTGGGAGGACGCAGGTTTTCGCGACATCTTTGCCAGCACAGGGTTGAAGCTGTGCGAATGGCCGCAAAACGCCGCAGGCGTGATGCCCACGCCTGACCTTGAGCTCCACATCGACGTGGATGACACCGAGCAACGCCACGTGCGCATCAGCGCCCTCACCCCGCGCGGGCAGGAGCTGCTGGCATGACAAGAATGACTGGCATCAACCGCCGCAGCCTGCTTCAAGGTGGCTCACTCGCCTTGCTGCTGGGCAGCGCCGACATTGCGTGGGGTGCCAACATCGTCGCTGTGCGCGTGTGGCCTGCTGCGGCCTACACACGCGTGACGATTGAAAGCGACACCGCACTCAAAACCGTGCCCATCTTCGTGGCCAATCCACCCCGCTTAGCCGTAGACATTGAAGGCATTGAACTCAACCCCGCGCTCAAAGAGCTGGTGGGCAAAGTGCGCTCGGACGACCCGTACATCACGGGCGTTCGCGTGGGCCAATACGCCAACAAAACCGTGCGCTTGGTGCTGGACTTGCGCCGCATGGTCAAGCCACAGGTGTTCAACTTGCAACCTGTCAAAACCGGCAACACGCAGTACCAACACCGCTTGGTGCTCGACCTCTACCCTTCCGATGTGGCCGACCCGCTAGAAGCTTTGATCGTTGACAAACTCAAAGGCGGCACCACGTACAACGCACCGTCCATGACGGCCACGCCGACACCGCCACCCGCCTCTAAGCTAGGCACACATGCCGACCCTGTGGGCGGCTTGATGGCCAACAGCCCGCCAGCTGAGTCTGCTTCAGCAGCTGCATCGACTGCTTCTGCGCCTATCACCACAGCGGCGTCAGTCACCTCTCCATCAAACAGTGAGCGTTTCATCATCGTGGCGCTCGACCCTGGCCACGGCGGCGAAGATCCAGGCGCCATAGGCCCTCGCGGCACGCGCGAGAAAGAGGTGGTGCTCAAAATTGCGTACCGCCTGCGTGACCGCATCAACAACACCGTCATCAAAACCAAGCAAGGCAATTTGCCCATGAGGGCCTACCTCACGCGCGATGCCGATTACTTTGTGCCACTGCAACAACGGGTCGAAAAAGCCCGACGGGTGCAAGCCGATTTGTTCATCAGCATCCATGCCGATGCGTTTCAAACGCCACAAGCCAAAGGGGCCAGTGTGTTTGCTTTAAGCGACGGTGCGGCATCGAGCGCTGCAGCCAAATGGATGGCCAAGCAAGAAAACCGCGCCGACTTGATTGGCGGCTTGAACATCAAAAGCCAAGACGCCGCCGTGCAACGCGCCCTGCTGGACATGAGCACGACCGCGCAAATTAAAGACAGCCTCAAACTCGGCAACGCCATGTTGGGGCAAATCAAACACATTGGCAAACTGCACAAAGGCCGTGTGGAGCAAGCAGGCTTTGCGGTCTTGAAGGCACCAGACATTCCTAGCGTATTGGTGGAAACCGCTTTCATCAGCAACCCGGAAGAAGAGCAACGCTTGGTCAGCCCGCAATACCAAAACGATTTGGCCGATGCGTTGATGAAGGGTATTGAACGCTATTTCTCACGCACCCCACCGCTGGCCAAACCACGCAACACGTAATGCCATGACCGACGCCCCTGCACAACCCAAAAATCCACTGCACGGCATGACGCTTGAGAAAATCGTCACCGAGTTGGCCGATTACTACGGGTGGGAGGGTTTGGGCGAGCACATCAACATCCGTTGCTTCACGCACGACCCCAGCGTGGGTTCAAGCTTGAAGTTTTTGCGTAAAACCCCTTGGGCACGCGACAAGGTGGAGAGCTTGTATTTGTTCATGTTGCGCGAGAGGCGCCGTGAGGAACGTGGGTCCTAACCCGCCACGGAACGAAGCTTATTCAGCCTTCGCTAGCTCTGCGTTAGCTTGCGTTGAACGCGAGGCTTTCCACGAACCATAAATCGCCAACGCACCCGGAATAAAAATCATCGCCCAGATGATTTTGTCTAAGTGGGTTTTGACCCAAGGGATGTTGCCAAAGAAGTAACCCGACGTCACGATGCCGCCCACCCACAAAGCACCGCCCGTGACATCAAAGAACGTGAATTTGCGACGCGTCATTTGTGCCACGCCTGCCACAAACGGTGCAAAGGTTCGGACAAAGGGCATGAAACGGGCAGCAATCAAAGTCACACCACCGTAGCGTTCGTAAAACGCATGGGCTTGGTCAAACGCACGTCGGTTGAAAAACTTGGAGTCTTCCCACGCAAACACCCTGGGGCCAAAGAAGCGGCCAATCGTGTAGTTGGTTTGATTGCCAGCCACGGCAGCCGTCAGCAACAGGGCCACAGATAAACCGTAGTCCATCAAGCCCACACCGCACATGGCCCCCACCACAAACAGCAATGAATCGCCGGGCAAGAATGGCATCACCACCAACCCTGTCTCCACAAAAATGATAAGGAAGAGCAAGGCATACACCCATGTGCCATAGGCTTGCACAAAGGCTTCCAAGTAGCGGTCTACGTGGAGGATGAAGTCGATCAAGAAGGTCATGAGTTCCATACGATGGATTATCCCCTGCCTCTAAAATGAGTCCGTGCACCCTGCTACCCAACCCCCACGCGCCATCCGCGAACTCCCCGATGAATTGATCAGCCAAATCGCCGCTGGCGAGGTGGTTGAACGCCCCGCCTCCGTGGTGCGCGAGCTGGTGGATAACGCGCTCGACGCGGGAGCCACACAAATCACGCTGCGTTTGCTTGCAGGGGGCGTGCGCCTCATCAGCGTGGAAGACAACGGCGTGGGCATTCCTTCTGCTGAATTGCCTGTGGCGTTGAAACGCCACGCGACCAGCAAGATCACCAACTTGAACGAGCTGGAGTCGGTGGGCACCATGGGCTTTCGGGGCGAAGCCTTGGCCGCGATCCAATCGGTGTCGGAGTTGTCGGTGCTCTCACGCACGGCCATGCAAGACAGCGCCATGCTGCTCGATGGTCGCAGTGGCGAGTTGCAACCCGCCGCCCGCGCCCAAGGCACCACCGTCGAAGTGAAAGAACTGTTTTACAGCACGCCTGCACGCCGCAAATTTTTAAAGACCGACAACACCGAGCTGGCCCATTGCGTCGAAGCCGTACGTCGCCACGCCCTCACCCGCCCCGAAGTAGGCTTTGCCATTTGGCACGAGGGCAAGCTGGTCGAACAATGGCGCGCACAAACCATCGACGCCACCTCAGGCGAAGACCTCAACAAGCAATACCAAGCAGGCCTAGACCGCCGTTTGACCGATGTGTTGGGCGATGACTTTTTAGCCAACTCAGTGGCGGTGCATTACCAATCAGGCAACGTGACCGTGGTGGGTCGTGCTGGCATTCCAGACGCGGCCCGCTCACGTGCCGACCACCAGTTTGCGTATGTGAATGGCCGATACGTGCGAGACAAAGTCATCACCCACGCCGCACGCAGCGCGTATGAAGATGTGCTGCATGGCCATCGCCAACCCATTTATGCGCTGTATGTGGAGATTGATCCCACGCGTGTGGATGTCAACGTACATCCCACCAAAATTGAAGTGCGCTTTCGCGATGGCCGCGAGGTACACCAAGCCGTGCGCCACGCTGTCGAAAACGCTTTGGCTGTGCCACGCGCCAATATGCTCATGGCCAACGCCTTGCAAAACCATGAGTTGCCAATGGCGGGAACATCAACAACCAACTGGCAGCAAGCGCCCATGCCCTTGGCTGGCACACGTGTGTCAGACCTCAGTGCGCTATGGCAACCCACGCCACGCACCAGCTTGGCCGCCGAAGAGCAACCCGCACAAAGCTTCGCGCCCAGTGCATTTAGTCCATCCTTCAGCACAGCCAACACACCCACCCCCTCACTGCGAGACGCAGCGCCCGAAACTTGGCCACTCGGCAAAGCCATTGCGCAATTGCACGGCGTGTACATCTTGGCCGAGAACGCACAAGGTTTGGTGTTGGTCGATATGCATGCGGCACACGAACGCATCGTGTACGAACAACTCAAAACACAAATGGATGCGCAACGCATCAGCAGCCAGCCGCTGTTGATTCCTGCCACCTTCCCTGCCTCTGCGCAAGAAGTCGCCACCGCCGAAGCCTGCGCCGAAGCGCTGCAAGAACTCGGCTTAGAAATTTCTTCGCTTTCTAGCAAAACACTCGCGGTGCGCGCCGTGCCCAGCACCTTGGCGCAAGGCGATGCCGTGGCCTTGGCGCGCAGCGTGTTGAGCGAACTCAGCCAACACGACGCCAGCACCGTGGTGCAACGCGCACGCAACGAACTGCTGGCCACCATGGCCTGTCACGGCGCTGTGCGCGCCAACCGCAAACTCACGCTGGATGAGATGAACGGTTTGCTGCGTCAAATGGAAGTGACCGAACGCTCCGACCAATGCAACCACGGTCGCCCCACTTGGCGACAACTCTCTATGCGTGAACTCGACGCGCTGTTTTTGCGCGGTCGTTGATGTCTCCCAAGCTCATCATCGTGTTGTTGTCGATGCTGCTGGGCATTCAGCCCATAGCCACCGATTTGTATTTGCCCGCTCTGCCCGCCATCAAGGCCGAGTTTGGCGCGGAGCTCTCGCAAGCCCAACTCACCCTCAGCGCTTTGCTGTTGGCGTTTGGTATGTCACAAATGGTGTGGGGACCGTTGTCAGACCGTTTCGGTCGCCGCCCTATTTTGTTATGGGGCTTGGCTACATTCACCATGGCAGGCTTGGGTTGCGTCTTGTCTGGCAGCATGCAAGAGCTCATTGTGTGGCGCGCCTTGCAAGGTGCCGCCATGGGCGCCGTGGTCATGTGTGCACGGGCCATCGTGCGTGACCTCTACACGCCAGAAACAGGCGCTGGCATTATGTCCAAAGCGTTCACGGGTTTAGGTTTGTTGGCATGTGTCAGTGCACCGTTGGGCGGATTGCTCACGGACTTATTCAGTTGGCATGCGGCGCTGGCATTGGTCATGGGCGCGGGAGCCCTCACCTTAGGCCTAGTGGCATTCACCTTCAAAGAAACCGTGCATCGCAAGAACCCGTATGCCTTGCGCATGAACGTGCTGGCGCGCACGTGGTGGGACATCTTGCGCCATCCCACGTTTGTGGCATTCACTGCCGTGACCATTGCGTCTTACGGCGGTCTCTTCACCTTCTTGGCTTCGTCTTCGTTTGTGTTCATCAACTTGGTGGGTTTGGCGCGTTGGCAATACGGCTTGCTGTTGTTCTCGATGGCCTTCACCTACATCTTGGGCACGCTGCTGTGCCGACGCTTGTTGGTGCGTTTTGGTGTGACGCGTACCGTGGCCATTGGCGGCGGTTTGAGTCTGTTGGGTGGCTGTTGGATGGCGTTGAACGCATGGCTCGGTTGGCAAAGCGTGGCGGGCCTGATGGGGCCGTTTTATTTGTTTGTTTTGGCGCATGGCATTCATCAGCCTTGCGGTCAAAGTGGCGCAGTGGGCCCCTTCCCCAAAGCAGCAGGTGCGGCCTCGGCCTTGGGTGGGTTCTTGATGATGGTGGCGGCTTTTGTCACTGGGTTGTGGCTAGGGGCTGTCAAAGATGGCTCGGCCATGCCCATGGCGCAGAGCATTGCGTTTTGGTCGGTGTTGACGGCCATGTCAGCTTGGTTGTTGGTGTTGCGCCGTGGAGGCCCGCGTGTTTGATGTCACAGCCATCGCCTTGGTTGGCCCCACCGCCAGCGGCAAAACAGCTGCGGCGTTGGCCATTGCTCAAGAGTGGCCGGTCGAAATCATCAGCATCGATTCTGCATTGGTGTATCGCGGCATGGACATTGGCACAGCCAAACCCAATGCCCAAGAGTTGACCCAAGTCCCCCATCACCTGATCGACATCCGTGATCCGCTGCACGCCTACAGCGCTGCTGAATTTGCGCGAGATGCCACGACGCTCATCACCGAGATTCGCGCGCGTGGCAATCTGCCACTCTTGGTGGGCGGCACCATGCTTTACCTCAAAGCGTTGCGTGACGGCATTGACGACTTGCCCACCGCGCAACCTGAACTGCGCGCAGAGATTGAACAGCAAGCGCTCGCTATAGGCTGGCCCGCGATGCACGCCGAGTTGGCCAAGGTTGATGCCATCACAGCAGCACGTTTGGCCCCCAACGATGCACAGCGCATTTCACGTGCGCTCGAAGTGTGGCGTGTGAGTGGCAAAGGCTTGTCGCAATGGTTTGCTGAAGGCGAAGCCTCGCGCGCGGCGCAACCTGCGTTGAACATGCCCTTGCTGTCGCTGGAGCCAGACAACCGCGCTTGGCTGCACGCACGCATTGCGCAACGCTTTGACCTCATGCTCAGCAGCGGCTTCTTGGCTGAAATGCAGGCCCTGCGCGCAAGGGGGGACTTGCACATCGATTTACCCAGCATCCGCTGCGTGGGCTACCGTCAAGCATGGGAGTTGCTCGATATTGCCGAGGCCCAAGGTGCAGCACCAGAAAGCATCACGCCTGAATTGCACGAACTGGGCGTGGCGGCCACCCGCCAGCTGGCCAAACGTCAACTCACTTGGTTACGCGGGATGAAAGAGCGCATCGTGATCCCCTGCGATGCACCCGATGCCTTGGCTCAAACAATAGCCGCGGTGCAGCGATTCACTGCAACGGCTCTTTGAGCGCGTCAGGCAGTGGCAAAGGCATGACCGCAATGCCTTCGTCGATCAACTCTTCGGTTTCTTCAGGCGTGGCGTGACCGCGTATGTTCCGCGCTTCGGCTTCGCCGTAGTGCATCTTGCGGGCTTCTTCGGGAAAGCTGTCGCCTACGTCTTCGGTGTTGGCCACAACATGACGCACCATCTTAAGAAAGGCCGCTTGCAACTGAGCCGGCTCTAAATTGGCGACCTCTTGCAAACTGGGCAAGGCAGGTACGTGAGTGCTGGATGCATCAGCGGCGACAGGTGCTGCGGCCTCATCGGTTGCATGTTTTGCATTCGCAGAGGCTGCTTGTGTTGCTGCAGGCGCGGCATCGCGCTCACCACGCGCAGTGTTCAAGTTCAGGCGTGGGGCACTGAGTTTTTTGGTGATCTGCGCATCGCTACACATCGGGCATGTGAGCAAGCCACGTGCGAGCTGGCTTTGGTAATCATCTTCGGACCCAAACCAGCCTTCAAAGACATGGTATTGGCCACACTGAAGGTCTAAAACTTTCATGACTTCAATTATCGCGCAGTGGCATCACACGCTTTGCATCGCTCATAGGCGCTGCCATTGCAAGGGCCATGCACCGCTGAGGTGGTTTTGCAGCCACAACAAGCCGGTCAAGGTTTTTGCGTCAGTGAGCTGACCATCGCGTGACCAAGCCAAGAGTTCCTCCACACTGGCATCGAACACATCCAAAAACTCGCCCTCATCCAACTGACGCTCGCCCTGTGTTAAGCCGCGCGCAAACCAAATGTCAATGAACTCGGTGGAGTAGCTGATAACCGGATGCAGCACACCTGCATGTGCCCACTCAGCTGCGCGATAACCAGTTTCTTCGAGTAGCTCACGTTGGGCGCAGACCAAGCGGTCTTCACCCGGATCGAGCTTGCCGGCTGGAAACTCAATCATCACTTGCTGTACCGGATAGCGGTATTGACGCTCCATGACCAAGCGACCATCGTCACGCATGGCAATGATCATCACAGCACCTGGGTGAATCACAAATTCACGCGTGGCCGTGTCGCCGCTTGGCAAACGCACGGTGTCACGAAAGGCGTGCAAGAAATAGCCTTTGAGTAGCTCGACGTGTTCAAGCGTGTGTTCGACCAAATGGTCATCAGAGTTGGTGTTCGATGTCATCATGAAAAAAGCCAGCTCGAAAGCTGGCTTCTCGTATGTTTGCAGTTTTTAGCCGCCCAAGGTTGAAATCACCGCTTTCGCGCACAAAGTCATCAAACCGCCAGGCAACAAACCCAACACCAGCAGCAAGCCGCTGTTGATCAACAACACCACGCGCACATCGGCTGCAGCCGACACACTACTGACTGTGAGAGGTGCATCAAAGTACATCACTTTGACAACACGCAAATAGTAGAAAGCAGCCAGCAGTGACATCAGCACAGCGTAGGTAGCCAAGCCAATAGCGCCGGGTTGACCCGATGCGATCAAGGCTTGCAACACAGACAGCTTGCCGGCGAAACCCACCATAGGCGGGATACCTGCCAAGGAGAACATGCACAGAGCCATCACACCAGCGTACAAAGGGCTGCGTTGGTTCAACCCTGAGAAGTCAGC
>JACCDV011072253.1_pt1 | contig 14337 bp, 13 predicted proteins | sample 7446131 | NCBI WGS metagenome assembly JACCDV01 (sample SAMN15323448, study PRJNA562643) | freshwater metagenome | isolation source: river surface water | place: USA:Blue River Watershed | collected 2017-08-17 | reverse complement strand
TTATGCTTCATGTGCAACTTGTTGAATTTCCTATTCCTGCACTTAAACTTTCTCTTAGTGGACTTATGCTTCATGTGCAACTTGTTGAATTTCCTATTCCTGCACTTTAACCTTTTTTTTATCCTCTATCTATCTTTACAATTCAGCTTTTATTTCTTTTTATTACCTTTATTCTCTTTTTTTATTTCTATAAATTTACAATTCTTCTCTTTCGGTTTTATCTTATCCTTTTTCTTCTTCCTCATATACTTTATCCTCTTCTTAATTTTTATTTTTATTTTGTTCCTCTTTTTTCTTAAATCCTCTTTCTTCAATTATCTCTGTATTCTCTTTATTTTCCTCTTCTTTATTGTCTTTTTCTATGCTTGCCTTAATCTCCTGTTAAACTTCCATCTCTAAACTTTATATCAATTGATCGTATTAGTCTTTTTAATCCTGCTTACGATACTTTTATCCTTCTGACATATCTGACATATAACTTTCTCTTTTGTTTCTTCCGTCGTTTTCTGATGTTGCTGACATATAACTTTATCTGTATCTTTCTTAATCACTTTATTCTGAATATTCTGCTTCTTATCCATCATCTTCATCCGCATATTATATTGATATATGATTGTTTCTTCCCAAATATTGATTCCTATTTATTGTTTATGGCCGCTTTTATTACCTCAGGCTTTATTACAATAGCTTCGAAGCAGAAATACTTTAGAATATTTATTTACTCTTGTTTTAGTTGTTCTACTCATTGTCCTCATGCTTTAGTATCTACGGCTCAGAAATTTGACTTCCTAAAACTTCAATATAGCTTTAGGCTGGCTTCGTAATTTATTGAATGGATTACTCCAGAATGGCTTAATGCTTTATGATTTCTTGGACTGGATTTTATTGATTGAGTTTCTTTTTAGAATACAATGAACCTTTATGCTAGTTTCTCTGCTATTTGATCTATTATATTTCGATGGGCTCTTAGACGATAGATGCACTATTAAGATTCTCTGAGTGTTCGGAAACGAAGCTTTATCTATTTTGTTGGGAACTATCTGAATCGGAGTAGTATCCTCCTTCCCCATCAGAATCTGACATTGTTGCTCTAATATGATTTAATATTATAGCAAATCAACATCAATTAGAAACAAAATTATTTGCTTATATAGAAGTACTATTCCTAAGAAAAATATCAATAGGACTATTATTAACCAATCCATTATAGATAACCTTTTCAAAGCGAATTTCTCTTATTGATTTTTGGTGGATTGCTGTCAATGATTTGGTGTATATATGGTGTATATTTGATGATGATTGTATTGATGCTTATATTAAAATCGATAAGTTGATGGAGCAGTAGGCAGCAAGGGCTGCAGCAAAGCGACTCTACCAAAAAATCAACTTTACAGGTGGCCCTCTTCAAAGCTATTAAATCTCAACCCTCCTCACCGACACATATTAATATCTTCAAATCCGTAAAATTGCATTTACTCAGCATTCAAGCCAACAACTCGCGATATAAAGACATACAGCGAAGTCCTAGACAGCAATAAAGACGGACAAGTCACCCTCCAAGATATCGAACAACTTGCCATCAACTATCTATGCGGGCCAGGAGTGCTCTCCAATCACTCCATCGACCAAAATTACAGGGCAAATAAATATTAAACTGCAAGCAAATCCACTACTAGCTACTCAGCCTCACTGGTACGCCCAGCAAGTAATAGCCAGTAGTCCTTTAACGAATATGTATCAATTTATAATAAGAAATAAAATAAAGCCAGTTCCCAAGTAACTTCAGTTCAACAGCATTAAAACATACCTGAAAGGCAGTACAATGCACTAACGATGAACTATCTGTCCGCCACTAAGGACATTTTTAAGAATTATGCAGATTAATATTTTACTATAACTGCGAGATAAGTCCCTCAAGTTCTTTCCGAGACTTATGAGACCCTTGGAAGGAAAGGCTACAAACCTAACGAGTAGGATGTGCGGGTTTGGATGAAGTTGTGTGACGCTAATGGAGATGGACATGTGGAGTACGCAGAGTATGAATATTTCGTGGCAAGATCGCTTTAGAGATCGGGATTCTAAATATATCAATGATCGAATATATTTTTGAAGTACGCAATCAAAATTAAATCATTTCTTCAACTTAGTTATAGGATTCTTCAATTGTTCAATCGCCTTCTTAGATTTCATCAAAATGTCTTGAATCTTATCCTGGATCTGCTTGCTCTTTGCTTATTTCTACCTCCTTCGCTTGACGTTGGAGAGATCATTGGAAAACTAGGAGAGATTTATTGATTTAGTCTAGACATGAGATTAGAAATTCTATAGGGACCCCATTTTCTTTAACTATTTTTGGAAACCTTTGGATTTACGATTGGAGTAATTTCCTGGAGCTGATATTTTGGAAAGACTTGTAGGGCTTTTGGGCTCATTGCCTAACTCAGGATATATCTATCTGTTCTTTTGAATGAACCTCTTAAATGCAACATTGCCAGCTGACTCATGATGCCAATTACTTTTGTTTCCCTACTTTTCCTTCCCCTGCAGGTTATTCTTTATCATTTTGAGCTATGTGGGAAGTGTTGTATTTCTCAACTCACTGTTAGGAGTAAATTTAGGCATCTTGTATTAGTGGCCTATTTATTGGAGGTATGTATCGACAGATTATTGGTCTTCGTCAAGACGAACATTGTTGTAAGTGTTAGGCTGATTGACCTCCTTTTTTTAAAAGATAATTTCTTACAAGTAATTCTGCTATTACCTATTTTCGTGTTTCCTTCCCTTTTATTTGTCTTTTTACTTTTCCCTTGAAATAAAGTTCTAGAGACTTTACCGAGGGTGGTCTGTTGACTTCTTACTTATCAGTGCCTCGCGGATGTTGATTAGCTTTTTATTCAACTCTTCAATTTTAGATGAAAAGAAGTGTTCTCCTGGTTTGCTAGCGGATTATTATTTATTTATTATTCCCATTGATTTATGTTTTTTCAACTATCTCATTTTCTCATTAGCCTTTTCATCAGTCCCTTTCTCATTGAGGTCCTTAATATAGTTCTTAGTCAGCTTAATCGTTTTCTTTATATCGCTATTCTATTCACTATTGCGATGCATCTTTATTTAATTGGCATTATTGTCCTTTTTGATTTGCGGGGAATTGAAGCGATAGGAGTGCCTTGAAGTCGAAAATCCATTGTTGGGAATACTGTTGATAAGGGTGGATCTTTCACTTTGCCAGAATTTTGCGATATTATTGATGCATATGTTCATTTTAAGTTTTTAAGCTGCATTCAGTTTTCTTTAATTGAGTACATTAATGGGTGGGACATATACTCTAAATTCTCCATGTTCTGTGAACCCACAGTTATCGATAGACAGCTCCAAATAGATATTGAATTAAATAAGATCGGTCATAACTTCTTTAATTGCCTTCTCAATTTTGAAGCTCGATAAAGGAACAGTCAGTTCATTCATTTTGACAAAGCTCAAACAATATGGAATGGCCTCATAGTAAAGAGCATATCGATGGTAGTTAGGATCCTCGTTGGAGAGGTACTCATCCTTTTTGATCTGCTTTAATTTGATGACATAGTGGCTTCTATTGACCCAACTCAATTTCCTATTGTGGAATTCCGAGAGTTCCCCTCCGTTGATTTCCAGGGGAGTGACAAAGCTCTTATATTTCTTGCATATTTGTACGTCATTAGGAAAGATATAGTTAGTATTTTAAAAAGTATATTCGTTTTATGGGTCAGATGTATTTTGGCCTGCATTGCTGTTGCTGCGCTTATCGAAGAGACTGTTACCGTTGCCACGCATTCTCCCAAACAAATGACTTTTAATTCAATTATTACATCAATAAACATAATAAACAAAGACTGACTTATCCAAACAACCAAATGCCACATGCATGGACGAAAGGTGGAATAGGGGATGAGTAGAAATAGCGATGCAAGCAGGCTGATAAAATCAATCATAAAAAATCGGCTTGTTTGTTGACTTATCAAATTTATAGAATTTGAAACAATTATGATAATGAGTGTAATAATAAAAGGAATGAAGGGAAAGGATCATTTTAGCTTATTCTGCACTAACTCTGAAGACATGCTTATATTGATTGGTTCCTGTCCTTGCTCGATATCGCTGATATCTGCAAAATTAGGAGGCTGATCTTCAAACTCTCCTCCCACCTCAATCGACTCCTCTTGCAATGATCTATTGGGCGAGTGCTTAGTTCGCATGAACGAAGTGGCATTATATGACGTTTCTCTCTCGTTTGCTGCAAAATTTATATACAAGTCGTCACATGTCTAACCGTTAGCGTTCCTTCGCCTGTTTTATACTGGATACCTCTTCCTTGAATTGTTTCTCTTTTTAAGGTTCTTAGTGCTGAATTTCTTAGTCTTCTTCTATCCTAAGTATTGATCATCCTTTTAATCAAAATCATCGAATACTTTCAACGCAGGGAGGTTCTAGTGTCGGGCAACGGTTTACTCATCACATTATCTTTTAATCCCTGAGCGTACCCCTTCCAAAGACTATTATTTGTCAGCAACTACTCTCTGGCTACGCTATGCCCTTTGACTGCGTTTGGGTGAGTGTATATTATTAATTTTTTTAACCGACTTCACTTATTTGATCTCTTTGATTTCTTCTTGCCTTTCAGGCTATATTTTGATTTAAAACTCTGCGAGCTGCTTCAGGTTTTAGTGGGTATGGTTGACTTCCTCAGCCTTGCTGGACATCTCCGAGTGCTGCTCACTTAGCAGTAAGTTCGTAAATATCCAAACATCCCACCCCACCAGCCCCAAACTGCAGATACTCACAATTAGGCAGTCCACCCCCCAAAAAAGCATGTTGCTAAACTCAGACTTCATTATCTGCACAATGCATCCCACCATTATGGGAAGGGTTGCTCCAACCAGACTAATAATGGTGAGGTAAGTCAGGAAGGGATGAGAAAATTTTGTCTCCTTGTCTTTGAGGCCTTATATCTTTACTGAGATAGTGGATTGTATGATTGGGAAACCATGTTAATCACCGAGAGAGTTGGATCTGATAGGCTTACGAGAGGGGATTTCCTCTTACGATATTTTAATATTATTACTATTTCTATTAATAACTGGCTCAATTCCTACGCTCTTCTTATTCTAATCTGCAGGCTTAGTATTGTTAATCTGGTTTTCAGTCTATTAGAGAGATACTTTGCTTTGTAGTAATGGTCTTCTGTCCAGAAAGATATTGGAAGAAAGCAACTTATATGTTCGGAAAGTAATTATTGCAGAAATTATGAAAATAACCCGATAACGAATATATGCATTCGACACCTAAGAGTCATTAGTTCCTTCATCTTCACTCAGCCTCTGTGGCCCAACTATCCTCATGAAACCTATCACAAATGCCACATTGCACAGGAGATGAATGATTAAGCCTATCATAGCTGCTACCATTGCCTCACTGCCAACACCATAGGTGCTATTTTTCAAGGCAAGAACAATGGCTGCGATGATTTCGAGCCAGCTAAAGATAATCGACGCCATTCTAATAACATTTATCTTGTAGTTGATTGGAGCCTAGCTTGTATAAGATTGCCTTCTTCGAGATTCATTCCCAATCTTCTTACTTGAGTATGCTCGCAGCACAATCATAATTGTCAGCAAAATCATTCCGGTTATAGTCACTGGGATATAGGTATTTGATTAGCTGACCACCATGCAGCTGCTTGTCCCTCCACTTTTGGACAAGTAAGTCCCACTGGGACAGCTATCGTAGCACTGCGACTCGTAGAGGATCTTGGAGTTGAGGCAGGAAGTGCAAGTAGTGAGTGAACTGAAGCAAGTCGAGCAGGGGGAAGTGCAGGTTGTAAACTGGCACTATGTCCCAATCAAAACAGCTGAAGTTTTGCACACATAGCAGACACTTGAGGACAAACAGGATAGGCAGTTAGCATGGCAGTTCAAGCATAATCCGTTTGATTCATATTTCCCAGATCCACATACCGAACCACAATATCCATCAGAAAGAGTAAAATTTTGAGAGCAGCTACTGCAGTTTGTAAACAGAGGTCCAACACAGGTTTAACAGGACGAATGACAGACGAGACAAGAGCCATTGGAAGTATATGATCCGTTAGGACAGGCACTATTGCATGATGCAAGCCAATAGTAGTTAAGAGTAGTATAGGTGCTATTGAAACAACTGGTGCATTGAGTGGTTGTGCACTCATAGCAAGTGCTGCCACATTTATTGTAAAGAGATACTGTGGTTGACGTTGAAGCGATGGTGTTGAAAGTTTAAATAATAGTAAACGATATTGAATTCGAAAAATATGATACATAGCATGATCCAAGATTTATCTGAAGGCTTGTTGTTGTGCCCAATGCAAATGTATTAGATGTTAGGATGCCCACATTCCAAGTTACAGTAACTGTGTTGTTGCTAAATGAGGAGCACAGTAGTGTATTGGGAAGGGCAATACTGACAACAGTTGAGGCACTTGAGTTATTTTTGGTCAATATTATTCTATTGTTGTTTGTAATGCTCAAAGTAAGTGAATTATTTTTGAGTAATGAGACGTTAGAAATAGAATAAGATTCCACATTTTGTGTGATGGTTAAAGCTGATGTGGTTAAGATTTCTTTTGCTCCTCCAGTAGGACCATCAAACGTTGTGATGACCAACCAGTAGCTATCGACAGCAGGGGAGTTAACAAGATTGGAGAAGGCGATAGTAAGGGTTGGGGAAGTGGGTGAGGGCAGTGCGACATTATTATTTAAGGTAATATTAAGAGAGTAATCGTTGATGATGCTAAATGTACAAGATACACCATTTACTGTGAGATTAGGTGTTAAGCCAAGCAATGATCCTGCCAAAAAGTATTGCCTGCTACTCCCACTACTATTAAATTCAACCGTCAAGTAATCGTTGTAAGCATAGTCGTATATCTGCATGGTGAGCCCTAATGACATTGTTATCACATTATATGTTAACAAATTAGATGGAATCAGTGAGTAGGTTGCAATGGTCCTCCCAGAAGTAATAGAGCAAAGGCTTAATGATGAAGTACTCATCTTCATGTATAAATCGCTTCCTCGGAAAATATTAAGTTGGCTCAAAGTATTGGTCACAGTCTAGTTGGGATTATTATAGACCAAAGGAATTGAAATAGTTCCATTGGAAAGAATGCTAGTACTGAGAAGGGTATATCTATACCACAGTGTTCCATTTATAGTAGATTGAACCCAAGTATTAGAAATGACTCCTTTGATGCCAGTAATAAACACATTGTCTCCTGTGGCTGCAGACTGCCCTGGGACATAAAGATTTATAGTATTTGCTATTGAAGGCACAGAAGTATCACATTCACTTGTAAGGGTATACGGAGTAACTGATTGGTATGTTATGGTAACTGAAGCTGAGGATTGGCAAAGGGAGTAATAGCTGCCTCTATAAAATGTATATGAAGTAAAAGTCAAAGTTAGGGTTGTGAAATTGCCAACGCCAACTTGGAAATTGCTGAGGGTATAGGAAGTTATTGATTTGATATGTTGACAGGTTGTATTGGAGGTAGAAGTACAATCTGAAGAGTTTGATGGTTTTAACTAAGAAGGATAAGTAACGATTGTATAAGCTGGATTGGATGTGTTGGTACTATTGACCTGAGAATAGTTACAGGGAGACGCAATGGTCAATGATGAGAGCACTCCATATTGTAGAGGAGATGCGATAGTGATTGAGTTAAATGAGGTTGGGGTGAGGGTGAGAGTGGATGAGACAGTCTGCACAGTGTAGGTAGTGTTGGCTTCCTTAAAGTAGAATGAGCCTGAAACAGTGTAGGTAATTGCTGCTGATGGATTGGTTATGACAACATTTGATAGAGTCACCTGATTGCCAAAAGTATTTAAGTTACTCCATGAACTAATACTCACATTACCAGTTGTGCTTTGTGTAGCAGAATAGGTGGAAGTGCTGGGAATGGTGATATTGATGAGGGTAGAATTAAAATTCAAGTTTAATATTGTGGTTGGGTCGATATAATTGTTCATTATGATGTCGATTGTAATTGAATTGCTCACTGCCCCAACTATTCTCGAGTAAGACTTGAAGGTGAGTGGGTAGTTGGGGACATTGGTGACTGTGAGTGTCCTTGATAAAGTTAAAGATGTACTACTATTGGCAATGGTGACATTGATTTGGTAAGGCTTAGTCGAGGAGGGATTGATCATGTTAGTTATTGTGATATTAATGTTTTGGTTTGCTCCTGTTGCTGCAGTCGTGCATTGAATTTGGTTGGAAGGAAAGGCAGTTGTGGTCATCAGGGTTGTAAAGAGATAGCATTTTGAAGATGAAGAATAGGAGTTGTAACTAAGGTAGGACCAGGCTGCGAAATTAAAGGTAAAAGTAGTTAGAGAGGAGACATTGGTGAATATGAAAGTGTAGTTAACAGATGTATCGCCGACTGTGGTTGACGAAGATACAATAGTAAGCGATTGGCATGAGGAGGGTGTTAGAAGATTAATTATGAAGAAGATGGCTATCAGCGATAAAGATGAGAGTTATTTTCTCCCCATCACGATAAGACTAAAAATTTAAATACAAATTATTGCTAACTCGATAGTAAAATTAAAATTCATCATTTATGCGCCCGAGTATATTTGAGTGCTTTTTATGGGCTTTTGTCATTTGAAAATATATGGGAAAGGGCTCGACTTTGACGGTATTATTCTTTGACTGTGAGCTATTTAGTCTAAAACTGCTCAAGAGGGTCATCTTTGAGACAACAACACCAGCTGGCACGGTTTTCTGCCTGTAAGAATTGTCGACTGGAGACCTTGCTTAAAGTACAGTGAATTCTACTTTTCTTGAGGACAGATGGTGATCTGCGGGAAAGTTAATAAGTGACTGTGATTGGTTTAGGAGCGCTACTGTTGCGGTGAGAGTTCAGAAGAACCAGCTTGTTGAGTGGCTGCAGGTTTATTTGCTTGCTTTCTGCATTTTGAGCATGCAGGTCGTATAAACTAGGAATATCTTAGATCGAGTCTTATGTCCCATTTATCGTCTAGCGGGGCATCTGGTAGGTTGAATGCGAAGCCTTTCTATAGGCCTACTCAATACTCCTTCTTTTGTACTGGATCACTTGCTTGGCGTTGAGCTGAGATAACTCCTCAATCATTATTGCAAATTATTATATATAAAGGAAGCCCTTTCCAATCTGAGTATGCTCAGTCATATGGAGATAATGTATTGTAGATGAGGGATTAATCAATCTTTATAATGCTTGTAGTGCTTGAACGTTTTAAGAAACTCGTTATTCTTCGCGAAAGGCTGGTTTCCTCCTGTTTTAGACATGTAAAACGTTCCGTCCTACATCTTCTAACGCCAAAAGGTAACAGGCTCTTGCCTCTCGTATCCTACATTCGTATCAATCAGCTTCTTTAGTTCCTCGTCACTGGTTATCTGCCCCCTATCCTTGAAGCCCAATGATTAACGCAAGTCATCATCGACATTATCGGGGTGGACTGCAACCCCATTTTGGTCATACATAATAAGCCTTCCAATTCTATTTTGGTCAAGTGGTTTTTGTGTGAAGGTTACTTTATTCGTGGTTTCAAAACTTCCCTTGCGAGCCTACTCTTCCCTTCTATTCTCCTCATCCTCTAATGTAAGCTTAATCTCTTTCAAGTACTGATTTAATCATAAGTTACAAGTTGCTATACAAGTTGATGCTTTTTGCCTGTCTTGGGAAGTGTGTCAGCTTTACTTGTCCCCTTTCCATAGCTAAATCGCATATTTAGTACTGATAGTTTTCAGTGCGGGGTAGGGGATGATCGGTATCTCCCAAAATTCTGTATTTGGTGTCATCCTCGGCAAGTGGGGTTGGGATGTTGCCAGTGAGTAGAAGATCATCGTGTTTTTTAGGGAGGTGGGTCTTGGTCATTGCTCTTCCAATACCCTTATTCTCACGGTGCACTCGCTATTAAAACCAATTAGCAATGAGGGTTCCTAGATGGAGCAAATAATACCTTGTGCTCGTGGGATATTTTTATTATAGGAATCAAGCTGAGTTTCGTTGTGGCCCAACATCGATAAGTTATAATTTTTATTTATTATAGAAATCACCATAAACACCCCTCATTTCAAACTAATATTCCTCAAATCAGTCAAATTCTAGACAATTAAACCTTCATCTTTTTATTGTTTTTAAAACGCGATTTTTTTTATGAAATAAATTTCCAATTGCAAATTATGAAATTACTAAAAAGATAAGTTTGTGAGTGAATTTAAATTTGATATTGTATGCTAGATAATAGTGAGTGAATCATAAGTTCCTAACTGTATTCATTTTGGCCTGGTAATTGGTCATCTCACAATGCCTCTTTAACTTCTCCTTGAGGACATGAAGACTAGTCCTTTGACGATGGGACATCTTGGGTCTAAGCCTATGCTTATCTGGCCTGGTGGTGAATGGCTCTGCGTATTCGGTGAGGTATTCGATGGGTGCTGCTTTTTTGATATTGAGATTAAAATGCGTTAGATCTGGGTTATTAATTTATCGATATATTTCTGCCTTCTTCTGGTCGATTGTCAGCGATGTGCTGTTTCTAGTGTACGGCTTTATGAATAACAGGGGCTTCCTGTTGTTTAGCGTTGTCTTGAAATTTGAGTATTTACTGTCCAAATGCATTAGGAGTTGGTCGTCACTGATCCCACCCATTCCGTTCGTGGTTTCACCAGCCATCATATCCATCTTCCTGCGGGTTCTTTCGGGAGCAGTAGAGGGCTTGGCTGTACGACTGAGCTCTACTGATTTGAAGTGAATGGGAGCAGTCCCATGGAGATATTCGGGACGGGTGGTCTCAGTGGTGCTCTTTTGCCTTGTTTTTAAAATGGCTGAAACATTATTTTTGACTTTGAAGTGGTTGGCTATCCAACCCTTCTGATGAAACAGCTGCGGTTTATTTCGCTAGAACTGTGAATCATCCCTCATTATTCAATAAAATAATTCATATTATAACCTTAACTCCAATTATCCCATCCATCCCTCCTGCATCACTCCTAAGTATATTAATTGGTATTATAATTGGGATGGAAGAAACCAAACTATCGAAAACAACTAGCAACAAATAGAATAATCCATTGGACAATAGTCAGCTTTACCAGCAATGCGAGAAGCAGCTCCTAAAGCTCAATCAGCATATTGCTGAAGAAATCATCAATCAGAGAAATGCGAAACTCAACACCATTATTCCCTCCATCACCTCCCTCACCCAATAAATCTTACAGATCCAAGCCACTATTCATCACGAGCAAACCCAATAAGAGCATTCAAGCCAAAGACAGAGGCTTTTGTAGCAGAAATAGAACCTTCTTAAGAACATACAAATGCTCTCTAAAAAGATATAAAAGTACAAGAAGCAGTTAATCACACTTAATATCAGGCAATAGTAACTTGCAAATTAATCAGAACAAAATAAAAGAGTGATTGAGTCTAAAGAATTGAGTGTTTCCACCTGTAAATCTTCATAGAAATTATAAAATAAAAGTGTACTGATTGAAAAGAAGACCACTTTGCCTTCAATATTTTCATAGCAGTCCTCCTTAATCGAAGCATACTGTATGATTCAAGAAGAAGCAAATAGTCCTAATGGACTAGAATCGACAAACTTTTTGATAAACTATCAACATTCAAGTTTAGTAACCTGGCCAATGCCTTAGTGAATGCTGCCAAAAAATAGAATGGGACTATCAAGGGAGTGTTTCGCAACTTCAAAACCAACGAAAAGATAGGAGAATACACTAAATCTCATGAAGTCCGGAAGTAGCTGGATCACTTACTAAAAAATATTAAAAAATAAACCAATAACTGAGAATGATAAAGATAATAACAACTTATAAATCAAATAAAATTTTAAACCTTCTTATGGTACTGTGCCAATTTATGGCTTATCTTTTTGTTCGCTTGCCTTACTTCTTTTTTGTTTAACTCTCTTTTTTATTATCTGTCTTGCTTTATCTTATTTTTCCTCTTTGCTTCGTGGCTTCTCAACTCAAGCTTTTCATGGGGTTGCAAATTCTATAATAATTAAAGATGTACATAATAATACTCCCTCAACCTCGATTCAAACTAATTATTGGTCATGTGACAATACTAGGCTTAGATAATGAAGTTGTGAAGTATTCTGAACTCAACATCAGTTAGCATTTGGATATGATGCTCAGTGATGGTAACATAACGGTCATGTTCACTAAAGAATATAAGCTTCATTTTATTGAAGAAATGCTCTTAGACTTGGTTCATTATTTCGATGGATTTATCCAAGCTATAGGAAGTATTGATGGAGCTATTTAGAATATTCTACAGCTACTTAGTGGCTTTAGTCTATTGACAACTTTCCTTCCCTTGCTTATATCTGCTCTCAATCTTCTTCTTGTATTTGTCGTCTATAGTCGTAGGTTTAAATAGCTATTTTTATTATCCACAGGAATATTGAGGATTATTCTCGTAGAATTTTATCTTCTAGGCACTACGGTTGACCTCATTCTCAAGTCTATTGTAAAAAGGAACATAGTTTTATAAGTATGACTCGGAAGTTTTGGTCTTGACTATTTTCATAGAGTTGATGCGATCAAACTATGCTTAATGAGACTCTGCCCTATAGAGAGACCTGATGTTATTGATTTTATCGAGATTGTACAGTCTTACATACCTTGGAAATTAAGGCTAATCAGTACTTTTAGTGCAATATGTCCTTTTAGTGTTCTAACGGCTTGTCTGCTAGGGTGATTGTTGGATTGGATGTTTGCAATTTTTAGTGCAGTTCTTTTTAGTTGTTGGAGTTGGTCGATATAATTTATTGCTTAGTTATTCAATATTGACTTTATTTTGCTTCCGGTAAGTATATTTTTACTGTTGTACTATTTGCGTCATTTGAGTTAATTTCTATATTACGGTCTGCCTATTTGAGATACTATGGTGATGATTATTGATGTTTATTTACTGCTTTGATTTATTATTAAGGCTAAAGTAAGGTTGTTAGTTGATTTAATTTTGCTCCTAGTTTAACAACTTAGTCGGTTGTGACTATATTAAAGATAATGGAAGTGTTGAGAGTGGTTGAGGCTGTGAGAAAAATTCATCGAAATTTATTTTCATTTTATTAATAATATTCAATTATTCCAATCAAATAAACCTTTTTCTTCAAATACTAATACGCCTAAGCCAAAGCGTTTCAAGGAATTAAATATTCGTAATTTTTAATGTTCCAATCAGGGGCCACAAGAGATCTATGTTAAGAATGACAGATTTTATTAATTATAGGGGACATTGAGGATGAGTGTAATGCGTATTTAAAGATATTAATTATTTAATTGATAAAATATTTTAATATTTATTCAATGGCTCAAGGTAAAAGCAAGAAAAACTACGGAAAGAAGGGACAGAAGAAGAAAGTGGTGGACTCCCTTTCAAGAAAAGAGTGGTTCGAGCTCAAAGCACCTGCTCCTTTCCAGTCTGAATCATTTGGATACACCTGTGCAAACAGAACCCAAGGTCTCAGTAACACCTTCCATTATCATAGAAAAGGTCTAAGATAGCATTAAAGGCAGAGTTGTCTCACAAATGCAGGCAGATTTGGCTCCCAACCAGGACACCTTCCACTGGAGAAAGATCAAGCTTATTGTTGACCAAACTGAAGGAAGACAAGCCCTCACCTCATTCTATGGAGTTGATATCACTCGTGACGAACTCTGCTCCCTCATCAAGAAGAGAAAAACACTCATTGAGGCCATCCAAGATGTCAAGTCTCAAGATGGATACGTCCTCAGAGTCTTCGTCATTGCCTTCACCAAAGAATCTCCAACCCAAAAGAGCAAGACCAACTATGCCCTCTCCTCACAGCAAAAGATCATCAGAAAGAGAATCAACGACATCGTTGCTAAGGAAGTTGCTAAGTCCAATGCCACCCAAATCCTCAACCTTTTCACCAGTGAGGTCATTGAGAAGAAGATCACCAAGGAGGTCTCCCCAATTTACCCAGTGAGAAACGTGAAGGTGAGAAAGATCAAGGTCATCCAAAGACCCAATGTTGATTTCAACAAGTTGAGCGAAATGCACGACCCAGAGAAAAGAATTTTGACCAAAGCCACAGCAAAGGTGCAAGGCAGAAGAGGAAAGCCAACAAGGGAAACCAACGTTGAAGCTGAAAATCTCGTCAACAAGTGATGTAGTCTATTCTACTTATGGATCCATATTCATTATCATCTTATTCATATCCATCCATCGATTTGTATTTGATGAAGAAATAAGGGGTTGGGGTTGGGGTTGGGGTTGGGGTTGGGGTTGGG